>Ga0302126_10000800_pt1 | contig 19592 bp, 15 predicted proteins | sample CB4_20m_MG_FD_203108 | JGI IMG/M metagenome (GOLD analysis project Ga0302126, IMG submission 203108) | Marine microbial communities from Western Arctic Ocean, Canada - CB4_20m | ecosystem: Environmental > Aquatic > Marine > Oceanic | place: Canada: Western Arctic Ocean | collected 2017-09-24 | reverse complement strand
CGTTACTATACGAGAAAGAGGCTAAAAATAGGAGGGGTAGGATAGTTCTGCGCATGGTGACTTTGTTGTTTGCGGATCAAGCCGCATTTATTTAGTTTTTTTCTTAGGTAAGCTTAAAACTTTCCCTCTGCTGTGTTCGATGAAGTGGTAGTGCGCGCCTGTAATTGAATCGTCACTAATCGCTATGATCGACTTATCCTGCACGTGGATAGTCACTTTAGAGACAGTCATGCTGAGGCGATGGTTATAGCCCATCGGGGAGTCGAACTGAAGCTCGCCGTCGAAGTAAACCTTGATGTCATTATTGGGAAGGGCCCCACCAAATCCATGGCCGCGGGGGTAGCGGATCGTGATGACTGTTTTGGCCTCATGCCCATCCATCTCCTCTATTTTGGTAATCACTTTTGACCCACCGTATTGGCCACCCGTCACATAGTCGCCCTTGGCAGCAAATGCTTCGGGATTGGCATGCATGTGGTCGACACCGCGGACACCTCGCACTCCCTCCGAGCTGATCACGATCCGCGAAAGGTCGTCTTCGGCTGCATAGCGAATAAATTCGGTCGAATAATCAGCGTGGGCGTTCGCGCACAGCGCTAGAAAGAGGAGAGAGAGAATGGCGTTTTTAGTGGGGTGCATCTGTAGGGTAGTTGGTGAAGACTCTAATTATAGCTCGATGGTGGCCTAGTGGCAATCGCTTACTCGATAGTGTGGACCTGCTCGTGGATAGAAATGACCTGCTTCTGCCAAGTGCCTTCGGCGGAAGGGGTGTAGCGGTAGTGGCGCTCGACTTGGCGGTAGTTGCCAAAAGGCACGTCGGAGGTCGTCGCACCAGTGACTTCGGTCAGGTGATAGCGCTGACGCTCTGCAAAGCTGGACCCAGGTTTGTCAGATTTTAGGGGCAGTAGTTTATAGCTGTGTGTCAGGCTATGGTAGGCGGAACCGCTGGAGTGGTTACTGAGAGTTTGTGCTGCGAGGTTTATGGTGGAAGCGCTGTCTAGATCGCGGAGCGCGGGGTCGTCGATCGGTTCAAGGATGTAGCGACACCAACTAGACTCTAAATTCATTTCATAAACTGAGTAAGCTGTTCGCATGCGCTGACCACCCATAAAGCAGGCGACTAACATTTCCTGCTCGCCATCGTGATCTAGGTCGGCGAAGGCAAATCCGCGGCTAAAGCTTAGTGTTTGGTCACCCTCAGCAGGGATTGAGTGAGAATAGTCTGCAGCACGTAAGCGAAGGCGGTGCAGACCTGGTCGGATGAGTACGGCATAGTCGGGTTCTGTAACAATCTCAACGAAGGGTCGCATTAGATCTATGGGTAGTGAGAACGGATAACTTAGTAGTGATCCACTTCCACCGCTTTGGGTATCAATAATATGGATGTAGGCGATGCACGTAATGTAAGCACCGCCTTGCTGCTGCTCGGGTTCTACTAACATTGAGATCTTGTAGCGTTCGGCAAAGAGGCCGTCGAATTCGGCGATGAGCTGACCTTTCTTCTGCGGCGACAGCGCACCATCTTGCTGGTTGAAGTCGCCATTTGGATAAGTGAAGGAGCCTCCTAGCAAGTGTTTGCCCTCATCACCTTGAACGCGCGCATGCCAAGTATAAGCCTGTGCTTGCCGGTGGTCGACGTCAGGACCTTCAAAATCTTTCGGAAACTGTGGGCGTTGCCATGCATTGGGCTCGGACTCTGTGGTGTGGGACCACTTCGCGTTTTGACCGATAGCCGTGACGATGAAGGTCACTTTATAGGGAGCATCGGCGAGTTTGTTGCGCAGATTTAGCGTGACTGGTGAGATGGCAGTCTGCCACCCGCGATCGATGGCATCACTGCCTTGGACTTGGAGGTTCGAGAGTCCTAGAAGGAAGGCTAGGGTGGCCGTGATCGTTTGAAGGCGCATAGATGCAAGTAGCTTATTGGGTGGCATTGCGGAGAATCTGAGCGCGCAATGAGTCAGCGGACACTCGACTTCGCTGGCCCGTCTCTTGGCCATCTGCCGCTACATAGATCCACTCGCTGGGAGTGTCGCGTGTCTGATCTGCCTCTGTGTACATGATGTAGCCGTCGAGTCGATACACCACTTCGGTAGCTTGTTCGATATCGATGGTGGCTGGGCTAGGATTTTTTGGCACGAAGAGATGTGATGTATGCATGGAAGTGGTCTAGTGGTTTTGAGGTTAAGTCTGTAAACTGACCCTAGCTTGTAATTTTAATCAATGATAAAATAACTATTAGTCATAAAAACTTTACTAATACTATTTTCTTGCATTAAACTGTGCACATCTGTTTACATATTTTAGACCTATGAAAGACCAACCTATTATAGCCGCATGGAGCGAGCAACAGCGCCTCTTGTTTGTTGAGCGTTTGCTGTTTTGGCGGGGGACGATTAACCGTCGTGATCTCTGTGATTACTTTGGTATCTCGTTGCCTCAGGCGACGAATGATTTAGTTGCCTACAGCACGCTAAACCCCGGTGCCTGTCAGTATGATGTCCGGCGCAAGTGTTATGTCGCGACGGCCAAGATGCAGGTGGTGCTGCGCGAGCCGAACTTTGGCGAGGCGATGGAGGTGATCGGTGGCAGCATGCGTGATGCGGCTGATAGTGGCGAGTTTGTGCTGCGCTTTAGTCGGCCGCAGCGACAAGCGGATCAGCAGATCCAACGCAAGTTATCACTGGCGGTTTGTGAGCAGCAATGCCTCGAAGTCAGTTATTGGTCAGTCAGCAGTGGGCAGTCAGAATCTCGCTGGATTAGCCCGCGGGCCTTTGGCAACGATGGCCTACGCTGGCATTTGCGCGCTTACTGCCACCGAGAGGCTGAGTTTCGGGATTTTGTGATTGGACGCTTTAAAAAAGTCCTGCGTAGTAAGGATTGCCCATATATTGATGTGATTGATGACGATTGGTTGACGGTCGAGACTTTGCTCCTCCGCGCCAGCGAGGGGCTTAAGCCCGCGCAGCGAACTGCTCTGGAGATGGACTACGGAATGGTGGACGGCACCCTGCACCTGTCGTGTCGCCGCGCGATGCGAATCTATGCGCTGCGCCGACTCGGTTTCGTCAAGAAGCGCCTCGTGCCACCGATGCTCAATGAGCTCAAACAACTTGAGTGGCTCGCTACTGAGAGTTGAGGTGTAAGCGCCATAGAGGGTTCTTAAAAGGATGAGTTTGTAGTCAAAAATCTTAATTATCAAACAACTAAATGCCATTTAAATTCTTCTTTCTTGTAGTTCTAATTTTGGTAAGTCCTTTCTATTTAGGCGCCTCAAACGAGGACCACCAACCCTACGGGCCAGGAGAATGGCCGGAAACCCTCGATTTGAAGGTGCTTCATGCCTCGGAAGATTCTGTAGATAACTCGTCCAAGCTATCTGCTGAAGAAAAGACTGAAGAAAGCTTCGCTGGACTAATGCCAGGAGAAATTTTCGAAAGGTTTTACCCAATCCAAAACGAGCGTTACGAAAAGATAGCTCTTCGCTCTATGCTTCAAGGCGACGGCATTTCTTTTTTTCTGTCATTTATCGATGGAGAGACAAGTGACGGAGCCTCCTCAGAAAGCTACCAGTTTGCTCCATTTACCCCACTAGGTGCTCTTGAAAGCTACGAGGGGGACCTGAACGGAGACACGTATCCTGATTACGTCTTTGTGAAGTATTCTGGCGGCAATGGAATTGCATGGGGACATGCCGATGTTGCGCTTGTTCTTAGTGAAGGTGATAGTGACTTCTCGGTTCAGGTTGTGGAAAGTTACGTCCCTGAGCCAAAAGATTTTATTTCACTCAATGGGCAGACTGCATTCATTCATGCATCTTTTCAGTATGGTGGTCTCTGCACCGATGGTAAATATCACAATTTCTGGGTTTACCGGCTATACGCAATAGATGATAATCAGCTCGTGCCAGCCGATCACCTTAGTCCAGATTTTCCGAAGGTTGTCTTTTACAGCTTTAAGCCGAATCATAAGGAGACCAAGCTGCTGACGCAAAAAGGGAAAGATGAATTGATCGCTGAAAGCGCGATGGTCATTCACTGATTGAATTGCATAAATATCTCCGCTTCTAGGTTGTCTCTAAATAAATCAAGTAATCTATAAAAAAGCTAAGTTAATGCCTACTGTTACACCGATTAATATAAAAGAGCAGCTTTCGGGAGCTTGGAAATTTTCTGAAGATCTGAAAAAAGAGGCTATGTTAGAAATTGCTGAATCCAGTGATTCCGAGATGGATGAACTTGATTACGATGCTTTTGAATTACAGATACAGGGTAAAGTCCAATACAGCCAATCTGGAAAAATTCTTTATAAATTCTTTATGCAAATGTTTGTTTCAAGTGATGATGTTAACATACGCTTAAGATACTATATTCAACAAGAGGGTAATTGGAGTTATCACGAATCTAACGCAGAAATATCTGAATCTTTTACAGAAGTAGATGTTCTATGCCTTGATGAAGAAACCGAAGAGGTCACAAACGAAAATCCCGATATTTTAGAGGAATTTGTACCTAAAAAAATGAATGATAGTAGCTTTATTGAATCCATAAGCAAAAACGAGGTGATACTCAGAGATAAAGAAACAGGTCTTGTGATGCGCCTCACTAGAGCTTGCGAATATAGATAAAACATCTAGTTTTTCCATTGTAGGGATTGTAACTATAACTTCATAATACTAAAAACAATTATGGCATCAATGAATAAGGTTATGTTGATGGGTAATTTAACCCGTCCACCTGAGGTAAAAACACTTCCTTCGGGTAATTCTGTCTGCGAATTTGGCTTAGCCATTAATCGTAAGTTCACCACCCGAGACGGCGATGAGCGCGATGAGGTCGCTTATGTAGAGCTTTCCTGCTTTGGACGCGGTGGTGAGGTTATTAAGCAGTATTGTGACAAGGGCAGTCCGCTATTTGTCGAGGGTCGCTTACGTTATGATTCCTGGCAGAACGATAAGGGCGAAAAGCGCAATCGCCTCTCTGTTATAGTCGATAATTTCCAGTTACTCCCAGATGGCAGAGGCAAAGGTGGTAGCGATACTGGTTCAGGCAGCGGTGGCGATGGGTTGCCTCCTATTCCGGAGCCTTTTTAGGGTGTAAACACCGAATTGGGTCTTGGTTATTTATTGGAAAAATAACCCGAATATTTCTTAGCACTTATCTTTGTGGTAAGCGGAACACCTCGCCCTTATTATGGCTACTTGGAAGTGCTATCGCCTAGGTAGATAATTTTGATCACAGTTTTCACTTCGTGACCATCCATGTTTTTACTCTCGTGAACGTATTTACTTTCTTGAAATATCTGTGTGTATCGTAGAAACCCTTAGCTCCAACCATGCTACTCCCCATCGTCATTGCGTCTTTTTCAACCATCGCCGTTCTGGTGGCGGTTAGGCGAGCTGTGCGTGTGCGACGGATTCGGAGGCATCTTGAACAGCCCTTTGAGGATTTACCGCCAGAATTAGGCGAGGCTTGGAGCAAGAACCGACTATGGAAGTTTACTTCGGAGCATTCCGTTGTTGGCGGAACCGTTGCGTTTACGACAGCGCAGGCGCTCTTTCACCTGAATCGGATGGATGGTCAGGTGTTTGATGCCATCGATAGCATTTATAAACCCGGAGTGGAGAACAGCTTTGCTGAGATCGTTGAACATTTGCGTGGTGTGGAGGGTGGCACCGATGCAGCATGGGCTGGCACTGTTTCCCTCTACAAGGGCCGGCTCGGCGAGGATTACATGGCGGATTATTTAGATGCTGCCGGTCACAATGTTGAGATGGCCACGGCGACCAACCAAGAAGGCTGGGATGCTATTGTTGATGGACAACTGGTGAACTTTAAAGCGGGCCTAGGGCCGGATCACATTCAGGAGCATTTGGAACGTTTTCCGGATATTCCGGTCATCGCTGTCGCTGAGCAAGCCGCGACTTTTTCAGATAATGTGATGGTCACTTGTTTGGGCGATGTGTCCGGGGAGGAGATTGCTAAAGCCACTGATGACGCCATGTCGAGTGTAGTGGGCGCGACTGATTTCGGGCTCGATATACCTCTCGTCACGTTGGCACTTTCCGCTGCCAGAAACTTCAAACCTCTCATTCATGGGCACACCGAACTTAGCACTGCAGCCATCAATACAACTGCCGATACTGCTGGAATTGGTCTGGGGGGCGCAGCGGGCGCTAAAGCTGGTGCATTGGTTGGAGCATTCGGAGGTCCGCTCGGTATGATTGCAGGCACCATCGTGGGCGGGATCGCAGGTGCGATTGGTGGCCGTTTTCTTGCTGAAGGTTTTAAAGAGAAAGCGCTCAACCAGGCACGGCTTGAGTATGAAGGCGGTATTACGGAATATGGTAATGCCTATACGGCTGCCTTAGAAGTGAAGGCTCGAAGTCTAAACAGTGCAGCTGAGTCTTACCAAAGGCGCTTTTCTTTTAGGCGATTTATCTGGCCGCTTCCAAGCGATCTACTCCGTGACGATTTGAGAGCCACTTATTTATCATGGGCGCAGGATTGTCGTCGATATGCTGCGGAGCTGACTCAGCAAATGAGTCCCACCAGCAGTGAGGAGCATCCTTTGAAAGGCCTAGGCATTGAATCGTCAAAAGAGGGCCCCTCCGAGCCAGTTTATCACCCCAAGGTCGAAAGCGCTTTGACACGCATTCGAGAGAGTGTCGACCGCATCATCGCTGAAAAACGCCGACTCGGCTACACGACTTGAACCACTTTAACAGATAGCCGATTCACAAAACTTTGAACCAACAAACACTAGAAAAATACCTTTGGGGTACATCTACCTACCTGCGTGGGCATATCGACGCCGGGGAGAGAGAAGTCCAAAAGTCCCTCCGTAGAGCCCTGTTGAAATATAGACTTCACACAGACCAGGCACTATTCTACCGCGCCTACGCGTATATTAAGGAGTATTATTGAGATGGATTCTAGAAGCATACTCATCAGCTCCGTGGCGACGGCCTTGAAAAACCGTGGTGGCTCGATGTCATTGGCTGATCTGCGAATTGCATTACCAAGTCCGCGCCCGGGTTACGCTGAGCTGGAGCGACTACTTCTGATCGAGGATACGACTTTCCGTTTCGTCCCAGGAGGTCAGGTAGAACTGACGGCTGAGGCTATGAAGCAAGGGAGCACTGTTGGTATTCTCAATGGGGCTGCTTTTGCTGCGCCGAAGCCTTTGGCATTGTGTGGTTATTACGAGGATTGTATCCGAGAGGATGGTCGACGGATTCGTGTGTATAGCAGTCATCTAGGAAGTTCTGCTATGGACACAAAGTCTGAATGGGTGTCAGAGGATCGCGGGGTCTATTCGATACCAGTGACTACTGAGAATCGTGATTTAATTTTGAATAATAGTAATGGTGCGGCAGCTCATTACTATGGTTACCCTGTGCTTGCTCAGTGGGTCGAAGAAGAGCGCATGATGAAGTTTGTGCCGATTCTGTTTTGGAAGTTGGATCGCATCGGTGATATCAATACGGTGAGCCATCGACTGAGTTTTACTCTGCAAGCGAGCGAGTTTCGGCTGAATCCGGAAGTGATGTGGGCCCTTCCTTCGCGAGAGCGCAAGCGAGTAGCGGATCTCTTTGAGAATACCAAATCAATCTCTGAGGCACTTGAATTGATCCAGGCCGATTTTCTCGGATACGAGGTGAAGGAAATTCTATTTCAACGCCGATTGCCTAAGAGCCCGGCGTTAACGGATTTGGGGCAACGCCACGAAGGGATTTATAATCGAGGACTGTATCTTTCAATTACTCCGAATTCATACGTGAAAGGCCTAGCTACCGAGCTTTCGTTGCTGGCTCACAGTAAGGAGGAAATCGTGTCTTCAAGTAGTTTGGGTGCCTTGTTCGAGCCTAAACCTGAATTAGCGAATAGAGATGGCATTGTCGTTCCAGCGACGCGCCCTTTAAATGCCTACCAAGAAGCAGCGGTTGAGCGTGCATTGGCTAATCGACTTTCCGTTGTCACGGGTCCTCCGGGAACTGGCAAGAGCGAGGTGGTCGTGGCTATCATTGCTAATGCGATCCTTGAGGGCAAATCAGTGCTGTTCGCGAGCCGTAATAATGGGGCGATTTCTGTAGTGCAGGATAGAGTGGGTTCAGTTCTAGGAAGCGGTCGCGGGCTGCTGAGGCTTGGAGCTGACTACGATAGTGAAACGAAGCAGAATGTTCAGCGCTTATTGAATCAACCGACTCGACGTGAACTAACTGAAAATAAGCAGAAGGCAGGCAATTATGATGAAGCATGCATCGAGCTTCAACGAGTTGTTGAAAGCATAGATAAATATGAGGAACTCGCAGAGTTAGCGAGGGTGAGTGAACTTCGATTCAATGAAGCACTCGGTCGTTTTTCTAATAATGATGGGCCGGTAATGCCTGTTACATTTACTGAAAAATCTAAAGTAGATCTAGAGCGAGTTATTGGCGAAATTCAAAGTGCGGAGTGGAGGAAGCGGATCCCGTTGATTGGGCAACGACTATTTTTTACCAAAGTAGGGAAGATCGATCGTGAAAATACAGAAGTTGTACGAAATGTCGAAGGGCAGCTGCGGTTAGCCGAGAAGGTGTTAACTGAGCTTGCAGCGACTAATCCTCAACAATGGAGTCAGCTCGCGCTCAATGCACTTGAAGTTTTTGAGTCTGCAAAAGCTGCCGTAGAGACAGCAGGAAAACTAGAGGCACTAGGTAAATTGGAAACATTATTTGAGAACCTGATGGCTCCTAAGCAAACCATCTGTGATTGTTCTGAAGATAAATTTGCGTATTATCTGAATGAGTTGCTCTCAGATGTGAGTCGGGAGCAGGGCTTTCAGCATGGGGCACAGCAGTTTGGGGATACCATTGGGAAGAAGCAGGAGCCTGCTATCTACGCGGAGCATCCGATGCTAAGTGTGTTGAAGGCGTTACCTTGTTGGACTGTAAGTAACCTTTCAGCATGTGGTCGCCTGCCGTTGGTGCCAGGGCTATTCGATTTGGTTATTATTGATGAGGCGAGTCAGTGTGATATTCCGAGCTGTGTGCCTCTGATGTTTCGAGCGAAACAAGCTGTTATTATTGGAGATCCCATGCAATTAGGGTCGATTACCAACCTGGGAGCGCAATCAGAAAAAAGTTTACTGACACGCCATGGAATCATGAGCCCCGGAGTTTTTCGGTATTCAGGGAACTCGATTTATGATTTAGCTGCGGCATCTGCTCCTACGCGTGCGCAGACTTTTTTAGCTCAGCACTATCGTTGTCATCCTGATATTATTGAATTTGCGAATAGTTCGCATTGGTATGATTCGAATTTAGAAGCGGTGACAGATGCATCTGCTTTAAAACGCCCATCTAATTTAAAGTTGGGAGTGAGTTGGCTGGAAGTAGAGGGAGAGCCTAAGTTTGAAACGACAGGATTTTGGATCCCTGATGAGGCTGATCGAATAACTGAAGAAGTCGTTAAGTTGATTTTGGATAATCGGTTTGAAGGCACTGTGGGCGTTGTAACACCATTTCGGCGTATGGCGAATGCACTACAGCAAAAAGTCGAAGCCTCGCAGATACACCAAAGTATACTAGATGCATGTAATTTCCGCGCAGACACTGCTCATAAGTTTCAAGGCGACGAGCGTGATGTTATATTCTATGCACCTTGTTATCATCCACAGATGTCGAACAAGCATAAGTGGTTCTTATCGTCTCAGAAGAATGTCTTCAATGTGGCATTGAGCCGTGCGCGGTCCGCTTTTGTTGCTGTCGGATCGAAAGAAGGGCTACGAACCAGTGGCATTGATTATCTAGAAGATTTTGTGCGTTACTCAGAAGGGTTAGAGACGGGGCGGCCGACCAAGAAGCCTCCAGCAAATATGAAAATTGGTCATTGGGAGCCTATTTTAGAAGAGAGGCTCCGAGCTGAAGGAATCCCAGTTGTTCCGCAATATTCGCTTGGCCCATATTGGCTGGATTTTGCTCTGATCAAGGGTGGGCAACGACTCAATATTGAGGTAGATGGTGAGCAGTTTCATAAAAATGAATCTGGAATGCGCTGCCAGAAAGATATTGATCGAAATATTTACGTTAAAGCTCAGGGATGGACAGTTATGCGTTTCTGGGTTTATCAATTAAGAGACGACCTTGAAGGTTGTGTGAATCAAATCAAAAAATGGTGGACATAAATAAACTAAAAGAGCAGTCCGGAGGGCAGGCTTCCTTCGGCTCAACTGGAACGTCAGATACGGCAGATATCGACAAAGAGGTCAAGTTGATCGCTGACTTGCCGGAAGTAGAATCTTCAGGTGATATGAAGCGTGCGTGGCTCGTCCGATTGGTTGTAGGGCTGTTTACATTGGTGGCACTGTGGGTGCTTTATCTCGCTTATGCAGAGTCGCATAAGATTGAGCAGCGTAAGGTACAACTTCAGGTCATGGAGGAGTCTACGGAAAAGAAGCGCGAAGAGCATGCTCAGCTGACTGAGTCGATCGCTGGAATGCGTGAGGAATCCACATCGTTAAGTGCATCCGTTGGCAAACTCACCCAAGAGAATAATCAGCTCTCGTATGATCTACAAAATGCGCAGAAGACGATTACCTTAGCCGAGCAGCGACAAATCGAGGTGGATGATGTTTCGTCTCGGCTCGCTACGATGAGTGCTGAGATTACTGCGGCCACAACGCTTTCCTCAAAGGTAACACTAGAAATTCAAGCACTGGAGGCCAAGCATGCGGTTGATTTGGTGCATATGAAATCCTTGCAGAAATCAATCGTCGAGTATTCTCAGACACTCTCAGAGAAGCAGCCCCTCGTGGATGAGGTCAATCGATTGAAGCCAGAGCGTGACGCGTTAAGAAAAGAGGTTGAGCGCCTGCAGTTGACGGAATCAAAATTGATGCCATTGACGACTCAGGTCGCAGGATTAGAGGATCGAAAAAATAGAATCGAGCCGACCGTGGCACAGTTGGAGGTCTCGTTAAAGGCTTCGCAAACTGAATTCGATAGTGTCCGAAGTAAACTCGCTGGAGAGAGAAAGACACTCGATGAGACTCGACGGCAGAGGGCCACGATTGAAGGTGAGGTCGCTGCGCTGACAAAAGAGGTTTCCACCAATCAAGCTGCACTCGCTACAGCCAAGTCGAGTCTAGGTGTCACTCTGACAAGCATCAGCAGTCAGGAAGCGTCAAACGAGCGCTTAACTGCCGATGTTGCACGTTTACAGGCTCAGTATGATGGCTTCCAGCTGCAGATCAAAGCTACTCAGGCAGAATTGCAGGCTTCAGATGCACAGCGCCTACGGCTGACTTCTGAAATCGACATTCAGAACACTCGTCTGACCTCTCTGAAAGAATCGGCAGCCAAGGCGCAGGCGGAGGAGGCCGCCTTGAAGCGTGCTGTTGTGAAGTTAGAAGGAGAAGAGGCCGAGTTGACTAGCGGAAATGCCGTTGCAGACATGACTATTGCGACAAAGAAATCTGAGCTGGCAGGGCTTAATTCCCAACTAGAGGAAACTAGTAAATCGCTCGCCAAGATTCGGGCAGAAGCGCAGTCATTGAAAGCGGAAGTTGAATCGATGAGACTACAGAAGGATACCTTGGTGACTGAGGTCTCATTTGCGCAGGGACAGCTCAGTCTTGCTCCAGAAACTGAGGCCGCTCCGGTCGAATCCAATTAATTTAAGAACAATACGATTATGATACCTGAATTTTTATTTATAGCGGCCGCCTTGGTTGTTGGTCTCGCTGCCTTCGCTGTATTGCGTCAAGATAAAGCCGCGTTTGCAACGAGCCTAAAGAACCGGATCGACACCTTAGGTGAACATCTAAAGCAGCGCGAAGCTATCTTGCAGGATAGCGGTAAGCTTCAAACGCGTTATCTGTTTCTTAAGGAAAGCTGCGGTGAGTTAACCGCAAAAGAATCTCGCTTGAGAGAGGACATTAATTTACTGGAGCCTAAAGCAGGAGAGATTGAGTCGAAGCTTTCAGGCCTCGCAGAAGAAAAATCTACACTCGAAGCGCACTTGCAGACCCTGGAACAAGATAAGCGCTTATGGGAAGATCGCATCAAAGAACTCGATCGTATGGATGAGCTGGTTGGTGAATCGGTCAAGAAGCAGACGGAGCTGGATTTACAGATCACAGAAGCCAAAGAGAAGATTGCTGAGTTTGCCGATAAATTGAATGAAGCCGAGGCTGCCGAAGCGAAGCTCACTGGGTTGAAAGAAGAGCTAGTAAAAGCCGAGGAAACCAAGGCTGCACTACTTGAAGAGGCCGAGGCATTGAGAGCCGAGATGGCAGCGTTGTCAGAAGAGATCGAGACGGGGAAGAAGGAACTAGAGAAGCTGCAGAATAAGATAGAAACACAGCAAACACTGTCTGCGACGCTGGACGCGACACTTGGTGTTAACGGTTCCAGTAAAGCGCTGACGAGAGAAACTTTCAAAACACTGTTTGAGCCCGAATTTTCGCCAACACCATCGAATGTACTTGATCGATCTAATCCGGATGATCGGTTTCGTGGGCTTAAGGGGCATCTCAGGGAACACGATTATGATTTTCCCGAGCGATTATTGAACGCTTTTCATACCTCATTGAAAGCTCAGGATGTTAGTTGCCTAACAGTCATGGCGGGTATTAGTGGCACGGGTAAGAGCGCATTACCCCGATTGTATGCTGATTACATGGGCTTACACTCATTACTTATGCCAGTTGAGCCACGGTGGGATAGTCCGCAGGATCTATTTGGTTTTTTGAATTACATGGAGAACCGATACGAGGCGACACCTCTAGGGCGATCTTTGCATCAATTCAATATTCGCGATAAAGCAGAAAAGGATCCCATGCAGGATGAAGTATTGATGGTGCTCTTGGACGAAATGAACCTGGCTCGCGTTGAGTATTACTTCAGTGAGTTTCTTAGTCGCTTAGAGACTCGCCGAGATGCGGACTGGAGTGGAGAGCCAGAAGACTATCAGAAGGTGAGTATGGAGATTTTTGCTGGTGAGGAGCGAGACGATGGAGACCCCGTTGGAGCTATTCGGCTTTTTGCTGGGCCGAACATTCTGTTTGTGGGCACGATGAACGAAGATGAGTCGACTCAGAGTTTAACGGATAAGGTTATTGACCGGTCGAATGCGATCCACTTCGGGCGTCCAAAAGAATTATTAGCCAGAAAGGGGAGAGAAATTAAAGGTTCAGGATCTAAGATTAGCTATAAGGCGTGGAATAAGAATATCAGTAGAGGTCTAGACGAGGGGTCACCGCAGGAGAAGCTGGTTTCTGATTTTCTTAATGAATTGAACCAACATTTTGATGCAATCGGACGGCCATTTGGACATCGTTCGTATCTCGCCGCTAGCGTCTATATTGCTAATCACCCTGGAAAAGTCCCTCAAAGAATCGAAGAAATGACTGCACTCGCGGATCAGGTTGCCATGCGATTTTTGCCCAAATTACGTGGAGTCGATCTACAAGAGCATGCAGCGGAACTTTCAAAAGTTAAAGCGCTGTTACAGACTCTCGAAGACGACGTGATACTTCGTGCTTTTGATGATGCGACTGATGCTAATCGAGGTTATTTTCAATGGCGTGGCATTGATTGGAGCGCATAGGATTAATAGCTGAAAAAGTGAACTTTCGTTTCTACAAATATCCATGGGGGGTCTGCCTTCAAGACTTGCGAGACTGTAGGGATCAGGTCGGATCTTTACCCGTTGCCTCAGGTGCGAGTCTGGTTGTTTCCGTGGAGGAGGATCTCGTTGTCCCTTTTCCTGAAAAACGAGTATTCATTGATGGTAGGGCGTTTCGTATTATTGAGCTTCCAGACACTGATTTGTCTAAGCGTTTATCAAATGTCTCAAGCGGAGAGGTTAAGTTAAACGCCAGTAGTGGTGCTTACGGGGGCTTCAAAAAAGATGAAAGCTTATCTGATAAATTTGAACCACTGAACCAATTCATTGAGGATAATTTACGTTTTATTCAGCAATTGGATGAGATCGCGAATCCACCGGCCGCGGCACAGTCGAAAGTTCATACACCACGAGTGGCGTGGATAACTTTAAGTCAAATCTTAGCAGATGATGACAACGCCAAGGAGCAAATCAGTAAACCTTTGATCGTTAAATTGGCAGAACATCAGCTCTACCCATTACGTGAAATAGCTAGGGGAGCGAAGCGAGTTCTGCGCCGTCGTCGCGATATGGAACGGTTGTCAAAAGCACGTGAGTTTGATAAGGCTTCTTTAATTCGGATCGCTCAAATTCCGGGGCGGACGATCGCAGAAAAAGCTGGTTCGCGGCAACGTATTCCTGCGATTCGTCGTTTCGAATCAACGGACACTCTTGAAAATCGCGTGGTAGAACATTTCTGTCGATTAGCTCAGCAGGAATGGCGACGCACACAGGAGAATTCACGCACGAAATTAGGCGATGATTGGACTCAGGTGGCATCCACGTTCTCTCGTTTTTGTGGTCGAGTGCGTCAGCACGAAGATTTTGTCGATATACCCAAACTGAAGAGTCCATGTGTGACGCCTAATTATACCTTAGAGCAAAATTCGAATTACCGTGCTATTTGGATTGGTTATAATGATCTACTGAAACGAGAGAAAGAGCTGGAGGTGTGTTGGGCATGGGTTCGACGATTGTTTCTGAATCGTGCTATTATTTTTTCTGCCGAACTTTTTGAATGTGCATTTCCATCCGATGCTGCTGAATACGTCCCATATCGAAAAGATCTGCGTATTCGAAAGACACAAACACAGGGGCTTTGGATTGAGCCTGAGTCATTGCCCGGGCCGCGAGTTCATGCCTGCGGTCGTGACGGGCAGTGTATTTCCGCATACTTTCTATCGCCTCTAGACATTCGTTCTGCCTTTGGTGAAAAGTGTCCACTGTTGAGTTGCAACGCAGACGGTTACTACTTGGTTGCGGATGGGCATTCATATCGATGTTGCCCTATTTACGGTTTTGTTGGAAATACTGCTTATGCTGCTGCGGCAGTTGCATATGATGATCTTAGTATGGCCGTCCCGAAGCTGAAGCGCCTCGTCGAAAAAGAAGGCCTATTCAAGGTTCAGACAGCATTGTTTTTGTGGGCGGATCTACCTAGTCGACTCGCTCCCAATGATTGTTCTAGCCATACGGTTCTTCATGCGAAACTACCGGTCGAAAGTCGTTCTTGGGTTGCTGCCGCTATAGGTATTGCTTCTAGATTAAGGGAGGAATTATTGCGATGATTACACTTGTGATTGAATCGTTGCCTTCGGCTTATTGTTGGAGCATTGAAGGTCAGGATGTCGACTTCGCCATTGATCGTTCAGATCGAGTCTATGCACGGCGAAAAGCCGATTCATTACACTGGGAATGGGGCGCTGGAGAGGAGCGGTTCACCGCATTTGATGATGAAATGATTAATGCTTCTGAACTTTGGGGCGAATTACTCGATCCAGTGAAACACGAGGTGAAACGAATTGCAGCGGAGCGCTTAATTGATGGGCTATATACTAACTTACCGGATGGGATTGAGTTTGGTCGTATCGTTTTTCTAATTCCCGACGCAACTCCAGAGCTGAGTCAGAATGCTCTGATATCTGAGCTAAGTGGGCGTTTCTCTCTCAGGCGCTCTGAGATATACTTACTTTGGCGGCCCGTGGCGCTAGCATTGGCTGACATCGAGAAAGATCAAAACACAACTGATCGAATTATTCTAGACCTTGCTCATTCTTCGGTCGAAGGTGTGCATTTAGAAGTCACAAAGAAGGGCGACACTTTCTGTCCAGTGCGTGACTTCAACGGAGAGCGATATACCAACGGTTCGCAGCGTGACATGTTCAATTCGTGGATCGCGAAGAACTACGGTGAGGAGCAATGCGTCGATTCTCTCGGAGGGGCGCGGTCAGAAGCATTGCTTAACCAGAAGCTTGATGAAGGACTTTTGTTTGAGCCGCCACGTTTGTGGACAGAGACCGCGATGACTTATACTCCATGTAAAGCGACACATGCGGGCTCATGCCAGTCAGTCGATCTTCGACTTATTACTGATGACGTTGTTCCTTATGTTGCTAAATTCAAATCGACCAAGCGAGTCGTGTGGCATGGGTGGGCAGCATATTCGAATGGTGAATTCGAGCTGCGAAAGTCTGTAGAGGATAGTAGCCTGCTAGAGTATTATGGAGCTATTCGTGGAGGTGCTGTTTTTGCTGAGAGATTCCGAAAGGAATTACCCACGTATTATGAAGAACTTCCTGGGTATGACATTTGGTGCCAGTCGGGCTCTCTTGGTTTTCCTAAAACCAGAGGATGGGAGCCTTTGCTTGAGAATACGAGAATACTTGGTACGGATACAGTTGAAGCAAAACCTCAAACGGATTTTCATCTTAAAGCTGGCACGCATGTTTTTGCCCTAAACGTGCGTCTTGGGGATAGTTTGAGTTATCGTTTCGTTGAAGAAACGTTACCATCAAAAGTCGATGGAAACACTCCGATTGAAGTTCATAGTGAGATCCGCCCAACTGGAGGCGGTGTTAAAATTACACTTCGCCCCGCCGGGAGGACTAATTTGTTTGGCCAATCAGGTGAGGTTGCCTTGCGTTGGGATGAGGCTGTCGAGTTGGTCGGACGTCCGGTCGGTGATGATCTACCTACAAGCTACGGTTATCCTTTCATCATTAATTTCACTGGGGATGATTGGATGCGAAATCAAATATGTTCGATAGTCAGTGCAGTTGGAGTTGGTCGTGATATTGGCCTATTTGAGGGACTTCATGATCTGATGAAACAGAAGCGTAATCCATACTCGGAATCTTATACTGACGCTTTTGGGAATTTGCCGATCAAGGTGGGACTGGCCGAGGAGTGGGAGCAGTTCATCGCGGAATTAAATGATTACGCTTTGGAACAAATTGATCGCGGTGATGCTACGATGGATCGGAAGTGGATCGGGACAGCAGGGAGGTTATTCTACTATGCCTCGGAAGAATTTCAGAATAAAGTCTTCAAGAGGGCCTTTCAGCTCCCATTCACCCCAGGAGGATCGACGCTAGCTGCAATGTGTCGATGGGCATTGGGGCGCACTTGCCGTAAGCCAGATCACTTAGATGCTTATGTTCGGAAAGCATTATCAGAATGGTCTAATATGAGAGGTATGGAGTTCTGGCTTTTTTGGCCATTTTGTAAGGCTTTGTCCTATTACGGTGAGAATGCTAGAATATCTCGTGAATCTGCATTAGGAGTTTTCCGGTGTGGATCTGATATGCTGAATCAGTTTATTCAGGGGACTGTGCCTCCGACAGGAACACTAAGGAACAATTGGCTGAAATGGACCCTTTCTGCACTATTGTTCGGCCTCCGAGTCCGGGAAGTTTATACCAGTTTTTTGCCGGCAAAAGATCCTAGCGTTACTGAAGTTTTAGACTCAGAATTGTGTGAGGAATACGAACTTATGTGTTTGTTGAAGAAAAGACTAAAGCACACTAAGATTTATAATGAGCCCATTCCTCCTGCCAGTTTAGCAGGGCTTGATGTAAGTCAAAGGGCAGATGCTCCAACATTGCCGGAGCTCGTGATACGATTTTTAGAATCTACGGCTTCAGAGGCTGACATGGTAATTGCAGGCGGAATCGGCCGATCATCCTAAATAGTATGAAAGAATTGAAGACCTTTAATATTATGTATATGAATTCGTATCTCTGTCCTTTGAGCTGCACTTTCTAATTGATTCTTATCGCCCGATTTGTCGATGGCTTCGTCCACGCGGTTGTTTTTTGGATAGAAACAACGTTTTAATGCCCCGCTGATAACTTCGAGGGTGCCGTGACCGCTGCTGAATTTGGTGATTTGAATCATGATAGAATACAGTTAATGTATACATACATCACCAAGAGTCATATTGAGCCTTGATAGGCAATTAATAGTTTAAAACTGGTTAACGGTCGGATCCTTTCGGAAGTGGTGTTGCCTGAAATGCCGGTCCATAACTTTAATAAAGCCTATTACATGTTGGTTATTAATTAAATTAAAAAAATACTTTAGCGCCTCTTTCCTTTGATCCTCCCGGTAAATTTTACTCAGAGACCTCCAAATCTCCATGATGATAAATTTCAAAAAGCTATAATCCATCTTTTCGGTATATTTAGAACCCAACTTATTTAAATTATAACACAAGTTCTCTATCATTTGTTTAAGAGTTCTGGCACTTTTTACATTGCCCAATCCCCAATGATATTTTGTGCCAATTTCCTTAGGCTCAATCTCAAGTTCATTAATAAGGAAATCGAGAATTCTTTTCCTTATATCGAAACAACCACAAGTCGTACAAGCTCCCACACCAACGCCTCCGAGACAGTATGGTTTTTTTGTATGCTCTTCGTAAATGACTGAGAGATAATTCATGTCAGATTCTTAGTAGTTTGTATGCCAAATGTGAATGGAAGATTTGGTTATTTTATTGTCCCACCAAGCTCTTTAACGAGTTGTTCTATTTCCCAGAGATTCGCCCAGTAATAAGCCCCGGTTCCCCCTATGCTGTGTTCGAATATCAATGAGTGCTCACAGCGAACGTGTTTTTTCCAGGACTCATTTGAATCACGGAGTATTTTAATTATCTCGGGCAGGCGCTCGCCCTTAACTGGATGATGCTCATCCGACGATTCATCCATGTATTGTTTATATTCTTTGGTGTAGGATTTGATCCGTGCATCTAAGCGCTCATCCAACTTTTGATGTAGTTGATCGAGCACTGTTTGGGCCCTTTCCTTTTCATCAAAATATGAGCCTTTGTTTTCGTTTCTAATATATTCCAGCATAGCTGGCAGATTAAGGGATTCGACACACCCTAAGCGGCCATCATTTTTACCTGTGACAACCGTGGCAACGGTAACAAGTAAGGCAGTAAGCACGCAGCTTTTAACTATAATATTAGCACTCATCTAGACTTCTCCCTGCTTAACCAAAATAGAGAAGCCTGGAAGAGTGCCCAATCAAGGGACCGTTCTCCATGTTCCTGATAATCGGCATCTAGTAAAGCTGGGTAGGAATTACTGCCAGAGCAGGATATTTTAGCGTCACCATACTCTATCTCTAAAGACCACTGAGTCCCGTCAAATATACTCTGATTACTATAGCTAGGTTTCCACTTCCAAGCATTAAGATAGTCTAGCACATAACGAAACGAAATCCATTTCTCCAGAGATGGTTCCCTGCGCCTGAGAGCAACCTTTTCAAATTGAGGAGTTTCATAGAAGGTTCCGTTAACTAACTCTAGCTTACTCGAAACGCCAAACCCACCTTCTTCGTAGATGAATTTAATAGGTATGGGCTGAACAGCTTTTGGCATGGAACCACATTTTTAAATTTGAGAATAAATATGACAAGATTTATATAATCTCGTAGTGAGCATTTGTAGAGATAAAGCGATAAACTTGTATTCTGAGGCTGGACGTCGTTTTGATTCATGCGCATGTAGTTTAATCCATGCCTTCAGTATTCTCAGCGTCTTCACCTAAGCCAGCGGTTGTTTGTCGCGCGGAGGATGCTTGTGATGATCTAGACCTGAAGCTCTCACGGGCTTGGTTGCGGATCGCGATTGCGGGTGTCTTTGCGGGGCAGGGGATG
>Ga0302126_10000796_pt1 | contig 19629 bp, 19 predicted proteins | sample CB4_20m_MG_FD_203108 | JGI IMG/M metagenome (GOLD analysis project Ga0302126, IMG submission 203108) | Marine microbial communities from Western Arctic Ocean, Canada - CB4_20m | ecosystem: Environmental > Aquatic > Marine > Oceanic | place: Canada: Western Arctic Ocean | collected 2017-09-24 | reverse complement strand
CCTCCAAGAAAGAACGGTGGATGTCCTCGATGATATCGGGGCGTGTGATCGAGAGAATGTCGTTATTGCCCTTTAAGTCGCCTTTAACATCTGCGAAAGACGCATCACGGAAGTCTTCTTCGCCCAGTTTGTATTGCTGGATCATCGTACCCATTGCACCATCAAGAAAAAGAATGCGCTCAGCAAAGAGATCGGCCAGTAGCTGGCCTTTAGCTGTGTAGGGCTTTGTCTGTTTAGAGATACTCATTATCAAATATCAACGCATCATGATATATTGATATGTTATTGCAAGTCGAGAATACGGGTTATTTGTAACTAGATAAACTCGATGCCAGCGAATGCGGGAAAGTCGCAATGCTTGATTGTTTTAACCGGTCGGCATGTCTACCCGCATTTGGGCTTACGATATTGAAAAAATCGAAGATTATTATGTATAAGTCGATGTTCATTAATTAGTTAATCAGAACTCATGATCATCGCCGATGAGTTAAATAGGCATAAAAAAGCCTTACGAACATACGTCCGTAAGGCTTTTGGTGATGAGTTTTTTCAAATTAGACAATAGCTGACTGTCGCACAGTAAAGTCGGACTTGCCGTCTTTTTTGTCATCGCTTTTGTCGCCGCAGCCACCAGCTAAGATTGCATTGCTTTGAGTGCTGTCTGCTTTGCCATCTTTTTTGTCGTCGCTTTTGTCGCCGCAGCCACCAGCTAAGACTGCATTGCTTAGAGTGTTGTCGGTTTTGCAGTCCTTTTTGTCGTCGCTTTTGTCGCCGCAGTCGCCAGCTAAGATTGCATTGCTTTGAGTGTAATCTGCTTTGCCATCTTTTTTGTCAGAATCGCAGCCACCACCGCCGCAGCCAGGGCCTGCATGGGCGAGTGAAGCACAAAGCATAAGTAGTGAGGTAAGTAGTAGTTTTTTCATAATTCGTTAATTTTTATTTTAGAAGGAATATTATAAAAGCAAACTCATAAGCAGATTGCAAGCGATCTGCTAAACTTTACATTAGCGAGATGATATTTTGTGTTATTAACCTAATATCTCAATTTACTGCCCACTCGCACAAGCAAACATCCGTCGAGTGAGGACTGCGCAGGAGAGGCTAATAAGAGCAGAAATCAATGGATGATGTTTTCGCATGAAGTTCGTTCTAAGCATCTTATGGAAACTGGTAAGGGAGCTTCTGCTGGGGACTCGACAAATTTGAAAATACGCACAGATTGGACATGCATGTTTAAAAGAACCACTGATCGCAGATGGACTAGTCTCGTAGCTACGATTGTTGTCTTGGCTGCGAGCGGATATCTGGCTTTCTTCGAGAGCACTTGGAGCACGCTCTGGCCAAGCCTAGCAGCGTTGACTATGGTGCTAATTTCACGAAGCGCGCTCCTTGGACTTTTAATCGGAGCAGTTTGCGGCGCGATCTTGCTGGCAGGTGGCTCACTGCTCGGCACGATTGAGCAATTAGTCTTGAATCAATTTTGGCCGATTTTTGGGTCTTCATGGAAATTGAGCGCGATGCTCTTTACCCTGATCCTTGGTGGCTTTGTCACCCTAGTTGAAGCGGGTGGTGGCCTGCAAGGGCTCGTTAAAAAACTGCTTGGGTCGGCGCGCGCACCGCACAAGCGAATGCAGACGACAGTTTTTGGTTTTGGGCTACTGGTCTTTTTTGATGGCTTGGCTAACACGATGCTGATCGGGCGACTCTTGCGATCGGCGGCGGATCGCTGCGGGGTCTCGCGCGAGAAGCTGGCCTACCTTGCGGATACCACAGGTTCAGCGGTAGCGTGTCTGGCCTTTATTTCGACTTGGATCGCGTTTCAACTTTCGATGATCCGCGAGGGTTTTGTGTTGGCAGGACAGGGCGAGGTCAGCGCCTACGGCTATTTCTTTAAGTCTTTGCCCACAAATTTCTATTGTTGGTTCGCGCTAATACTGGCTTTGGTCTGTATCTGGCGGGAGTTTAACCCTGGTTCGATGGGCGTGGCGGAGCGGGCTGCGCGAGAAAGGTCGACGCCTCCAGGGCGTGAGGAGGATGTTCAAGCGAGTCATTGGGGCTTGGCCATTATCCCTATTACGGTGCTGACGCTCTCGATTCCTGTGCTGACCTATGTGATCGGTTCGGAAGCTTTGCTGCCGTTTAGTTTGAACAAGTTTGCCGAATCGTATGGAAAGGCGGAGGCTTACGTGCCGCAGATATTGGTGGCTTCGAGTATTATGGCATCACTGGTAGCGGCGGGTAGCTATGCCTTTGCACGTCGGGGACGTGTCACAAGTAACGAGGCGAGGGTATTTCTCTCTGGTGTGCGGGAGATCGCGGGGCCAGTTTTGATTTTAATTGCGGCGTGGATGTTGGGCGGGGCGATCAGCCAGTTGGGCACGGCGACTTACTTGAGTGAGAGTCTGCAAGGGCATCTACCCGTCTCTTTGTTGCCCGCAGGGATCTTTGTACTGGGTGCGTTGATCTCGTTTTCTACGGGCACCTCGTGGGGGGCGATGGGGGTGCTCATGCCGCTGGCTATTCCGGTGATCTTTTCACTGACAGAAGGTGTGGTTGATGTGGAGCGCGACCGCTTGGTAGTGGCGGCGATTGGTGCGGTCTTTAGCGGTGCGGTATTTGGTGACCACTGTAGTCCATTTTCGGATACCACAATTGTGGCCTCGATTGCCGCAGGTGTGGAGCCGCTTGATCATGTACGTACGCAACTGCCATTTGCGATGATTGCGGGGCTTACGGCCTTGGTGGTCGGATTTGTGCCGCTTGGCTTCGGTTTGCCCGCGATAGTATGTCTGGGGGTGGGAATATTACTGCTCTGGGGCTTACCGAGCGTGTGGAAGGCGAGTGCGGGAAGCTAGCCAACGATTCATATTACGGTGTTAATTTTTTCGTTTACTGCGCTGGTTTCTTTCCATGGCACTAGCGCCATTTACGCGTAGTCCATGGCCTTAGACAAACTGCATTCGATATCCTCGAATCGAACTGGGTTCATCTTTTCGAGCAGAACAAAACAATAACTGTAACTGCGCAATTTTTAGAACATGTGATGAGTTGGCATTGTTTTAGCTTTATATTTTATATGCTCAATTTTAAACAATTTACGAATTTGGCATTATTCTAGCATGACCAATAATAGGTCAAAGTAGTTGAATTTTTATACAATGTAACGGGTTGGCATTGTTTTAGCTAGGTGTGTGTCGTTGCTCAAAAAATTCTTTTTGTGCAGCAACAAAACAACAACAAAAACTCATAACATATATATTATATGAAATTACAAAAACAACTAACTGCGGCGCTTGCGGGTGCTGCACTTTTCGGATCTGTTGCGAATGCAGAGATCCCATTGACTGATGAACTCAGTGCTTATGGTTACATCGACATGGCTCTCACCGACGGTGATGGTAGTAATGACACTTCAACATCGGTTGCTGAGTTTGAACTCGGCTTCGCATTCGCTCCTGCTGAAAGCAAATGGTCTGCGGTCGCAGAACTGTCTTTCGACAGTGACACTGATGATGTAGACGGTAACGGCGAAGACTCATCTGCTGAGTTCGAAACAGTCACTATCAGCTACCAATACAGTGACTCACTGTCGTTCACATTCGGTAACATCCTCAGTTACCAAGGATTCGAAACCTACGATGCGACAGGTCTTTACCAATATAGCTATGCTGGTGACACATCTAACGGTCGTAATGGTGTACTTTACTCTGCTGGTTATGCCGTAGGTGCATCTGCTGACTACACTACAGGCGATTTCGACCTCGGTGTATGGGTTGGTGATACTGACTCATCAGAGATGAGCTTTGAATACCTCGTAGCTTACAACGGCGTTGAAAACCTCACTGTGAAGTTCATCTACGCGGATGACCCAGGTTATGAAACTGTCAATGTATGGGCAGCTTATGACTACGGCGATTTCACTTTCGCTGTTGAAACAGTAGAAACTGAAAGCGGCACTGGTGCTGACGTACTTGATATCCAAACAGCATTGGTCTACTACGCTATAGGCAAAGCTGGTATCACTGTTCGTTTCTCGGACGGTGAATATGCGGGTGTTGACTTCGAGAAGTTTACTATCTCACCAAGCTATTCATTCTCTGATAACGTATTCGGCCTAGTTGAGTTCAGCTCTGAAGAACTCGGTGGCGTAGACAACGATACCGCTGCAGTCGAACTGATTTACAGCTTCTAATACATAACTTTGTATTAAATTGCATCTCTCCTGAGGGGCCTCATTTTATGAGGCCCCTCTTTTTATAATTATGAAAAAAAATACAACATACTCTACACTCCTTGCGCTTGTTTGCGCTTCTTTCTTTGTTTCACCGGCAGGCTTAGATGCGCAGCAAATCTCTCGGGATGAGTTTGATTCCCTAGCGAAACGGGTGGAGCAACTTGAAGCATCCGTTCGCATGGTGAAGAACACGCAAATTGAAGGGCTTGCCGCTGAGGCTGTTTCAGCAATGCCCATGGATATGGCAGATAAAGAGTCCTTAATTGAGTCTGTGGTAAATACGATTCAAGCTAAGGAGGAAGGTGCTAATTTTCCTTGGATGGATACGGCTAAATGGGCCTCTCTACAAAAGGGAATGAGCCCGGAGGACGTCGTCGCAACTATAGGTAGTCCTACACTGAACGAGCCTTCAATGCACAAGCGAGTTGATTTCGTTTACACTTACCAAGGGCGTCGCGTGGCGACCGCCAAAAAAGTCGAGGGTATTATTCGTTTCTATAAAGGCAAGGTGGTTGAAGTCGAAGCGCCAGTGCTTTAATTTGGTTTAATTAGATCAGGCTCTTTTTAAAGGCCGTTCATGCTAAGCATGAACGGCCTTTTTTTATGCACATCGGGTGTTCATTTTCCGAGAATTGGACAAAAATAAACCAAAATTGGTTCACTGATTTAATTGGCATGAGAAGAGCTAAACAATGGCAAGTGATGAATCTTCATTCACTTCACGAACAACAATTAAATTCAATCATATATGAAAAAGATACTTCCAAGTATTTCAAAATTAGTTGCAGGTGGAGCTCTTGCTCTAAGTGCAATGGCATCAAATCTTCAAGCTGAAGAAACTGTAAAAGTCGGCGTGCTCCATTCTTTGAGTGGCACGATGGCGATCTCTGAAACATCTCTTCGAGATGTCCTCCTTTTCACTTTCGATGAAATCAATGCAAACGGCGGTGTGCTCGGTAAAATGATTGAGCCAGTTGTAGCAGACGGCGCGTCTGATTGGCCCGTTTTTGCTGAAAAAGCAGAGCAGTTGATTGCCAAAGATGGCGTCTCAGCAGTCTTCGGTTGCTGGACATCGGTTAGCCGTAAGTTCGCGCTTCCTGTCTTCGAGAAGTATAACAATTTACTCTTCTACCCTGTTCAATACGAAGGTGAGGAAGAGTCCCCTAACATCATTTATACTGCGGAAGCAGTTGGTCAGCAAGCGATTCCTGCAGTGGACTACTTACTTGCGGAAGGTTATAAGAAGTTCTACCTGATTGGAACGGACTATGTGTATCCGCAAACAACGAACATAGTTCTTTTCGAATACCTCCTTTCTAAAGGTATTCCAGTCGAAAACATTGGTGGTGGTATCCGTTACGAAGGTGAAGTTGCTGTATCTGCAGGTAATTACACTCCATTCGGTCACACTGACTTTCAGCAAATTGTTGCTGAGATCAAAGACTTCGCTGCTTCGGGTGAGGCATGTGTGATCAACACAATCAATGGTGATGCTAACGTACCTTTCTTCAAGGAAATCGCTGCTTCCGGAATCACTTCGGATGATTGCCCAATCGTTTCCTTCTCTCTTTCTGAGGATGAATTTCGCGGCCTGCCTACGAAGGACTTGGTCGGCCACCTTGGTTGCTGGACATATTTCATGTCCATCGAGTCTGAGGCGAATGAGAAGTTCAAGGCTGACTTCCAAGAGTGGCTAGTCACAAAGGCTCCAGACGCTGTTCAAAAAGAAGGACGTGTGACTTGTTCACCTATGGTACTTTCCTATAATGGAGTTTACCTCTGGAAGGCTGCGGTCGAAAAAGCGGGCACTTTTGAGCCTGCTGCCGTGATTAAAGCACTTGAAGAGGGTATTTCTTTTGATGGCCCCGGTGGTACAGTCACCAGCCAAGCGAACCACCACGTAACCAAGACCGTTTATATCGGAGAAACCTTGGAAGATGGTCAGTTCGAGATTCTGGAAACCATGCCTGACGTATACGGTGAGCCATGGTTAAAGGGTACATTTGAGTAAGTACGCTATCTTACTTTCAATGTAGTTTTGTTTGGCGGGGCTTGTGGGATGTATTTCCTACAAGCCCTTAGCTGTTCATTGCAGGAATAAAAATTTGCGCGAGGAAACTCTTAAACACGTCTGGATATGATATATTTATTAAGGTTTCCGATGCGAAGTATACTCAAGCATGTAGTCGGATATTCATTTTGTATTTCCTCATTACTTGGAATACTCGCCGCAGAGGAACGAAGCGCACGTTTAGTCATGTCGGAATTGATTATGGCGAGTGGCGATGAGCAAACCGCGCTCATTGAGGAAATTGAAAGCTATGGTGATCCAGTGATTGCGGAGATATATCAAGCATGGCGTACCGGTGGGATATATACGCTGAAATCAAATACAGACCTGCTATTGTTGGAATTTACAGCTCAGCAAGAGTGGGTTTTGGTTGCCGACGGAGAGCTTGTTTCCCTGGCGGAAGGGGATGTAGCTAAAGTCAAGAAAGAGCGCGCCAAGAGGTCGGTCCGTAAACTAATGAAGGGCATTATCGATACCTTGGGCTTGAAGGCTACGGATGCCTCGGTGCGAATCGACTCTGCGATTAAGATGGGGCGTAGCCAAAAGCTCGAGTTCGTGCCTGCTTTGGAAGCGCGACTAATCGTGGAGACCTCGAGTGAGGTCAAAGAGGCAGTTAAAGAAGCACTAGCCATCAGTCTTTTAAAAAATGGAAATGCGGATCAGAAGCTGACTGCGGTTAAAGATCTGGCTGCCATGAAGTCGATTGCGGCGCGAGGCTTTATCGACGAAGTCCTACTGGATGAGCAAGAAGCCTCTCGCGGGACAGAGCCATTGGCGGAGGCATCGGCCAACGCGCTATTGGTCATTGAAGAGCACCTTAAGATTATGGAGTTTCTCGGAAGTTTCTTCCGAGGCTTTAGTACGGGCTCCGTGCTACTCATTGTCTCGTTCGGATTGGCCATCACTTTCGGGTTGATGGGAATCATCAATATGGCTCATGGGGAGTTTGTGGCAATCGGCGGCTACACGACTTATATGGTGCAGACCTTTTTTATCAATACATGGGGCCTCAGTAGCGAAACCTTTGGGTGGTATTTTGTAATTTCCCTACCTTTGAGTTTTCTCGCTGCCGCGGGAATCGGCTTACTCCTAGAAAAGACAGTTATCCGCTTCTTATATCGCCGCCCTCTGGAATCTCTTCTTTGCACTTGGGGAATCTCAATGGTCATGCAGCAAGGCTTCCGTTTGATTTTTGGTGCGGCCAATGTGCAGGTTAATAATCCGACCTGGTTGATGGGTAATCTCAGCTTAGGTGGATTTAGTATGAGTTACACTCGCCTATTTATAATGTTCATTGCGCTACTTGTGGTGATTTTGACTTGGTTGCTTTTACGTAAGACAAACTTAGGGCTACACATTCGAGCGGTCATGCAGAATCGTGGCATGGCGAGTAGTTTAGGGATACCCGTTGCTCGAGTGAACTCAATGACCTTTGCTCTCGGATGCGGCTTAGCCGGCTTAGGGGGTTCGGTGCTTTCGCAAATCGGTAATGTCGGCCCATTAATGGGTCAGCAGTATATTGTCGATAGTTTCATGGTGGTTGTGATCGGTAGTGTAGGTAATTTACTTGGAGCTGGGATATCTGCGATGGGTATCGGCTTGGTTGACCAATTGCTACAACCTTCACTCGGACCAGTCATGGGTAAGATCACAGTCTTCTTTGTCATTATTCTCTTCTTGCAGTGGCGCCCCGGCGGGCTCTTCCCGACCCGCTCACGTAGCTTGGAAGACTAATCTTTTTTACTCTTAGATATGCTCACTGCTGAAAATAAAAAAGAGATCGGAATCTTTGGATTAGTTGCCTGTCTGCTAATGCTCATACCGGGTTTGAATGCATGGGGTCCTGATGGGGGCTTGTTTGCAGTCAGTTCCTTCCAGGTGTCTCTTTGGGGTAAATATTTAACTTACGCAATCTTGGCGATGAGCTTGAATTTACTTTGGGGTTACACTGGCTTGCTCTGCCTTTGCCAGAGCCTTTTCTTCGCGCTCGGTGGCTATGCGATGGGTATGTATCTCATGCTGATGATTGGAGATCGGGGGGCTTATCAGAGCGATCTACCCGACTTTATGGTTTTTCTCGGTTATCAGGAACTACCATTTCACTGGGTGCCGTTTAATAACTTTTGGTTTGCTACTGGTGCGGTGCTTTGGGTGCCGGGATTAGTGGCTCTGATTTTTGGCTTTCTTGCCTTTCGGTCACGAATCAAGGGCGTTTACTTTTCAATCCTCACGCAGGCTTTGACTTATGCGGTCTGCCTATTGTTCTTCCGTAATGATTTCACCTTTGGGGGAAACAATGGGTTCACTGATTTTAAGGATATATTAGGATACAGTCTCAATGATTCCGGTACGACACGCGGTCTTTATATCGCCTCGGCTTTGCTACTTTTGACTACTTATTTGATCACTTCGGGACTGCTTGCTTCCAAGCTCGGTAAGGTGCAGCAAGCGATCCGAGATTCAGAAAATCGTGTATTGTTTTCGGGCTATTCAACGACAAGTTTTAAATTAGTTATTTTCATCCTATCCGCGATGATTGCGGGCGCGGCGGGTGCGCTTTACGTGCCTCAAGTTGGGGGAATTAATCCGAGCTTGATGGAGGCGGCCAAGTCACTCGAAGTGGTGGTCTGGGTTGCGGTCGGTGGCCGAGGCACCAAATGGGGTCCAGTGATTGGAGCTATTCTCGTGAATATGTTTAAGAGTTACACCACACAAGCGTTTCCAGATTACTGGCTTATAATCATGGGTTCTATGTTCGTGCTAGTGGTGCTCTTTATGCCGGATGGTATTGTGGGTGTTTATAAACAAGTGAAGAGCAAGATCGCCCAGAAACGGTCACTTCAAATTGAGGAGGCTTAATACGATGTCGGATAATCTTCACCACGACCCACTTTATCGCGATACGCCGCTCATTCTCTCGGTGTCTGGAGTGAATAAGGCTTTTGACGGCTTCAAGGCTATTGACGATTTAAACTTTTACCTTGAAGAGGGGGAGCTCCGTACTGTCATCGGTCCTAACGGGGCCGGTAAGAGCACATTTATGGATATTATTACAGGGTGCACACGCCCAGACAGCGGGAGTGTGACTCTGCACGCGAATGACGGGCATGATGTTAATCTTGTGAAGTTAAAGGAATTTGAAATCAACCGGCTTGGGATCGGTCGTAAGTTTCAGACGCCTAGTGTCTATAAGTCCCACACTGTTTACGATAATTTAGTGCTTTCGTTAAATCGGGCGCGGGGCGTTTTAAAGACGTTCTTCTATAAAGAGACGGCTGAAGATCGTGAGTGTATCATGGAAGTTTTGAAAACGATTCGCTTGGAGAGTCGCGTCCATGATCTGGCTGGTATGCTCTCGCACGGACAAAAGCAATGGCTCGAGATCGGAATGCTTTTAGCGCAAGGCCCGCGCATCCTTTTGATCGATGAGCCCGCTGCTGGGATGAGTGACGAGGAGACTGAGCGCACGGGTGAGCTACTACTTAGTTTGGAAAAGAAACACAGCTTGATCGTGATTGAACACGACATGGAATTTATACGCCAGATTGCTCGCAAGGTGACGGTGCTGCACCAAGGACACGTGCTCAAGGAAGGCACTTTCGATCGCGTTCAATCGGACCCAGCGGTGGTCGAAGTATATCTCGGTCGTCAGGGCAAGAAGGATACAAATAAATAACTAGACCATTTTTATGATTTCTGAAGCTGAAACTTCCGCCACTACGCCTCTTCTTGGGGTTAAAGCCTTGAAGGCAAGTTATGATGAATCGATTATCTTGCGTGGCATCGATATGGCGGTGAGACCAAACTCAGTCGTCGCGCTACTTGGGCGCAATGGAGTGGGGAAGACCTCGCTACTTCGCAGTATCATGGGCTTAATGCCCAAGACGGAGGGCGAAATTACTTTCGAAGGTAAGTCGATTACTTCTTTGCGTTCCGATCAACGGGCGCGACTCGGCCTTGGGTATGTGCCACAAGGGCGGGATATTTTCCCAAATCTCACTGTGCAAGAAAACCTTGAGGTGAGCATGAGTATTTCCGGTGAAGCAGGGCGCGAGCGCTTAGAGGAGGTGTATGAGCTCTTTCCTGTGGTGAAGGACATGCTTACCCGTAAGGGTGGCGTGCTCTCGGGCGGGCAGCAGCAGCAGCTTGCCATCGGTCGTGCCATTTTGACGAATCCAAAACTACTCATTCTCGATGAGCCGACCGAAGGGATTCAGCCCTCGATCATCGACCAGATTGAGGATGCCATCCACCTGCTTAAAAAACAGGGGAACTTGAGCATTATTTTAGTCGAACAATACCTTGATTTTGCTAAATCTGCTAGTGATGAATTTTATATCCTCGATCGCGGAAGTGTGGTTCTTACGGGTGAGTCCGAAGAGCTCACTTCGGAAGTGATCGGCCAGCACTTAACTGTTTAATTATTTCCCAAATCTATGCACCTCACACCTAGAGAACAAGACAAGCTCATGATCGTCGTAGCGGCTGACTTGGCGCGACGTCGTCAAGGTCGCGGGTTGAAACTAAATTATCCGGAGTCTGTTGCCGTGATCACCTACGAGATACTGGAAGGTATACGTGATGGGAAAACCGTCGCTGACTTAATGAGCTACGGCACTGGAATTCTCAAGCGTGATGACGTCATGGAAGGTGTGCCTGAAATGATCCATGAAGTACAGGTCGAAGGCACTTTTCCGGATGGCACCAAATTGGTCACTGTTCATAACCCGATCCGATGATTCCCGGCGAATACAAATACTCTGATCCCGAAGCCTTGATTTCTGGCAATCTCGGCTTGAAAACTACTTCCGTTAAAGTTGCCAACACGGGTGACCGCCCCGTGCAAATAGGTAGTCACTTTCATTTTTACGAAGTGAATGTATCGCTCGAATTCGATCGTGTTGCGGCCAAAGGCTTTCGCCTAAACATTGCTGCGGGCACCGCAGTTCGCTTTGAGCCGGGCGACATTCGTGAAGTTGAGCTGGTAGCCCTTGCCGGCGAGCGAAAGGTCTTTGGCCTAAATAACAAAGTCGATGCCCTGCTCGATTAGCGACCAACTATAATTCATTACACATCATGAGCCTCGAATTTACCCGCCGCCAATATGCCGAGATGTTCGGTCCGACCGTAGGTGACCAAGTCCGCCTCGCAGATACCGAGCTCTTCATTGAAGTAGAGAAAGATCTGATTGCCGAGGCAGGTGGTTATGGTAACGAGGTCAAGTTTGGTGGCGGGAAAGTGATTCGCGATGGGATGGGTCAATCGCCACTTGCGTTGGATGCTGAGTGTCTCGACTTAGTACTAACCAATGCGACGATCATCGATCCAATTCTAGGAATCATCAAAGCAGACATCGGAGTGAAGGGTGGCAGAATCGCGGGGATTGGTCATGCGGGTAATCCACTCATTCAGTCCGGTGTGACTGAAGGCATGGTGATTGGCGCGGGCACTGAAGTGATCGCAGCGGAGGGTCATATTGTGACCGCCGGCGGATTCGATTCACACATCCATTTTATTTGCCCGCAGCAAATCAATGAGGCGCTGACGAGCGGCATGACTACAATGATAGGCGGAGGCACGGGGCCAGCTACTGGCACCAATGCCACGACTTGCACGCCTGGCGCTTGGAATATTCACAAGATGCTGGAGTCCGCTGAAGCTTTCCCCATGAACCTGGGGTTTATGGGGAAGGGCAACGCTTCCAACCACGAAGCTTTGCGTGAGCAGGTGAAGGCTGGTGCGATGGGTCTAAAGTTACACGAAGATTGGGGCACCACTCCGAGTGCGATCGATCACTGTTTGACTGTGGCCGACGAGATGGATGTGCAAGTTGCCATTCACACCGACACCTTGAATGAGTCCGGCTTTGTCGAAACAACGATTGGGGCATTCAAAGACCGCGTCATCCATACCTTCCACTCCGAAGGAGCGGGTGGTGGGCACGCACCTGATATTTTGAAGGTCTGTGGCCTGCCTAATGTTTTACCGTCTTCGACCAATCCGACACGGCCCTACACCGTCAACACCATTGATGAGCACCTCGACATGCTGATGGTTTGCCATCACTTAGATTCAAGGATTCCCGAAGATGTGGCCTTTGCCGAGTCCCGCATCCGCCCGCAAACGATTGCGGCCGAAGATATTTTGCACGACCGTGGCGCAATATCGATCATGTCCAGTGACAGTCAGGCCATGGGGCGTGTGGGTGAAGTTATTATTCGCACCTGGCAAACAGCCGATAAAATGAAGAAGCAATTCGGTAAGCTGGAGTCGGAGGGGCATCCAGCGGCGGATAACTTTCGCGCTCTGCGCTACATCGCAAAGTATACCATCAATCCAGCTATCGCCTGTGGTTGTGCGGCTGATGTGGGTAGCTTAGAGGTGGGTAAGCTCGCCGATATCGTTTTGTTTAAGCCCGCTTTCTTCGGGGTTAAGCCAGAACTTGTGCTCAAAGGTGGGCTTATTGCCACGGCTAATATGGGAGATCCTAATGCATCAATCCCGACACCGCAGCCTATGTATTACCGCCCTCAGTTTGCGGCTTTCGGTAAAGCAGTTTCCAGCACCTCGATTACTTTTCTTAGTCAGGCGGCCATTGATGCGAGCGTGGTGGAAAAACTGGAATTGAAGAAGCTGATTCGCCCGGTTTCGAATACACGTAACATCTCGAAGCATGATATGGTATTGAATGATTATCTCCCCGATATCGAGATTGACCCTGAAACGTATACTGTGACCGCTGACGGCGAAGTCCTGACTTGCGAACCCGCCGACCTGTTACCTATGGCGCAACGGTATTTTCTGTTTTAGTAATATGTAGCTACGACCATTTTTCGCTTTAAATATTCTGCACAAAAGCGACGGGATCGTCGCTATTACAAAAAATGCACCTCATCACCCAAACACTCTCTCAAACTCCTGAAAATCTGAAGTCTATTCCGATTCCAGTGGATCGCCATAAGCTTGCCCGACGCCGCTGGCGTGGCTCGGCTACTGATAGCACCGACTTTGGTTTTGATGTGAGTGACGCACTCGCACATGGTGATTGCGTCTACACGACAGATACAAATGCCTATGTGATCGAACAAAGCCCTGAAGATTGTTTTCTGATAGCGCTGAGAGAAGCCAAGGAGGCCGCGTGGATTGGCTGGATGATTGGCAACCTGCACTTCAAGGCTGCTTTCAGTGAAGAGGGGCTGCTCGTTCAAGACGACTTGGCGGTCGAGCAAATGTTGGATCGAGAGCATATACACTACCATCGCGTGCAGCGAATCTTCCAGCCGAGCAAGCAAGGGGGACATTCGCACGATCACGACCAGACACATAGCCATAGCCATTCGCACTAAGTGATGAACAAGCCAGATCAATCTGCCGCATGGGTGCCCGCGCTTTTGCAAGTTTCGGATCCTTTGTTTCCAACGGGAGCATATGCCCACTCGATGGGACTGGAGCAATGGGCGGCGACATGCGGCTACACTAGTGGCGATGATTTAGTAAAGTTCTTTCAGCGACATGCTGGCCCCGCCTTGGCACGTCTCGAGTTACCCTACCTGCGTTTTGTGCGTGATGCCATCGTTGCAGAAGATTGGTCTGCAGTTTTGGAATTGGATACAGAGATTGACGCTTGGAAGTGGGCGAGCGAAATTCGCGAAGCTAGCATTTCTCAAGGGCGTGGACGCTTGCGGCTTTTGAAAAAATTATGGAAGAGCTCGCCGGAGATTGAGACCTATGCGGGCGCCTTTGCTTCGGGTAAGGCACGTGGACACCATCTAGTCGTCGCGGCTTTGCAATTTGAACTCTTAAAGGTGCCGGATGAGGCGGGCTTAATGACCTATGGCTACCAGAGCCTTGCCAATTATGTTTCCGCATCAATCAAACTTCTCAGAATCAGCCCTGAGTCCGCGCAACTAGCTTTAGCGGACGGTCTGGAGCGACTTGATGGATGGGTCGCAGCTTCGAAGTCAGTACAAAGGGAATCGGCTGGGTGGTTTGCTCCTGCTTTTGATATTTCCTCGGCGCGTCATGCCACAGCCTTTTCCCGACTCTTCATCTCCTAATTCGTTACCATGACAGAATCAAATCCCTCACGTCCTTTTCGCATTGGTATCGGAGGCCCCGTCGGCTCCGGAAAAACTATGCTCCTCCTGCGACTTATTGAGAAGCTGCATCAGCGCTACTCTCTAGTCGCAATCACTAACGATATTTATACGAAAGAAGACGAACAATTTTTAGTTAAGAACAGCCCGCTGGAAGCAAGCCGGATCCTCGGTGTGGAGACTGGAGGCTGCCCGCATACTGCGATTCGCGATGATACAAGTATGAATGAAGTCGCGATAGAAAATTTGATCACGCTACACCCCGATACCCAAGTTGTCATGATGGAAAGTGGCGGAGACAACCTGTCGGCAACGTTCTCGCCTGATTTGGTAGATGCTTTCATTTATGTGATCGATGTGGCTGAGGGCGATAAAATCCCGCGCAAAGGCGGTCCCGCGATTCGATATTCTGATCTCATGCTTATTAATAAGACCGAGTTGGCACCCTATGTTGGAGCCGATCTTGATGTGATGGCACGCGACTCGAAGAAGCAGCGCGAGGGGCGGCCTTTTGTTTTTTGTGATCTGAAGAGCTACAAGGGCTTGGATGAGATCCTTACTTGGCTCGAAGAAGAATGTTTCTTTTCGATTAAGACTTAATGATCTGATGTATGTTTCATCTACAGATTCTCTTTCGGATCGTATTGGTGTTTTGGGGGGAGCGCGTTTGCTCTATACCCATGCGCCGTTGGTCGGGACGCGTTTGACGGAGCAGTGGGTGAGGCCACCTTTACACCTCGGCAAAGCCTACCACGAGGATGGTTGGGAGATCAGTATCCTGATGAGTCCCACCGCAGGTTTATTGGACAACGATTTATTGGAGGTCGAAGCGACAGTTGCGGTAGGAGCGAATGCCGCGTTAATCAGCCCGGCGGCTTGCCGGGTGCACACGATGCATGCCGGATGCGCCACGGTGCGGCAGCACTACACGGTCGAATCTGGAGCGGTGCTCGATGTGTGGCCAGCGCCCTTAATCTTGCAGAAGGATGCTTCGATTCGCCAGTTCACACGTCTTGATGTCGCTGCGGATGCGACCGTGCTACTCTGCGAGGTTGTATCCCCCGGGCGAACGGCCTTTGGCGAGGCCTTTGAATTTTCACAGTGGCGCTCGCAGTTGAGGATTTATCGTGAAGGCTCTTTACTCGCTTACGAAAATTTTTGCTGTCAGCCTAAGCATGGCGATGTTGCCGATTGGCGAACTTTGTATCCGTGCGGCAGCTACGCTAGTTTCTACTTTCTGAGTCCTGAGCCTTTAAGCGATCTCATTCAAGTAATTCATGATTTAGAGACGCCAGATGCTCTGATAGGTGCCAGCTTACTGCGTGAAGGCGGACTAGGTATTAAAATTTTGGCGCTTGATGGGATCAGCCTTCGAAAAACTATTTTTTTGGTTCGAAACCTGCTTATTTCTAAGTCGAAACTAAATTTTCCTCAAGCGCTGCATCGCGCGCAGACTTATTTTAATTAAAAACCTCGGTGTAATATGCATTTAATTCAAGGAACCCTTGATTCATCAACCACTTTATTAACGAGCGGCGCAGCCGTTATCGCATTGGGTTCGGCCTTTTATGGCCTGCGCCATCAACTTTCTGTGAAGCAAATACCTTCACTGCTTGCGTTGAGTTGCCTAGTCTTTTTGGCACAGATGGTCAATTGTCCAATAGGTTTTGGTTTCTCTATCCACTTGGTAGGCGCTTCGCTTTTGGCAATCTTATTTGGTCCCTTTGCGGCAATGTTATCGATGGCCACGATTTTGATACTACAAGCCGGCCTCCTTGGAGATGGCTCGTATGCCACCTTAGGTGCGAACTTTCTCAATATGGGTGTTGTGGCACCTTGGGTCGCTTACGGGCTCTTTCGGTTGATGCAGGGGCGTCGCTTCCCGCAAATGGATGTTGGTCAGCTTGCTGCCTTGGCGATCGCTTCTTTCGCTTCGATCATGGCTGCTTCGCTTAGTTTAAGTCTGATGCTGGGCGCCCCGACTATGGAAATGTTTTTAATTTCGAGCGTTTGGGGACTCCTTGAGACTTTGATAGCTGTAGCGGTCTTTGCTCTCTGCGTTCGTAACGAGAATCGCCAGCTCAGTGTCGCCAGTCGATTGGCATTCCGGCCAGTAGCTTTGATGTGCATTCTTACTCTCTGCCTCGTGCCATTTAGTTCTCAACAGCCGGACGGGTTGGAGCATGTGCTTGAGGTGTCACAACTATCAGTGGAGTAGAGCTATCTTTTTCAGTTTGCTGGATACCGCTTAGACTTTCCGCATTAGTTCGCGGCGGCGGAGTTGGAGCCAGAGATTCCATGCGTGCTTATTTAGTATTTCCCTGACCTTCTCAATTTCGGCTTTGCGAGCCTCGAGATTCTCGTTGGCTATACTAGAGAGATCGTCGAGATTGTAGAGGTAAACGTTCTCAACTTCTTCTACTGCTGGATCGACGTCGCGAGGCATGGCGAGATCGATAAGGAAGCAGGGACGTTCGGGGCGTTGTTTCATGGTGAGGGCAATTACCTCTTTATGGAGCAGCGTATTGGGGGCAGCGGTGGAGCAGATGATGATATCGAAATGCTCTAGCTGTGCGTTGAAATCCTCAAAGTGGATGGCTGCGCCGCCTAGACTGTGAGCGAGTTTGTGCGCGTTTTCGAAGGTGCGGCTACTCACGGTTATGTCGCCGACACCTCGGCTCTTGAGCGCTTGAGCAGTCTTTTCGCTGACTTCGCCGCTCCCGAGGAGGAGGACACGGCTGCCATTCAGCTTGCCAAAGATGCGGCTGGCTAGATCAACCACAACGTTGCCAATGCTAACTTGCCCTCGAGTGATCCCTGTTTGAGTGCGCGCTTCTTTGGCAGCTTGGAAGCTTTTTTCGAAGAGCCGGTTGAGCACCTTACCCGTGCAGTCGGCGTCGTGTGCGGCGGCGAAGGCTTGTTTGAGCTGTCCGAGGATCTCGGTCTCGCCCACCATCTGCGAGTCGAGCCCTGCGGATACCTCGAGCACGTGTTGGAGCGTTTCTAAATTACTATGGCTGTAGGCGTATTGGTTAAAGAGTTCTTCGGAGACGTTCTGCTTGTCGCAAAAGAGGCCACGTATTTCTTCGACACGCTCAATGCAGTCCGCGAGGCCGTAAATTTCAAGACGGTTGCAGGTATTGAGTACAAGGCATTCGCGGATGCCCTCATGCTGGTGTAGCATCTTTTGCAGCTCGTGCGCCTGCGACTGTGTGAGCGCAAAGCGCTCGCGCACTTCCAGCGGGGTCGCGTGGTGCGAGGTGCCGAGCACAAACAGAGATTCTAATACTTCACTCATGGCCAAGGAACGATACGTTGTTAGCGTTCGATTTGAATGGTTGCTCCTTGGGCAGGTGGTTCTACTGACTCGCGGGCAGATTCTACTGCCCGGAGTGAGGCGATGGCGAGGACGAACAGGACAATGGTGGCAATCGCATGGCGGCGAGTCGCTAGCTTTTCCTGTATTCGTAATATAAATACAGTCAGGTAACCTAGCCAGATGAGGCAGGTGGCCGTCAGCTTATATACAGGCACAAGTTCAAAGTTACTGACCCAAAAGACAGCTCCAAAGGCTAGTGAGGCGGTGAGGACGATGACGCCAGTTAAGAGCAGGCGCTTAGCCATTAGGTCGAGCTGCCGTAGGGAGGGCAAGTATCGGTAAATTCCTTTGAATTGCTTTGTCTTGAGCCCGTGTTGCTGAATTAGAAACATGATTGAGACGAGCGAAAGAATAGCGAAGAAGCCGTAACTAAATATGGCGAGCGCGGCATGCAACTCGATCCAGTGGTTCCCTCCGAAAATGCCTAGCGGGTAGGCGCGATCCCATGATGGAATAATAAAAGAACCTGCACTGAGTATTGTGGCTAAGCCTGCGGTGAAACCGCCGAGTAGTCGCAATCGAAAGGCGGGGCCTATAATGAAAAAGAGTAGCACAAGCGACCACGCAAGGAACTGGGCGATCTCAAATGGATTGCCGAGTGGGCAGGCTTTGATTTCGGCACCACGCAGGTTGAGCGCGAGCGTCTGGATCAGGAAACCGCCACATAGCAGGGCAAACATGATAGTGCGCGAGTAAGCGCGACGGATCAACAATGCGACTAGAGCGAACAAAAACGCGCCTCCGTAGACGGCAGCGGCGACCTTGAAGGCTGTGCCATCAGTCATGGTGATTTCGTTGAACATTTGAGTGGTCTAGCTTTTGGGGTTCAGCGAGGTTTGTATAAACTACATTTAGAAGTATTTGTAGGCCAATTCAATACGGTCATCATCAGTGAAGTCTCGGCTTCTTTTTCATGACTTACGCTCTACGTAGGCGGGCGGTGTGGCCTTCGGGCTTTCGTAGGCGCCGTCGCGCCAGTCTTGCACCTTCTCTGCTAGGAAATCGATAAAGGCTGGGGACTCGTTCAGGCAGGGGATTTGCTCGAAGTCTTCGCCGCCGGATTCAAGGAAACTGTCGCGCCCTTGCATAGCGATCTCTTCCAGAGTTTCGAGGCAGTCGGCGGTGAAAGCGGGGCAGATCACTTTGACCTTCTTGTGTCCGTCTTTGGCAAGTTGCTCTAGCGTCTTGTCTGTATAGGGCTGAAGCCAAGGCTCGCGGCCGAGGCGGCTCTGGAAGGTGATCATGTATTTGTCCTTCGGCAAATTGGCTGCGGCTACGAATTTTTCTACTGTCATAGCGCACTGGTGACGGTAGCAGGTCGCGTGAGCAGGGTGGCAAGTGTTGCAACAGTCATGCGTGGTCAGGCAGTGATTGTGAGAAGGGTCGCCTTTGACAAGGTGGCGCTGTGGGATGCCATGAAAGGAGAACACTAGCTTATCAAAGTCGTGACCTTCGATCGAGGGTTGAGCGCGCGCAATCATGGCATCGATGTAACCTGGGTCTTGGTAGAAGGGTGGGAGCAGCGTTGTATTGAGTTCGGGCTTCTGTTCTTTGACCGCATCCATCAGCGCGACTACTGCAGTTTCGTAGCTCGACATGGCGTAGTGCGGATACATTGGGATGATGAAAAGGTCGTCTACGCCTTGATCGAGCAGCCGTTTGAGGGCATCGGGTGTCGGAGGGTTGCCGTAGCGCATGCCGACCTCGACAGGGATGTCTAGTTTTGCGGCGAGTGCTTTTTGCTGCCTAAGCGAGGTAATGACGAGCGGCGAGCCGTCTTCTTGCCAGATTTCTTCGTAAGCCTCGGCAGACTCGCGCGGGCGGGTAGGCAAGATCAGGCAGTTGACTA
>Ga0302126_10000795_pt1 | contig 19637 bp, 12 predicted proteins | sample CB4_20m_MG_FD_203108 | JGI IMG/M metagenome (GOLD analysis project Ga0302126, IMG submission 203108) | Marine microbial communities from Western Arctic Ocean, Canada - CB4_20m | ecosystem: Environmental > Aquatic > Marine > Oceanic | place: Canada: Western Arctic Ocean | collected 2017-09-24 | reverse complement strand
GCTGAATGAGGCGAAGAATACCGAAGTCGACGTGAAAAGGATGGCGAAGGATTATGTCGAAGAACGTGCGAAGAAACGGGCGAAGAAATTATCTGCTTCTTCTAACGACGACGACGACGACGACGATGATAAAGAAGAAATAGAAAACGAGAAAGAAAAAGAAAAAGACGACGTTGCAATCATAAAAACGACAACGACGACGAAGAAGATAAAGTTAAGTCTCATTGATAAAATGCGCGCAAAGCTTTCCGGGGGACATTTTCGCATGTTAAATGAACAACTATATACGACAAAAGGTGATGCGGCGTTAGAGTTAGTGAAGAATAATCCAGGCGTGTTTGACGCGTACCATGAAGGATTTCGCGAACAAGTTAAGAAATGGCCAAAAAACCCAGTCCATAAATGTTTCGAGTGGCTTCAACATAAACCGAGCGACTGCGTCGTTGCAGATTTTGGATGTGGCGATGCAGAGCTCGCAAAATTAGTCGGGAAAACAAAAAAGATGTATAGTTTAGATTTAGAAACGCCAGCGCGTGCGCCGTTTGTCATCGCGTGTAACATGGCAAACACGCCGTTGGAATCAAATTCGATCGACGTTGTCGTTTTTTCACTCTCGCTCATGGGAACCGACTATCACAAATTTATCGAAGAAGCGAGTAGAGTGTTGAAAGTAAAAGGTATCTTATGGATAGCCGAAGTAAAATCTAGATTCGACGGGAAAAATGGTGCCGCTTCAATTCCTTCGTTCTTAGCGAGCTTGAAATCAGCCGGCTTTGAAGTGAAGAAGAAAGTAGACGAAAGCGATAAGATGTTTTTCGTTCTCGAGGCTATAAAGATTAAGAATTTAGAAAAGAGCAAAGTAGAGTGGCCAAAATTAAAGGCGTGCGAGTACAAAAAACGATAGATGGCGGCAACCCGTAAGATCCATAACGAGATCTATAAACGCATAGGTAATGACGAATCGGGTACTGGCTCGGTCGTTGACGTTTTAAAGTCAATATTTCTTATGTGCGCGATAAGTCCGGAAGGCCTTATCGACGCTGCACAAGTAAAATTGAAATTGACTTTAAAACGTCAGCGACCGAGCCAAGGTATTGTACGACGATAAAACTACGAGAGTTCGTAAATACGAGAAAGATATAACGAGGATATTAAAAAATATTAAAAATATTAATTTAAATTTGCTTTACTTATTTTAACGCGCTCAAAACGAAACACGATCATAAATCTACACACACCGCCGTGAAGAGAACGCGATTAATAGGATTCGGTTTCAATGTCGCACGATGTAAATCAAACTTCTGCGGCAACAGCGGCGGCACCAAACGCGCAGCGACAGACGCAAAACGAAGAAGAAGAAAAAACAGATCAAAGTTTGACTAAAAGATTCGGACAAGCCTGCTCTTGGACGTATCGCGCGTCTATGACAATCTTAATCATGTTCTTGTTCAAGCTTTACGCGTTTTTTTCTTCCTGTTTTATGACCTTACCCGTTTTATTACCGATTAATAAACATGCGAGTAAGGATAATAAAATCGGTGGTCCGATTGTACCTTATTTTCTTGAAATGAAAATTAAGTTCTGGTGCTTTTTGCACATAGTGTTTAATTTTCAGGTGAGTGTGTTTAAATGTCCATACGTATTCTTCAACTTTTTAAACGTAATACTTACTTAATCTATATAGGTACCGGAGAAATGGGTGAGACGTGCGTACGAGCGTTTGGCTGAATTGAACAAAGACGTTGTCGATGCGGAGACGCAGGAGATACCGACCATCGTCGTCGGCCCGGATTTTGACTTTAAGAAGTTTTTCGAGGAGTATATTAAACGTCCGCATCCAGTTGTGCTCAAAGGCTTTGCGAAGAACTCCCCTGCGGTGAAAAAATGGTCAGTAGATTGGGTCGTTGAGAAATTCGGTCACGAAAAAGCTTTGACGAAGACGTTAATGGGCGATAATATTCCAGGTCACGTGAGAGATATCAATACGCCCGGGACTTATTTGCATAATTGCGAGGCTATTTTCGTGAACCATCCAGAGCTTGTGAAGGACTTGGAACTCGAAAAGCTCACTCCACTCGTTTCTGAAAACGGAAGCATGCGACTTGCGAATAATCATCCGCGCGCCGGTCCGCTTCCGATTCAGTTCTTCCTCGGTCGCGGCGGGACGGGCACCGGTTTCCATTGCGCGAACGGGTTCAATTGGTTCTTCATGGTTGAAGGCAGGAAGAAGTGGACGTTTGTTGATCCTCGTTGGACTGTTCTAACGTTTCCTGCGCTTAACAGAGGTGCTTTGTATCAATCCTGCGCAGTGACTGACCCGAATACGGTTTTGGACAAGTACAAACCTTTATGGCGAGTTTGTCCAAGATACGCTGCCGAGCTCGAACCGGGAGACGTCCTTCTTAACCCGCCATGGTGGTGGCATTGCATCGAAAACTTAACGAAGGATTCGACTGCAGTCGCCACGCGTTGGATGGACACGAAGACGTTGCGTCCGCTCACCGGCGTTGGCACAGATGCGAATCGATTATTCACCGCGTTTCAAATATTTTCGCCAGTGTTCATGAAATTGCAATTTTCTTTGATAATGCGAGGTATTCACGCGACACCGGACGAACACACGCGCATCGACGACGACGACGATACCACAAACGCGAACAACAAATCGAAAGTCATCGACGCGCGCACTTCCAAAGGCGCTCAGCACGAAGACGCCACGCGCGTCACCGACCTCTTAAACTCCAACGAAGAACAAGACGCCTATAAAGCGTATTACGCCAAAAAGTGGGGCTACGTCGAGCACTTACCGAAAACGAACATCTCCCTCGGCGACTCGCTCGACTGCGAGAAAGCGAAAGAGTTCGATAACGGTAAAGGTAATTGGACCATGGATACCATGAACTTTCGCGGTCGTTAAGAAATTGTCCCCTCTCTCTTTCTCGATAGTGAAACGCGAGACCTCGCGCGCGCGGCCCAGTCGATCAAATACTGTCATAACCGTCGTCTGCTCGCACTACTGCTACTTCATGAATACACGCACTTACGCACTTGCACACTTACGCTCGCTTACTTGCCGCATAAACGTAAACATTCTCTCCGCGAATAAAAATTATTGAAAAATACACCCTTTTTTGATGCTCCTTAAAGCCATCGCGCAGAGAACTTTGAGAGAGTTTGTGCTTCTTAAAACTTTCCCCTATAAACTTCCCCCTATAAACTTTCCCCTATAAACTTCCCCCTATAAACTTCCCCCTATAAACTTTCCCCTATAAACTTTCCCCTATAAACTTTCCCCTATAAACTTTCCCCTATAAACTTATCGTTCAACGGAAAAGAGAATACATAGCTTTCATTTAATGCGCTCTCTTTGCCTCGCAAAAAGCGCCACGAATGCCCTCGCTCGATCGTTCTTCAAAGCGTTTACGACGACTGCGCTAGTTAAGGAAAACCTTGTGCGCATTCGATCAGCGGATGAGAAAACGAACGATGATTGGTTGTTCTCTGAAGAGAACTTACGAAGGGCTACGCATGATTTCGAAGCGATAGAGCGGAAGAAGATCGCGGGCAATCGCGTGCCAGATGCGAGGACGGTTTTAGTGCCCCTCGCGAGCATTAACAGCAAGGCGCACGTTTTATTGACAGTACAATCGACGAGGTTCGGAACACAGATGTTAGCGTTTCCGAGGGGGCATAGGAGTAGGCATACGTCCGAGCGATTGGATAAAGACGCGATTAGGCAGTGTTGCGATCAGATCGGTGGGAAAGCGGAATGGGCGGATCCAGAGCGCGTGAGGTATCTCGGGACGCATCACGATGCAGTGAACGCGGAGAGGGGTTTAGCGATCACGCCTGGCGTCGCGTACTTTGGAGCGATTTCGAAGCGAGAGATGAGAGAGAGGAATAGGGAAGCGAATTGCGTTTTAGGGGTTGTAGCTGTTAGAGTCGAGGATTGTTTAGTCGCCGATAATATATCAGTCGTGAAGCTTTCGGAGGAGGAAGGGAACGATTGTGAAGAGATTGGGCCGATGCCGGCGTTTAGTTTGCCGCGCGCGAACGTGATTGGATGGGGAGAGCCGACGAACGAGGGGGATGTGTTTGGCTTAAAGAATTGCTTAATATGGGGGAGCGATGCGGCTATTTTACATGGCGTTTTAAGAGTTTTAGTTGGTTCGGATGCGCGATATAAGGAAACTTTGTATAAACAGTACGAGAAAATACGAATAGAAATGGGAAAAGCCGCTGAGAATTAAAAACCAGTCATAAGTATAATATATATTTTAGAACATTAATAATACAACTGTAGTAGCTATTTATTTATAAAAAAGAAACTTTACTTCTAACTTGTACTTTTATTGTGTACAGTAAGAAAGAATTTTAATACTGGACTGGTACGGAACTTATCATTATTACTTTTAATATTAATGCGCGGCATGCTCATCTAAAGCCGCCAGATTCGACAAAAGAATCACCCCGCACCCGCTAGCATACGCTAGAAAGAGCGCGAGTCTTTGTTGTAACGATCGACCAGCGTGAACTTTCTTCACGTGATCTCCCTCGTGTTCGTTGCAGTCCCTGTCGGTCATCTCGAACTCATCCGCGACAATCTCAGACGTACCTCCGTACAAGAACGTCCCAGACGCCAAAGCCTCAAGGATAAAAACTGTTTCCAAACTTATCGATCCCAACGCGATGCCGATGAAGATACCGCACGTAGTCGTCAACGAAAACACTATCATGGAGGTGATACTTACGGTTTTACTCGCATGACTATTCACGAAAGAGGATCCGATGGATAGCGCGGCTGGGGCCTTGTGCGCTGCTATGGCTGTAAAAATCGTCAAAATATTCGTTCTCGACTTTTGAACACCCAGCGTAAGACCGGCTAACAGGGCGTGGACTGAAATAGCCGTTAATAAGATGTACGGCCTTTTCTTGATTCTCATCTCTGCGCAAGTTTGTGGTTGATTTTGTTCTTGCGGTAGAGCAACGGCGACGACTTCTTGTGCAGTATCGTTGCGTCTTACAACAAACGGAACGGTAGGTTTTTCATCATCGTGGTGACCACAATCATGTGCGTGCGAATGCCCGTGATGTTCTTGCTCTTGTTTGTGATTGTCGTGATGATGACTATCGTGATCATGATGTTCACTACTATGATCATGATGGTGTCCGCCGTGCGCGTGGTGCGAATGTCCATGTGACTTATCATCATCACCATTCACATGTTTTCCTTTTTCATTACTGATAACGGCAGTATTACCGGAGGAAGGAGTCTCACAGCAGTGATCATCGTGTCCTTCCGAATGTATAGCATGTCCATGAATATGAAAAAGTACTCTTTCAATGAAGAACACGATCAAATACCCAGTCAACGCTAACGAAAATCCAACTGGATACGCTCCACCTAAGGTCACTTCGTTTTGATATTCGACCAAATGCGGGAACAAATGAGTCAATCCGGCGGCTAAGAAAACGCCTCCAGAAAACGCATTCATTAAACTCATAACCCATCTCGCCTTTCTCCCAGCGACTGCTTCGGAGACCATCGGAATCATCCACCCGAACATACTCTCCGCAAAAATCGCCACGGCTAACCCGGCTTTTAAGTTTGTAAACTTCTCCGACGCGTTCTTCGACGTTTCCAATCCGTCTTCGTCCTCAATCTCAAACTCGCACTGAGAATCAGTAGCACACAGTAACATCTCAGGACATGCACTCATGAACTCTTCCTTACTTAACTTCACTTTCCCATCCGCCCCGGCTTGCCCTGATCCGTATTCCTCGATGAGCTCGTTCGCCGATAAATGACTCGTCCCAGTATCGAGCGTGTGCCCTTCGTCTTCATGACCAGTATCGAGCGTGTGCCCTTCGTGACCGTTTTCTTCGCTCATACCTCGCGTCTTCAACGCCTCGAGAACTCTCGTTAACTCTTCATCGGAGAACTCAGAGTCCACACCGGCGAACTTTTCCATCAAATGATCGATCGGTTGCTCGTTCACTTCCAAAGCTAAAACCGCTTTTGTAGACGAAGAGATCTTCCATTTCCCGAGAAAATCACGTTCGTCTCGATCGAAAGCCTGAATCAATGCGCAGAAGAACGCGAAAGAAATCGATCGAGGAATCGAGAGCGATGAAATCGGGTTTACCCTGCGCGTTCTGCGCATGCGTTCTGGCATTTTTTTAATCATCCCTTAGCTCGTGCTCGTTTTAGTTCTATAGGAATTGTTGAGCCGTCAATTTGTGTGGGATTTCCCCCTTCCTCTTCTCGCTTTATTTATTGAAAAGGCGCGTGTTCGTAAGCGTGTGCCGCGTGCCGGGACATTTTTCGAGCCAGCTCGTGGACGACGATTATAAACGTACGATCAAAACAGTGCTAGAGAAGAGCTATTGATATAGGCTAAGCGATAGAATTCGTGCAGTTTTGATGCAGTTGCGAGCGGAGCGATTTGATACGCAGTCAGTCAGTCGTCTACGCCTGACGCGTCAGAGCGATTTCGAGTTCGAGCGATTTCACGCGCTCCTTTAAACGCTTCGTTTTGCGGAACTCCTGTTTCAGTAGGATGTCGAGTTCGTCGAGCTCTTTATCGCGTTCTGCGAATAAGGCGTAGTTATAGTCGTAATCAGACGATAGTTTCAAGAAGTCTCTTCGCAGGGCGCGGAATCGAGACAGTAACGCGTTGTATTTTTCTACCAACGCTTTCTTACTACCGCCGATACTCGTACTAGGCGATCTGTTACTTTTACTATCATCGCCTCGTCGTTCATCCTTTAATTCATTATTTAAATCATCATCATCATCGTCGTCGTTGTGTAGTAATAACAAATCTTCCCTTTTTCTATTCCCATTATTGCTCTTCTTCTTCGGCGATATCAATCGTTCAATAGACTCGCGCGCGTCTTCTTTCACGAACAAATCATCATCGTCGTCGTCGTCGTCGTCGTCGTCGTCGTCGTCGTTCCTTATCCTCCGATTATTACTATTCACAGTAATAAACGATGATATTCCAGCCAATTCATCGATCTCTTTCGTTAACTTTTCCATTAACAGTATCTCCTCGTCCTCAATCGCTGGCAACATTTGACTGTCGTTTAATCACTGAATACTTCGTTCTTCTTTTTTAACGAACTAACTACTTTATGCGTTATGGTGGCACTTTAACACTGCGAACAACTCTTGTTGAGAGTACGCTCTGTAAAGTTCACGCGCATGCGCGCACTACTGATCCAATAACAACACCTCGAACGATACTGATCCAATTAACTACTGATCCAACTGACTACTGATCCAATGATATTGCTCTAACGATATTGATCCGCGACAATAAATTCGAACGAAATTGGAACAGTTTCCGATGTATCGTACGGATTATCTTCCCCAAAAAGTCCACAAGAGCAAGAGAGATTAAGAGAGATTAAGAAAGATTAAGAGAGTGCTAAATAACGAAAATCTTCGATTTGCGCTCTCGTACCAAAATCGGATTCTTTCTCGTCGCGCGATGATGATAACGAAGAATACCATTAGTGCATTTTTTAACATTTCAAAATACAATGGAGAAAACCCTAAATAGGCCCTAAACCTTAGGCAAGCACTTCGTCCAAAACATCTTTTGCCTACTCATCAGACTCAATCATCAAACCCGATATCGTCATCACGACATGTACACATACTGTATACATAAATCATAATCTCGTTCTATTTTACTTCGTTATTAAAAATAATATATCTTCTTCATCTGAAGAATTGCACTAAAACCCTAAACAAACCCTAAATCTTAGCACTTCTTGTCCAAAACATCTTTTTTGTTTAGCCCCCTCATTATTATCATTGGACTCAATTATCAAAACCGATATCGTCAATCACTACATCGATCGATCCATACTCTCACTTTACTCGCCCTCGCGCTAATATATAGTACGCATAGCGTACATAAAGGAGTGCGCGCCCGTGTTTGAGAGAGAGAGAGAGGTTTTTATTTATTAATAAACAAGAGTAAAATAAATAATAAATACCATGGCTTCATCAGTTGGTCAAATGCGGCGAATGACGACGTCGGCAACAGTGGTGGCGGCCGAAGATGCGAGGAATAGGATTTACCATAAAACGAACGTTTGTGGCGTAAATCGACGGCACAGTGAGACTTACAACGCGAGGAGGCGCACGGATTATCTCGGCTTGGCGAGAATAGGATCTTTAAGCAGTGCTCGCGATGAACAAGGTTGGACCGTTCTCACTAGTGAAGAGAAGAAGAAGAAGAAGAGAGGGGAAGATTCGGGATTTGGACGCCGCGTACGCTCGGTGCCGGCTTGGCACCCCGATACGGAAGAACAGGAACTATCGCAGTCGTTCGATAAACCGACGAGTGGGTTCGCTTCGATTCAGGAGGCGTTGGAGGACATAAAGTTGGGAAAGTTCGTGGTCGTTTTGGACGACGAGGACCGAGAGAACGAAGGCGATTTGATCGGCGCGGCGGATATGATGACCGAGAAATCCATGGCGTTTATGATTCGATATACGTCCGGTTTAGTGTGCGTGTCGATGGAGGACGAGAGAGCGGATTTGTTAGAGTTGCCGTTGATGGTGGATTCGAAGAGTAATAAGGATTACATGAAGACCGCGTTTACTGTGAGTTGTGATTTAGTCACCGGGACGACTGGGATCAGCGCGGGCGAACGCGCGAACACGATTAACGCTTTGGCGAATAAGGAGACGACTGCGAGGGATCTCGTGAGGCCTGGGCACGTGTTTCCTTTGAGATATCGCGAAGGTGGGGTTTTGAAAAGAGCTGGGCACACGGAAGCCGCCGTTGATTTATCAAGAATGGCTGGAAGAGCGCCGGTTGGTGTGTTATGCGAAATCGTGAACGACGACGGGACTGGATCGATGTCCAGATTGCCCGAGTTGAAGGTTTTCGCAAAGACTCATGATTTGAAGATGGTTTTAATTTCGGATATGATTCGGTACAGAAGAGCGACTGAGAAGAATTCTTTAATCGAACGCACGGCTATTGCTAGAGTGCCAACGGAGCACGGTTCGTTTACAGCAGTTTCCTACGTGAGTAAAGTTGATGGTATTGAACACGTCGCGTTCGTTTACGGCGACCATGAAAACGCGGATCAAATTGCCGACGCCTTGAAAGATAACGCTTTAGTTCGAGTGCATTCCGAGTGCTTGACTGGAGATATCTTTAAATCAGCCAGGTGCGATTGTGGGAATCAACTCGAAATGGCAATGAAAAGGATAGCGCAGGAAAAGAAAGGGGCTATTGTTTACTTAAGAGGACAAGAAGGACGAGGTATTGGGTTAGGACATAAGTTAAGAGCGTATAATTTACAAGATAAAGGTAGAGATACAGTACAGGCGAATGAAGATTTAGGGTTACCAGTGGATAGTCGAGAGTATGGCGTCGGTGCACAAATCTTGAACGATTTAGGCGTGCGAAGCGTTCGATTGATGACAAACAACCCGGCGAAATATCACGGATTGAGAGGGTACGGCATCACCGTAACGGGTAGAGTCCCTTTGTTCGCCCCGATCACTTTGGAAAATAAAATGTATTTAGAGGCAAAAAGGACAAAGATGGGACACTTATTTAACGACGAGTCTGTTGATTTTGAGGCCGCCGCAACAGTTGCGACTCCAATGTCTTAAGAGAGTGTGTTAGAGGTGCGTAACGTACAAAACGTGTAATAATAAAACAAAACAAAACAATAATATACAAATCTGATATATATATAAGCACCAATTTTAATTAATGTACACACACATACATACGCATATCAAGCGAGAACGGCGTCGGCATTTCTCCGCTCCATATGAGAAAAATGATGATAATTCTATAAACTTTCTTTATTTTGCGATCCAAACGTGGATAAACCGAAAAATCGCCCAGCGTCGGGAGTGTAAGAACTACTTTCTCCGAGACGATTCGCTCCGTCGCGTTTTAAAATGTCTATACTTGTTGGATGCCTTTGTGTCGGAACTTGCTCGTTTTCGTTTTTATTATTTTTGTTCGCAGTGGGTGTACTGTTGTTTTTGTAAAAATCACCGAGATTGCAATCCTCGAAAATTACGCCGTCGCCGCCGTAATGAATTGGAGGTGACGGAGTATCCGTTCTATTCGTGGCGTCATCTTCGTCGAGAGCGACCAAACCGTATTGAGGTACGCGAACGGCTTGCCTCTGTTGACCGCAGTCTGCGCTATCGATCGATGCGCGAACTTTTGAGAGCTTCGATTTCAAACTTTTTATAAACGTCGGAGAACCTTTTGACATTGGAGTTGGTTCGCTATCAGCAACGTCGTCTTTTGCGTACAAAGATTCAGATTCAGAATCTGAATATTGCAATCCTTGTTTCGACATGTTATTCACATGATTCATTTGATATGTTTTCGACGTTGATGGCGAATCGGGCGCTTGGTGGTCAAGATCATTTATTGGTTTTGTCGCCGCCGCACCTATGCCCATTTGTAAGAATTCAGTCGATAATTGAGACTTTAAAGGTGACGTCAAAGGCGGCGGTGAAGACGGCATTTGCTCTTCTGTATGCTGCTGCTGCTGCTGCTGCTGCGAAGAACATTCTCCACTTAAAGCGATTCGCTCCAAGTTTTCTAAACATTTAAACTCGCAATATAGCACTGGACTCGTTGCATCCAGTTTTGGTGACATGCGTTGCGCTTGCTGCTGCTGTTCGTCGTCGGCTCTTTGACATGGTGTCGAAGGCCTCGTCGTTGTCGTGGAACTTTGTTGCGATTCCAAAAACTCTTTTCTCGAGCATCGTCCTTTCGTTGGCGCCATTGGATGTGTCACGACGATACTGTTTGGCGGCATGAGCTGCCATCGTTCCAATCCGTTCATCGATAACGGTTCGGAAGACACGAGCATGCTTTGAGTGGCAAACATGCGCTTTTTGAAGATTTGCATAAACTCTGGCGCTCGTCTACTTTTATATTTCGGTACGCCTCGATTTTCCGATCCTTGCTCTCCGTGGAGCATCATTTTATCGAAACCGCCTAAACCGCTCGCGGCTTTCTTTCCCTTTTTCGCGCCGGCTTCTTTCAAAGCATCTCCTCCTAAATCCCACGCTTTTTCGCCCGGTAAAGGCCCTAAATGAAAATACAACGAAGGCGGGTCCTCGTGCGTTGAATTCCTATACCTGGCCGCGACGACGGTCTCGCCGTCAGTAAACGCCAAATTCATCGAGCTCGATTTACCACGACTCGCACGCATGATAACACACATCGCCTCTTTCACAGCGTTCTCCATTCGCTCGTGCGTTTGACACGAATTCGTATCCGGAAGCTGATTCAAAACGAGTGCGAACAAAACCTCCGAATCAGTCGTCCCCGATATATGCTCGAACAAATCGTCCCTCAACGTCGCCAATAACATCCTCCTAATCTTCTTAAAATTCGAAACCTCTCCGTTATGCATGAACATATACCGCCCATTATAAAACGGGTGACAGTTATACTCATGCACGCTCGCCCCTGGCCCAGCCGCTCTCACGTGACCGAACAACAAACTCGTACTAATCGCCTTCGATAGACTCCGTAAATTTCGGTCGTGCGAAGGCGCCGCTATCGTCGTATAACAGCACGGCCTTGAATACGAGCACAACCCTTTCGCATCTTTAAACCCTTTCGTTGGGCAACTCCCATACCATCCAATGCCGCACCCGTGCACGTTCACTTCGTGGTTCCTCCTTATATCTCTCTCCACGCCTGGCGTATAGCCGGCGCCATCCGCCATGTTCGCTAGGCCGTGATAGGCTCCATAAATGATCTTCGATATGCACACTTCGTCGCCGTAATAAAACACCCATCTACACATTTCCCTCTTATATCTTTATCTCGCACTGAATCTTTGCTCCTATCGATCAATAAGAGCGAGGGATTAAACTATTATATCTTTTATTTCGCGTCCCTATCCGTTCAAATTGATTATTTTAAACAAGTCCGTAAAGTGTTCAAAGATCACTTTATTAATCGAAACGAGAACGAACGATAGCCAACGCGCTCTCTTAATCTCTCTTAATCTCTCTTAATCTCTCTTAATCTCTCTGTCTCTCTCTTTAATTGAATTAATTTAAATTTCTATAAATCCAAGAAAGAAGTGGTGCCCTTTGAAGACAGAGAGAGAGTTTTTTCTTGGGATTTTAAAAGACCGACCACTTTTGGTCAAACTTTAATTAGTTCGGCCAAACTCGCGCGCGCCAGAGCCGCAAAGTCTCGTGTCCATTCGAACGATTTAAAAAAAACGAACGAGTGAAGATCGCACTCGATCACATGCGCATGCATTAATCCGCGGTCGTTCTTTTTGAATAACGCGCTTTGGATTTGGATGTAAAAAAGTTTCTTCGTCGCGGCGAGATCTGCTTTTGAAACTCTTTAACGTCGCGAGTTCTTCTTCGCGAACGCAAAAAGACCGCGAGAGCGCGCGGTACGAAAATCGTCCGAACGCTCACGGACGCGCGAATCATGGGGAAGAGGGCGCGAGAGCGCGCGTGCTGGACCACGCGGTGAAGAACCGCGTTTCCAAGTTTCGAGTTCTGTTCTTTGACTACTGAAAGTATAGAGCTTCGTAGGGGTTCATAAAAAGAGCCATACGCTGCTAGGGAGAATGAAAGAAGATACAGATTGGGTCAAGGAGTTAATCGAGGTACGATAAAGAAGAGAACGATGACGATGACGAAGAGAGAGAGAGAGAGTATGCATGTTTTTATTTTTGGTCGTTTTCGTTTGAAGGTATTCTGCGTCGTCTAGGTCTGCGTCGTTTGCGTTTTGTGTGTTTTGGATTTCGATGGACGATGATGAAGATAAATAATTAACGAGTAATATGATTTTTGCTTTAAAATTGAATGCATGAATAACAAATATAAGAGCGACGGGTACTTGGAGCGTTTGGGAGATTTGCGGTTGAAATGTACGCTGACGAACCACGTAGTACCAACGAATTCGCGCGCGATATGCGAACAGTTCGTTCTAGGTAAAAAAAGGACTCGCGTAGTCGACCTACGACGCAGAGAAGAATCGCTTTTGAAGCAATTCGAACCGTTACTAGTGAAATCGAAATATAAAGAGCGAGAGTTGTTTTGTAGAATCACTGGAAGATACGTGAAGCCAATAGAGAAGATTATTGTTGAGCATTGTTCGGGGAAACGGTTCATGGTCGGCGAAGCGAAAGTTGAAGCGAAACAAATGCAGATGTTGGACGAACGAGACCCGAAAGACGAGGAGGAAAAGAAAAAGGCGAGGAAAGAAGAGGCGAAAAGAAATGCTGAGAAACATAAAGAGAATAGAATGAAAGAGTTAGAGGAGAGGAGAGAGATAAGACGATTAGCGGCTGGCGGGAACATAGACGATATCGGAGACGACGTAGAAGACGAAGAGGACGTGGAAGATGATGATGACGACGAAGACGAAGAAGAAGAAGATGATGATGATGATGATCACGATGCAGTAGAAGAAGACGCACCTAAAGCGAAACGCGCTAAGCGCTAAATGAGTATCGAATTCAAAATTGATTCTCCCTCGTCTTTCTTTCTATACAACATACCTACGCTCGGCGCAGGATCCCTTTCCTAAACCACGCGCGCGTCTCCCACATCGAAAGCGTTGCCCTAAACCACGCAAACTCTGCGAGCTTTTAATTACCACTTTCCAGCTCGCTAAAGACCTGCTCAAACCGGTCCTAAGACGTCTTCGTCCACCGAGCGCAGTAAAAATCCTTCCTCCTACTACTCTCTATTCACTGCATGCAAAAGACAGAAAAGCGCTTCACACTTCTTCCATCTTCAATCGATTCTCCTGATCACAGATTTACTCACCGAAACCCTCGAAAAAATCGAACCGGTGTCGTGCGTACACATTCGTTGCATGAAACGAGGGACCAGCTAGGGACAAGGGTACTGAGCGAAGAACAAAACCTGAAGAGATCCGAGCGATAATGGATCCGGATTGTATGCCGCACGCGAGAGCTTTAATAGCTCTCGTGCACATTAAAAACACGAATGATGGAATAAGTCGCGCAAAAGAAGAAGAAGAAGAAGAAGAAAGACGCAATCGGGGTTTTGAATCATGTCTATCGATCGAAGACGTCTCGAAGAGCATATTCACGAGAACGAATTTACAGGTGAAGAGATATGGAAACGTGGAAGGATTAGAACGAGAAAACGAGGTGAATAGAATAGTAGAGCGTATTGATCTTTGCGATCGATTGAACGTAACTAAAGCGAATGAATGGATCAATGAGAGGGCGACGAGTAAGCGAGCGGTTGTATTGGTTGTTTGTGAGTATTACGAAGTACTTTCGACGAGAGGGCCGTTGGTTTACGCGCGGTTCGTGAAAGACTGCGAGGTCGTGATAGAGCGAGCGAGTAAGGATAAGGCCGGCGTCGTGTTTTGTATAGTCAGCGGTAACGATGAAGATGAAGATGTTACGTATGCAATTGATGATCGAGCGGTAGAGGTTTTGAGACGTGTCGGGGGGCAAGATGCGAAGATCGTGAGTTTAACGAGACGAACGAGCGAAAGTCGAGACGCTTGTTTGAAACGTTTAAGCGATTGTTGTGAGGCGTCGCTACAAGAAGTTTATGTGAAAGAGGCGAATAGGAATATTAGAAAGTATGATCAGTTCATTCATAAGTTTGAGCAATCTCTGAACGAACGACGACGAGATCAACAACAGCATCAACAACAAATGGCGACGATCGATGAAGTTTCCGTCGTCGTGCAAAGAGCAGAAGCGAAAGCAAAGGCGACGAGATATTTGTTCAAAGTTGCGAGTTTTGCCGAGTTTAGAGGAGATAAAGATGCCGCGTTGAATGCATTAGAGGAGGCGTATAAAGGATTAGTTGCTTATGTAGATGTTGCAGTTCGTAAAGAGACGCGAGAGCATTTTTTTAGCGACGAAAAGAGATTCTTTAAACTTGCCGAAACGTTGCGAGTACTCGTATATTGTCGATCGAGGATATCATCTATTCAGCTAGGGAAGATGATGAAAATGGATGCAGATGATAACGAAAGTATTACTAAAATTATTCAAGAATTGATTATTTTCGAGAAGCAGCACGCGTTGCATGTCGCCAAATGTCTTTCAAAAGACTTATTCCCATCATCATCATCATCATCTGACGTTTCGAAATTCCTCGTTCCATATTGTTTAGCTTTACGCGCTAAAGCAGATAAAGCGTTCGCCGACGTGCTTGCACATACAATGCATGCGAATCCAAACGTTTACGAGGCGTTATTTAACGACAACAATATACAATTTCAACGAGGAACGACACAGCAAAACAACTTCGATTTGAGATTAGATCCTGGTTTCTACTATCGCTCGGCATTCGATGCGCTCTCTTTACGTCGCGAATACGTAAAATCATTAATGGTCAATGTTTCAGTAGCAGCAGCAACACAAAATAAGACGACTAATGTTACTCTCATACCTGGAAAATTTCTTGGAACGTACGTGAACAAAGAGGTTAACGTAATTAGAGATGGGCACAGTTATTTAGAAAATCATACGGTAGCGCAAGTATCATCTGCAGATTTACAAAGCGCGTATTTAAATTTTGAAAACCAATTTTCACCGCTTGAAATGCTCGAAAAAGCGAAAGCGTACTTTGAAGGTAATCCAAGGTATTCCAGGTTTTTTCGCATGTTGACGGCGGTTTCGAGCGATTATGCGTTGGAGCTCTTTTATGCGAACAACACGCAGACTAACTCAGAGAAGATTTTGAACATTTTGTTAGCGTGCGCAGAGATATATAGGAAAGAACGCTGGTATGCGTTGCTCGAACAGACGCTCGAAAGAATATTGACTTGCTTAGGCGACGACGTGAATGGCGAAGATGAAGTACGTTCAAAACACCGTGTGCAAGTTTTATTAGAACTTCACGGCGCCGGACATACGCGCGCGTCATCGTTACTTATTGAAAAAGTTGCGCATTTCTCAAACCGAGTAGTAGAAATAACAAAAAATTCAGTTGCAATTCGCGCGTTTCAAGTCTCTTATAGTTTTGGCTATGATTTAACGCACGACGCTGTTCGCGCGGGAGATACCGCCACGTTAGCCGTCCAGTTCAACGTAAAAGGTTTAAATTCAAATTTGTTTGCAGTGGCGAGAATTGAAGCTTTTTTTTCGAATGGCTCGAAAGCATCGAGCGCTACGGCAGCAGATAATACTACTATTGGAAATAATGGCTCTTTGACGAACATTGCGTTTACGGTACAGCAGCCAAAACCTCCAAGTCCATCGACTCAAAACAAAATACTCACCAACAGAACGCAAAACGAAGACTTTATTTTAGAGGTCGATACTATCGACATTGTCACAAAGTCCGGAATCACGTTTAAATTTCAAAACGCATCTTTAGGAACGCTTTTGTTACCAGGACATGCGAGGAAAATATTCGTGAAAGAGCTCGCCCCGCGCGCAAAGTTAGTGATAGAAAATAGTGAACACGACGATGAAGACGAGACAATTTTATTTGGCGAAACGAAAACGCTCACGATCGCGGTTACCGCCGTCGATAGTCTCTCCAATGCGATAGTCAATTTATCCATAGATGAGAGTTTACGAGAGATATCGCTAGCCGAAGATGATGATTTAGATAATAACAATAAAAATAGCGAAGTCGTTGCGAAATTTGATAGTCCGCGAGTAGTCATCGGGACGCTCATGAAAGGTGAAACAAAACGCGTGCAAGTTACCGCGACGTTCTTTTCATCGCAATCAAAAAGTAAAAAATCTCGAGCGACTATTTCGGCGCATTTAACTTGCAGCGGCGGAGGCGGGGGCGTTCCAGGGCAACAAGACGAAATCGCGCCACAAAAACGCGTTGTCGCCGCAGAATCTTCAAAGACGTTTGTATTCACGGACCCTCTCGAAGTGCTTGACTCGGTTACATTTTCTCCGTGCGGCTCGTCGCCCGTTTCCATATTGGTAAAAAAAGATGATGAAGATAGTTTTGCAGCGAAATTTGACCGTCAGATTCAATTAAACAATGCTTTTGGAAAGGCACCAAAGAAATCACCATCGTTTAATGAAGGCGATTTAAGACTGACTCGCATTCGTGCAAAGGCGAAAGCTCTAACAGTCGTGGATAATAAAATCACCACTCGTTTAGAACCCGGAGATGTTTATACGCAAATCGTTATTACTAATAATAATAATAATAAGGAAGAAGATGAACAAAAAAAAGAACTAAGCGTATCGTGGTCTCGCGCCACTGCTGCTAATGATCCGGCGCTAACGACGACAACGACGAATATGTCAAATTTCGCATTATTACTTGACGAACAGCAACAACAACAAAAACGTGGCGAAGAACCGATGGAAATCATGACAATTAATTCTACGCTCCCGAACTTTATTCAAGTTGGCGTCGCTTTCGATTACGTCATTGAGATCAGAAATCTCGATCCAAACGTTCCACTCGATTTCACTTGCACAGTCAAAGACGCGAGCGGTTTCGTTTTAGCCGGAGAGACTGAAACGAGAAAGACCGCAAATCCTAATAAGAGTTCTTTTTTGCATTTAAAAGTAGTCGCGGTCGCAAGCGGTGAGAGGCAATTACCCTTGGTTACAATAAAGTGTCCGAAATTAGTAATAGGAACGGAGGAAGTAATGTGGACAAACGTAAAACAGCAAAGCGTCGTCGTCTTTCCAGTCGGAATATAAAAAAAGAATATTTTGCGTTTCACTACGTTAGTATAGTGATGGTGAACCATTTTAGATTAAGCATAGAAAATAGTAAACGATGTTACAACAACAACTTCAACAACAACAACAACAACAACAACAACATAGAAAATATTCAAGTGTGTGTATGATTGTGTGAGCTATATACGCGAACGACAAGTATATAGTAGAGTCATATACACGACACGCCGCGTGTTGATTTTTAGTTTATTCGTCGTCGGCTTCCTCTTCATCGAAAACGTCAATGAACGCGTCTATACCTTCGTTCGTTGGCTCAACAATTAACGCTTGACCTTCTACTCCGAACGCTTTCGCTGCATCGCTCATTGCTTCGGCTACACGTTCTGCGGTTATCGCAGCTATTGTGCTATCGCCAATATTCCCTTTTTCGTCGCCGCCAGTCAAAGCCATAACCGTTGGTCCGGCGCCGCTTAAGAAGCAACAATGTGCTCCAGCGCCAATCGCGGCTGCGATTATCTTATCTAACCCAAACTGTTTATCACCTCTCTGATGTTGATGCATGATATCTTGCGTACCATATTTCATCAATCGAAAATCGCTATTGTTGAACGCGTTAATTAAAGTCGCCGTTCTCCCGATGTTAAAAATTGCCTCGGCTTGGGTTAACTCCGTCTTCAACTGCGCCCTCGTCTCAGAGGTCAAACTATGGAAATCTGGAATAAACAACGCACATAACATTCCTTCCGGAATATTCACTGAACTCGTAATCCACTCCTTCTTATCGTTCACTGCAATCTGAAACCCGCCGTAAATCGCCGGCGCGACGTTATCCGGATGCCCTTCTACTTCGCACGCCAAGTTCAACAAATCCCTTTTCGATTTTGCCGTACTCACGTCGCAGCCAGCCAACGTCATCCCACACGCTAACCCACACACGAGCGCTGCACTAGACGACCCTAACCCTCTCGCGGGCGGTATCCTATTCGTACTCGTAAACCTCAGATTCGAGCAATCCAACTCCTTATTCTCTTTCGAGTGATACTTAAACGCCTTCTTCGCGGCGACGATAACCGCGTTCGTCTCATCTTTCGCCAGAAATTCAACGCCTTCGCCTTTCAAAACTACCTCGAAACGATCCGCGATCTCGACCCGTAACTCGTTCCTCAACCCGACGGCAAAGCCTAAACAATCGAACCCTGGCCCGATGTTCGCCGTCGTCGCCGGTACCGATACGGTCAAAACCTCGCCTCGCGCTAACGAAACGTGCGTTTTCATTTGATCCGGTCTCTCGAACTCGTCCACGTCCTGCGCCCACTTATACCTCCGCTCCCTGAACTTTGAACCGTTCTCGTTACTTCCTTCTTCGCTCGTTGGAGCTAAGGCGCGCACTTTTAAGGACGAAGCGCTCATCACTCCTCTGCGCGGTCTCGCATCACTATCACTTCTGTTCGTTTCAGTAGTAGCATAAGTACTTTTATGATGAGAAGAAGAAGAAGAAGAAGAAGAAGAGGAACTTAAAGACCGTCTTTCGACGCTAACGAATGTTTTCAGATCCTGCGAATGCGTCCAATTCGAACGCTTACGACTGGATAACGATCCTTTCCTAGTCGCTGAATAAATCGAAGAAGAAGAAGAAGAAGAAGCAGAACGAGCTCGCATCGTTCTCACTCTTCACTCTTCTTCGCTCTTCTTCTCTTTATTTACTACTGTACAGTTTAATAAACTGTTGCGATGGGTTCTTTTTGTGACGAAAGATAAAAATGGAGCGATTTTCGCATTGTCCAAAAACTTCGTTCATATCGCGCGCGGCGTTTTAAATCGAGCCATGCGCTTAACGAACGAATCCGTTTTGAAAACTCTCTCGTTGCTCTGAAGCGTTTATAGGTTTCGTGAGAGTCTTCTTTGATATCGTTCGCGGTTTACTTTCGAACGATAACGATAACGAGATAGAAGTCATCAAAGCATAGAGAGAGAAG
>Ga0302126_10000786_pt1 | contig 19776 bp, 9 predicted proteins | sample CB4_20m_MG_FD_203108 | JGI IMG/M metagenome (GOLD analysis project Ga0302126, IMG submission 203108) | Marine microbial communities from Western Arctic Ocean, Canada - CB4_20m | ecosystem: Environmental > Aquatic > Marine > Oceanic | place: Canada: Western Arctic Ocean | collected 2017-09-24 | reverse complement strand
CTTATGCCGAGCAACAAGTTCGGCATAAGGTCAAAAAACGACAAAAAAAAAATAAAAAATCAGTTTTGCTAAAGCCCTCTAATGAAAAAAAATGCATGCGTGCTGCATTTTTTTCAATCCAGGGGATATTTTTATTTTTCTGAAACCCCAAATTTTTAAATTTCTCTCAGATATATCTGACATTCCCGGGACTGTCAGGGGTAAATCCACAGAATTCACTATATGATTTCGGGTTTCATTTTAAATTTAGGATAATTTGATGAGCTGATTAGAGATGGGGCTTCTCCGGCGTCCGGAGAAAACCCGAAAAACTCGATTATAGCAGAAGTGTCTATATTCCCCTGACCTTTTTCCATTGGCTTCGCTCCATCGGCCAATGGCTTCGCCCCGATCCGGTCCCTCGTGTTCGCGGTCCGCCTCGCTAAACTTAGATATTGCGAAAAAGGATAAAGCGCACTAGTACCTACGTTATAGTAAGTTTATACTTACAGAAGTATAATCAAAAGTATAGAGTATTAAAGTAAAAATATAATTTATCAAGATTTTCGTGTTCAAGAGCGGTAGTGCCAAATTTTGAATGTTTTATAGTTCTTTTTTGCTATTTGAATTGCCTTCTGCTGCAACTTTATTTTTGGGTTATATTTATCTGGGTACTGTAAGCGTAGCACATTTTTACCAGAGAAAGCTTCAATATTTTCCAGATCGATTAGAATACAAAAATGCTGCTGGATCGAGCCTCTTCGTACATTTTATTACAAAAGCTAATGACGGAGTTGAACTTAAAGGAATGTATTTGGCACCCACACCAAATCAGCAATTCAATTCGCTGACCGTATTACACTTACATGGTAATGCAGGTAATATTTATCAACGTATAACATGGGCCAGGATAATTCATCAACGTTTCGGATGTGGTATCGTTTTGTTGGATTATCGCGGATTTGGTGGAAGTTCAGGAAATATATGTGAAAAAGGGTTAATTAGGGATGCAAATGCAGGAGTGGACTGGATTTTGAAGCATTTACCAGGTAAGTGCAAAATAATACTGCACTTAGAATCAATAGGCAGTGCAGTCGGTTTAAATATTTCTGCGAATGTATGCAATCGTTCTAAAGTTAAAGGATGTGTCGTAGAGGGTGGTTTATGCTCTTGTCTGGAGTTAGCACAGGATTTATTTCCTTTTCTACCAGTAAAATATATGTTAAAAGATAAATGGGAGAATTCATGCATAGCAGCTCGGCAACTTAGTGAAAATAATGTTTTTTTGTCTTTACATGGTGCAATGGATGATATTGTTCCCTTTAAACATGGGCGTAACCTTTACGAAGCCGCTCGAAGCACAAACAAAACTTTTCGATGTTTCCCGCGGGGTGTGCATAATGATCTTATAATACAACGTGGCTATTTTGTCGCTCTTGAAATTTTTTATTCAGAGTTATTGACAGTTTAGCAGAGGTTTTAAGTAAGATTTTTCAGGACCCTTTGAAAGAATTTAATGCAATTGTAAAAACTCCATGCACCTTTTTTTGTCAGCTTCTGGAAAATTACGAAAGACTTTATTAACTAATTCATCCTTTCCAGAACTTATCTGGGTATGCAAATCAGAAATATTGAAAATTCCAGCGATTGCAAAGGGTGTCAGGGCATCGCGATTAAAAGGCAAGTTGCGCAGTTGCATCCAATTGGAAAGTTCTTGCAATTGTTCTCGAAGACTTTTTGGATTCTGCATAGCATTTAGATCTAAGTTCTGTCTTGCATATTCACCATTACGATATAAAACAGTAATCGCAAATGGATACCAAATCGATCTTGCGTGGACATCAACTCCTTGCGCTGTAAGAATACCTCGGAACATTGTAATGATTCGTATAATCATGAAAATATCAGCACCAATCTTAGAAAGTGATACGACTCGAAGTTCCGGAGGTAGTTCTAAAGCAAGAGGGGATAATTTTGCTTCTGGTATATCCATACGAGTATCGAAAAGTAAATATGCCACCAGCTTTTCTATTTCTGCGCTACTTCTTTCAATTTTTAATCCGATTTGTCTCATTAGCTTGACACTCTCATTAGAATTTAAATTTAGCGCAATGATCATTCTAGCAAAGAGAAGTTGCGTCTCGTCACGGAGGACTTTTATCTGACCAAAATCCAACATAGCACAGGCGCCATTTTTTGTCACAAAAATATTCCCTGGATGAGGGTCGCTATGAAAGGCACCGATGCAAAATAACTGATAGCCATAGGAAGAAAATAACGTACTACAAAACTCAGTGGATCGCCTCTGCTTATCTTTACCTGACTTATATTTTGAAGCTGGGCCAAACGCAGTGTCACAGTTCTCACCAACTACTAAGCTCATGATTAAAACTTTTCTGGAGCACAAATATGGTTGCGACTTCGGGGCTCCAACTTTATCATCCATGTGAGACATACTAATACCAATGGAGTTCAGCATGTCACTTTCTCGAATAAAATCAAATTCTTTTGGAACCTAACATTTTCTATTAAAAGAAAAACAATAGATCAATACAGACAGACACACCTGATGCGCATATTCTCGCAAAACACCCGTGTTATCGAAAGGTGGCCTAAGTCCTAGCGCATCCATAAGTTGTGACACGCACAACATGTTCCCTATATCACTACTCATTAGTTCAGCGCTTCTAGGATGTTGAACCTTTATAGCCACACGTGTGCCCGATATTTTTAGCAGACCCATGTGAACTTGTGCAATTGTAGCCGAGGCTACGGGATTTTCAGTAAATTCCGCAAAAGTGGTATTTACTGAAATGCCTAGTTGATACTTCATCAAGACTTGCACTTTCCGATAATGAGTAACGTGACAGTCTTCAAATACAAACTTCAGTGCATCAACATACTGTCTAGGTAGCAAATCTGGCTTCGTTGCAAATACTTGACCAACCTAAAAAACAATAAGCAAATGTGATTAATAACGAGGAGGACTAACTTTAACGTAAAACCCAGAAAGTTCCTTTACCATTTTTGCAGTTCGCTGTGCTCCATAGAGGTGGCATTCATTCCAAATAAACTTCAAACAGATATTGCGATGGATTCTTTCGATATATATGTTTATACCTGAATTTTCTCCGCATCATAGTGTTTGTTTACAGATTCCCTTTAGGAACAAAATTTGACAGAGCACATACAGATATATATTAAATAAACTTACAAAAAAAGAGTTTGAAGGTATCCTCCAAAAATTGGCAAAAGATGATAGTAAAAATGAAGAGTTCGATAGCATCCGGGGAGCAAGCGCTTGATAAGCTTGGGTGAGAACTGTCCAAAAAGGAGATCAAATAAATACTTAAAAATTTTTGCACGTGAATATGACCGAAAAAATGCAGTAAGTGGCTTCAATTTTTCTAGAAAGCAAAACGAATTTACTCTGTCTTTCGCGCGAAACAACTGAACGGACATGCTCCTGAAAGTTTTATAGTCAGGTTAAACTTTAGATAAATGTAACATACCATTATAAATAATCTTTCTGCAAACCGGTAAAATCCTGAAGGAAAAGTATGACGGTATAGTATAAACAAAACTCCGAATCAAGTACATACTTGGAAATACTGTTCGGATCGTGCAAATACCAAGGAGCATAATAGATTGGTGGCTCATTTGAAAAAATATGTAAAACTGCTAGAGTCCGTGTTATCTGTCAGTAATTAAATGAACTATATGTAAAGTTCGAAGCGTATCCCCTGCAGGGGATATCCCCTCAAGCCCTCATAGGGGTGGGGAATTCCAGCTCCGCCAGCTCCGGAGCTGCAGCTCCGGAGTTTTGGGTTTTTTTTGGGCCAACTCCGGATTTTCCAATTAAGTGCGGCGCGAAGCGCCGCGAATTTTTTTTGCTATTAGGTTATAATGCGTTCAAATGCGTTCGGAATCAAAATATATGCGTTTATTTGTTGTTTTTTAGTGTATAATTGTTAAAACATAATCATTTCGATCGATGTTACTTCGCGAGTGTAGCGAGCGCGAACATTTTTATATACAAAAGAGTAAAAAGCTAAAATTAGTAGGCTGAAACCCTAAACCCTAGCTCCGGAGCTGCAGCTCCGGAGTTATGGAGTTTTTTGGCATAACTCCGGAGTTGCGACACCCCTACCTGGATTTGAAAATCCAGCACACTGTTTCCTTTTCCCCCTTATATATCCCCTGGATTGAAAATCCAGCTTTTCCTGCTCCTTTTTTTTTTCAAATAATAAAAAATGCAGGAACTGCTCTGCCAGTCCATTGCATATCTAAAAACTACTAAACGCCTACTAAACGCCTTCTAAACGCCTTCTAAACGACTCCTCAAAGGTCAGTATTCATCGCTTTAATGTTAATTTTTTTTACATAAGTCAGACATACTTGCTATTTTGTCTTAAGAAATCGATCGATCTTTGGATTATTCGCATAGAAAGACATGGTTTTGATGGCGTTACTATTTGCATATTTTTTGCCCTTTACTTGCCTGCTTTTGCTCCGCCAAAGAAACAGTAACACAAAAGCACTAAAAACGGCACGTTCAATCTATTGCCGTTTACGTAATACTTAATGAAAACTCACAATTTTTCGTGAGCACTCTAATAATACTTGATTGCGTCTTCTCATTACCTTTTTGTCGTAAATAGATTACATATAGACATCTCAGCGCGTTAAATAGAATTATAGTGTTTTTAAAAAATTTCACGAAACCTAATCAAAACACCATTTAAATTAAATATACTGTCGATATTGTTCGATTAAGACAAATAAAAACATCGAGGCTATCTGTTGATGCAATAAAAATTTGAGAATTAAAAAGCGATCAGTGCACAAGCGCACCGTGAAGTGGTATATTTGGTCGTTATTTCGTGTCTGTTAAAATTTTGAAACCCTAAATGGATGGCAGTTATAAGTGCTATGCAATTGACTGTCATCGGCAGCATCGTTTGAAATCGAAGTTTTTATCATTCAAGCAAAACGAAGTCCTCACACACAATTAATAATAATAATAATAATAATAATAATAATAATAATAATAATAATAAGCGAACAGGACACGGATAAGAACTAGAACTGGAACCAGAACGGACCAAGAACAATAAATGGAGGACTCTGAGCAGTTTGAATCAGATTTCGAACCCCCACCGGCCTGGGCCGTGTTCCCGAAACAACCGGAAACGCTAAATCATTACCAAGTCGGCGACTTAGTGTTCTGTAAGTCGCAGCAGAAGTCCTCGGAACCGTTTTGGCCGGCGAAGTTAATAGACCCGATCGAGGCCCCGCAACAGGTGCGAATGCAGTGCGTACCGGACGCGGTTTGTGTGCAGTTCTATGGACCATCGCAGGCGAAAACGAAGAACCAAAAGGATTACTGTTGGGCAGTGAAGGAACAGTTAGCGCCTTACGAGGAGAACGTGAGATTATGCGAGACGCAAAAGGTACCGAAAAGGATGAGACCGAAGGCGTTCGAGGAGGCTTTGAGGGAGATTGATGACGTTTTTCGAGTGAACGGGACGAGTAGGTTAGGATTTGAGGTCATAGAGAACGATTTGACGTCAGACGGTGATGATCAAGATCGTACTGATGATGATGATGATGATGATGATGATAGTTTAGATAATGACGATGAAGATTACGATGGGAATAAGAAGAGGAAGAGGAAGAAGGAAGCTCAATCGACGACGACGAAGCAGATTAAGAAAACGAAGCAAACAACGATGTTGAAAAACGTGCTTTTATGCGCCTCTTGTGGCGTGAATTGTTCCAGGAAAGAACTCGATGCGAAAAATTTTTGCGGTTTATGCTCTAAAATGCACGCGGAAGGGCAATATTGCCCGTGCTGCGGGAAAGTTTGGCATTACGCGAACTGCGGACCGATGATTCAATGCGATACGTGCGAGATGTGGGTGCATGATATTTGCGACACAAACGCGGCTGATATTCTTAAGAAAGAAGCCGATGCGCTTAGAGCTAACGAAGATAATGCAGAAGAATTCCCATATAATTGTCCGACATGTGCGGCTGGTAAAATTGATACTGAAGCGATGGCGATTAAAGCGGCAAGACAAGCTCGAGAATTGGAAATGGAACGGAAAAAAATACTCTCTCAAATACCAAAACGCGTGTTTGCAAAATCTAAAGATATCGAAGCATTAGTGGCAGTTCAAGCGACTCTCAATGGGGACGATCTCATTATTGCGGATGATGGTAATAATGGTGGGAATAATTTGTTGAACAACGTCACGGATCCGAGTTTTAATGTGTTTTCGCCGCCTCCCACAAATTTGGGTTTCGTTTCGGGCATTCAACAAAGTCTACAAGAAAAAACGTCAAACAACAACAACAATAACAACAGAAATATCAACATCCACGGATCGCCTCCGAGTGCGACTAAAGTTGGTAAACTACCGAGCCGTCCGAAAACTTCGTGGCAACTCTTTGGCGCCGATTTCGTCGCAAAGTATAAAGAGCAAAACCATCTGGAGCAAATTTCTAATCACGCAGAGGTTCATCGATTGCAAGGCATGGCGTGGCAGAAACTTTCAAAGCTTGAGAAACAGACATACGAAAATCAGGCGAACGAAGCTGCGATACGATTTCGAAATGCGTTGTTGAGATTGCAGAAAAATGGAACGTTGCAGTCGAGATTAGCAAAGGCCGTCCCAGCTACCGATCCCAAGGCGGAAGAGAAACAATTGCTTGTACAACAAAAGCAACGTCAACAAAACCAAAAACAGAACGCTAAAAAAATAGCTGTCAAAAAGAAGAAGGAAGTATCAGACAAAAACATTGACAACAACAATAACAACAACGCGATGATGGATGAAGAAGAGTTGATTTCAAATACAAATGCGCGAGAAGCTGCGCATGCTGCAGCGAGGCGAGTTGGGATTACAGGTGTTCCATTTGCTGAGAACACGCGAAAAGCGCGCGTTGATTGGTCCCTCGTTCCTAGTGATCTTAACGATCGCCCTGAAAGAGTCCAGGTCGTATGTAATGGCGTTAATGGAGATTTCTTGACTCGCGAGTATCGCGTGGTATGTTTATGCTCAAAATGTAAAGGTTGCGAAGGTTCATTGACAGCTACAGAGTTTGAAAAGCACGCTGGGATGGGCCAAGCAAAGAAATGGAAAGCATCTATACGAATGATAATCCCTGAACGCATGCCTATTGGGCGCTGGCTTGATGGTGCGCCGAAACAAAGTTCGCGTGTGCCAGGAGAATATAAATATAGAGCGCCAAAGCTCAAACAATCTAAGGAGGAAGAGGAGGAAGAGGAGGAGGAGGAGGAGGAAGAAGAAGAAGAAATCAATTACAAGCCAATTTACGTTTCATGGACAGTTGATCGTTGCGCTGTTTGTGATGACGAACGCGACTTTGATTTTGATCAATTGATTACGTGCGAAGGATGTCAAGTTTCCGTCCATCAAAGTTGCTACGGCGTTCATGAGATTCCAGATCAAGCAATCGGATGGCTTTGTCGCGCTTGCGAACATACTGGAGGTGTCGTTTCAGAAACACCCAAATGTTGCCTGTGTCCAGTACTAGGAGGTGCTTTGAAACCGACTACTGTTAAAGGCGTTTGGGCACACTCTGCGTGTTGTCAATGGATTCCAGAAACAACAGTTCTGGATGTGGAGAAAATGGAGCCAATTGATAATATTGCAGCAGTTCAGCGCGAACGCTGGGAATTATTGTGTACAATTTGCAAACAGCGATGTGGAGCAAAGATACAATGTTGCCATCCGGGTTGTTATTTAGGATATCATCCTCTTTGCGCTCGAGCTGCGGGAATGTTCATGGATCAAGGAGACGAGTACGGTGCCGATGGCGAAGATGACGAGGATAATACGATGCATTTAATTAGTTACTGCCACCGACATTGTAGAGTAGATAAAGAACGTCAGAAAATGTATGGATGTTCAGATGGTATGCGCTACGGTGAAGATGGAAATGATGGCGTGATTAAATCGGGTGCTATGATGGAGGAAAAACTATCAAAAGCACAAAAGCAAGAGTTAGAAAAGAAAAAGAAGCGCGAAGAACGCGAGTTGCAGAAGATGCTTGATAGTGATTCTGACGACTCCACTGATTCAGACGACGATGGACTGACTGCAAAATTACGTCCATATATCCCAAAAGGACATCCTCGAACGGAGGCGGACATTGATGACGACGTTGGAGCGAAGAAAACAAAAATCAGAAAGCGATTAGTGCACGATGATTCTGACGACGAGGGAATAATCGGTAAAATGAAAGATTCGGACTCGGATGATTCCGATAACGACAACGACGACGATGAGAACAACAACGAAAATTATACTAAAGAAGATGTAAAGAGCGCGAGAGAGTTGGCCGAAGAAGAAGAGCAACGTCTTCGTAAAATTAAAGCCGAAAAGAGAGACAAAGAACAGCGCAAAATGATTGCCGAAAAGCTAAAGAAAGAAGCTGTGACAAAACCGGAAGAGAGGGCGGAGACAGATGATGTCAACGCTCCACCCGTTCTACCCGGAGGATTGCCAATGCCACCGGACAACGTGGGCGATGCGAGCATCGCAAACATCGCCGTTTCATGCAAAAGAGTTGTTGGAATGTTTAGACCTGCAGATACGTTCATAAAGTGTCTTTGCAACCGTTGCGCTCAACTCGTCAGTGAATTTGGAAAAGATGCGCCAGCATTGCACGAAGTCAATAGATGGGAGCATCATTGTGGATTAGGACACGCAAAAAAATGGAAAATATCTATAAAAGTCGTACCCGAAAGTGGTAATCCGAAGCAAGACGACATCACGAGATACAGGACGATTGGCACATGGTTGGATGATCATCCGTCGATTACAGTTATCTCGCGAGCGGGACGTCCTATTCCAAAGGGGCAAAAGCATGCCAATCTTGAGCGTGATCCAAATATGCCTGTAGCACCGAGACGCGAACGTGTATATCCGGTTGGTCATAATGCCATGAAGAATCTGGATATTGATTTGGATAACTTTGGCGAAGTCGATGACGAGAAGAAGTCGATGGAAGAAAAGGCGAAAAGTTTAGAAGGCAGACGTATAGCTATCGATTGCTCGATTACTACGTATAAAGATTCAGTCTTCATGAAAGCAGTAATCACAGAAGCAATTGTTACCAGGACTGGGTGTCGCCATCGCATCAAATTCGACGACGATGAAGGATTGAAAGCGCTTAAAACAGATGTCATCGCGCTGAACGATTTGAATTACGCAATTAAATGGTTGGATGAAGATACTGACGAATACCTGGATCGTGAGTTTTGGCCTGATCTTTCATATTTGCCCGAGTTGGCAATTACAAAGGATTTAGACCAATTTCAAGCACGAGCGCACGTTCTCGCGGCGACCGCGCCGAAGCCCGGTCCTCGGAAACCTTCACAACCGTTGGACCCGTCACAATTTAAAAATATTTTTGATGATGAACATGATGAAAGCGATGACGAGGATCGAGAAACTGAAGCATGGGTGCAATGTGAAAACGATGATTGTAGAAAGTGGCGACGAGTTCCTCAATCAGTCGCCGACGCGCTTGCGAAAGACGATGCGGATGTGTGGACGTGTGAGCGAAATCCAGAGCCGAGGTTTGCGGATTGTGAAATTGGGCAGGAGTTTCTGGACGACGAAATTGATCGAAGAATGGAACTAAAGAATCCGAAATTCATGGGCGACGACGATATAGTGTATGAAAAGCTAAAAGTTGAAAGGCGATCGAGGCGCGAGGAGAGGAAAGAGTTGTTGAAGAACAGCAGCAACAATAACAACAACAACAAGATGTTATTGAATAACAAAAAAAATGTAATCACGAAAGAAGAAGAAGACGATTCTTGGCATCCAGAACTTCCAATTGAAGTCTCTGTTGTCTGCCACGTATGTTTGGGAGAATATAATACTCGCAAATCAATTATTCGATGCTTTTGTGAGCGCTGTCGTCCAACACCAGATTCTTCGCCGATTTATTTTGAGCCAAGAGATTATGAGAACCACGCGGGTTTGGACAAGGCGAGAAAATGGAAAGTATCAATTCGCGTTTGCATTGAAGGTGGACTTTTAGTTCCGATTGGTAAATGGCTCGAAGGGTTTGGTGTCCGTGTTTCAAAGTTGAAACCGAAAATAAATAGAAAAAGATACAATGCGAATCAACCGTACGGGATGAAGAAATTCGGTCAAGGCTTATCGAAAGAGCAAATAAAAGAGATTCAGCTGAATGTTTATAAACGTTTAGGTGTGCAACCCCATCTTGTCAAAGGTAAAAATTTAGGCCCTCCACCAAAGACTGGTAAACGACAGTATATTTGTTTGCAGCCTTACGTTGTTCGGGGCACGCGAGGGGGGTTACATCGAGCTCTTGTGACGAGTCGATCGTACTTGCCGGAGGAATGGAACGAGAAGTATGAGAAGGACTTAACTAAAGTTAGTGAATGTTCTACTGCTCTGAAGAAAACAACTCCAATAGATTTAGTATCGACAGGTTTAACATTAAAGGAACGCATGGTCGAGTGTGTAAATACAGTGAAGAAACGTTTGACGTTTGGTAAATCCGCAATCCATGGATGGGGTCTGATCTCTAAAGTCCCAATCAAAGCCGGTTCGATGGTTATTATTTACCGCGGTGAAGCCGTACGCCCGGCAGTTGCTGATATTCGCGAAGCTAAATATGAACGCGATGGTACAGATTGTTATCTTCTCCGAGCAGATGATCACACGGTCGTTGATTCCACGAACATTGGCAACATCGCTCGATTCACGAACCACTCGTGCGATCCGAACATGTACACAAAAGTTATCAAATCTGGAGGCGAACATCACGTAGTTTTTTTCACGCGTATTGACGTTCCCGCCGGTACAGAAATGACTTACAATTATCGCTTCGAAATCGAGGACGGCAAAGTTCCATGTTATTGCTCGAGTCATAACTGTCGAGGATATTTAGCGTAGAAAAGTATATAGATAGATAATAAATAGCGGGATATGTATAGAGTGGAGAGAAGTATTTTACATATCATCAACGAGAAGAAAATCGGAGAAGAAAATTAATCAAACTATAGTAGGTGAAAACTTACACGCAAACTTGCGATATATTAATACAAAGATATTAAAACAAATACAAAACCTAAAAAGCTACTCCGCCGACAACGACTGTTTCATATACGACAACATCAACTCGTTATTATCTCTCTCTATTTGTTCTCGCGCAGCACTCTTCACTCCCTCGAAATCGAATTGGTTCTCGGCGTACGCTCTTCTCACTTCGATCAATCGTAAAGCGATTAACCTCAACTCGGTCTCCGAACTCCCTAACATCAATTGTAACCATTGATTCCCATCTCTCAATGGATTTTCGTCCAAAAACTTCCCTAGCGAAATACTCGTCGGCGTTCCTCCGCCGCCTTCGTTATCGTACCCTTCCTCTTGCGCCATGACTACTCTGACCGCGACCATCGTGAACAACGTCTTTAGCGCCTGCGCGGCTTTGAATTCCGGCGACATCCCTCCAAACGCATCCGTCGGCACGTGCATTCTGTTATTCGAGTCCGTTCCTCCACCGTATTGTGGTTTCTTCAATTTATCCGGATCTTCTTGGAACCTTCGTTCGTCGTTCTCACTGGCCTTCGCCTTAGTCACTACGTTTCTTGGCAACGCAGTATCACGACTGATAACGGCGCTTCGTAGAGCACGAACGCGGTCGAAAGAAATCGCACGACTTCGACGCAAAAGACTCATCCGAACTCCTTCTCTTTCGATTTGTTCCGCTCTGAGCTTTAAATCAGTTCTCCTACTCATTCGCTCGCTCGCGATGGACTTTCCATGCATTTGACGTAAACGCACTCCATTCGTATAAATCATGTTTTTGTTACTGCCGTGCTGCCTGCTTAAACATATACGCGCAAAAATAGCTCCCTCAATCTCTTACTCTCTCTCAATCTCTGTCTGTCTGTGTGTGTGTGTGTGTTCTATTCTTTACTCTCTCGTCGCGCTTTATAATACACCTTTATTAAATTTTTACTACAACATACGGATTTTTAAGATAGTTTCACAACCTAAACTATATAGCATGAAACCCTAAACATGCGGCCTCCCTTTTTACTTCCCACACATACATAAAAGAAACTTTTTAGATCTGTGAGACAACTTTTTAGATTCAGGGTTTAGTGTGGTAAAATGCGTTGGAAATCAATTCTTATGGTTCTACCATGTTGATGAATAGATCGCGCGAGCGTAGCGAGCTCATGATAAATAAAGTATTCTAGGTCTAAAAAATCAAAAATTAGTGAACTGAAACCCTAAACCCTAATTGCACTTATTAAGTTATAAGAAACTTTTTAGACTTAAGAAACTTTTGCTACACTTTTCTCTCTCTCACATCTCCCGATCAGAGCGCTCTACTATTAAAATCGAACGAACACGTACCGTACTAACCAATAAAAAAACAAACACACACAGAAAATGCAAGAACGAGAACAGCAACGGCAGCAATCGCAATCGCAATCGCAATCGCAGTACGAACAAACGTTCTCGTTGAAAAACGAGGACCATACACTCGGGAACACTTTACGTTGGATGTTGAACAAGAACGAATCCGTCTCATTGGCTGGATATTCAGTACCGCACCCGATGGAGCGTAAGGTGAACGTGCGCGTGCAGACGCTGAAACCGACGACGGCGCAGACGGCGATGAGGGACGCTTTGTTAGATTGCGTCAGCGTATGCGAACACGTTTGCGATACTTTCGATGAAGCTCTCGAAAACGCGAAATGAGACAGTTGTTCAATACAACGTGCGCGCAGTGCTGCGGGAGCGGTGGCGGTAGCGAGAGAGCGAGCGCGTAGAATTTTTTACGGCGGCGGATCGAGGTCGAAAGGAAAAGGGGTAAAGCGAAGCAGCCACAGGCGAGCGCGCGCGTAGTTATAAGCGTCCGAGGACGAGGATTTAAACTAAAAAGGTGGAGCGACGTTGCGTCGACGCGCGGTAACGTTTACGTTAACGAAACGACTGCTTTGCCGCGACGGCGGCTTCGTTGCGGGTTCGGCTTCATCGGTTACTGATTTTTGGAGAAAGCGGTACCGTTGAGTTAGGAGTAGGAGTAGGAGTAGGAGTCAGCGAGAGGAGCGTATTCGTTGATGTTAAATGAGAAAGAGAGAGCTACTATAAATCATAGTACTAGTATATGTAATATGTAATAAGAGCACTACAGTATATGTTAAATTTAAATTTTAAAGAGTAATAGAGAGGCTGCCATGACGACCATGCCGATGAAGACACAGTTCGTGACAAACGCGTCTTTAGGGTCGTACTTCAAAGCGGTCGGTATGAGCTCTTTTAGAGAGATGTAAACCATCATACCACCGACTACGCCAAATAAGGCCCCGTACGCTTTCGCGGACATTGAATTTCCGTGTAAGATTAAGTAGCCTACTAAACCGCCGATCGGCTCCGTGACACCTGAGATGAACGACCACCAGAACCCTTTCCATTTGCTTCCGGTTGCGTAATAAACAGGCATCGCGACGCAAATACCTTCAGGGATATTATGGATCGCAATCGCAATCGCTAAAGCGCCACCAAGTTTTGCATCGGCTAAAGCGGCTATGAACGTCGCTAAACCTTCAGGGAAATTATGAATCCCAATAGCAACGGCGGTTAGAATACCCATGTTCTTCAAAGCCGCTTTATCTTGCGTATCTAACGGCGTATGTTGCACTGTGGAATAATCTACGTGTTCTAGCTCTGAATTTATGTGAGTCTCGTTGTGATGATGATCGGCGGATATTATATTTGTTTCAGTCGATTTCATCGGCTCGTGTGAATGAGTCGGCTGCTTCTCGGCCACGACCCTTCTCTTTTGTTTTTGTATTTCCTCTTCTAATACGTTCTCCAACGATACTTCTGACATTGATTTTTTCCTATTATTGATATCCGCAAAACCTCTCTCCATTGACCCGATTTCGTGCTCATCGTGATCACACGCTGGACATGGCATAACCATCTTATCCCCAGTCATTCTCTCGTGCACTCTCGCAATCGTATGCACGAGCCAATCGAGCGCATACGTAATCAAAATCCCGGCAAAGAAACAAAACGTCGCGTACCTCGTCGCCTCGTCTCGATCGACGCCGTCGATCGACTCAAACGCATCGACAGCTTTCACGCCATATATCTCCCCAAAACTGACGTATATCATGACCCCGGCAGAGACCCCTAACGCCCCTGCAAGTAATTTCACGTTTGCGTAATCCGCGCAAAACACGAACGCCGATCCAATCGTCGTACTTAAACCGGCCATTATGACTAAGCCGAATGCTAACCCGACGTTCCCTTCGGCTACGGCGACCTAATCGATATTTAAATCAAATCAAATCAAATTAAATTAAAGAGAGAATGGTTTCTCGTCAGACCATCGATCGTTGATCACTTAACTCGAGCGCTTTCAACGTCGTACTTAAAACTGTTCGCGCGAGAAAGAGAGAGAGAAAGAACAAACACGAAATCATATCCAAATTCCGGATGCAAACGAAGCCATCAATCATCAATCGAAACTGAAAATAAACGAACATATATCTAAACACTAAAAGCAAAATAAAAGATTCCTTCGAAAGCGAGCGCATGATTGAGTAAAGTTCTGTTCCTTTATTCGTTTTTTTGTCTATGATTACCGCGTACCATTCTATATAAAACAAATCTTGTTGCTAACAAACGAACTCGTGGAAATTAGTGAGGTTGCATCTTCATGAAATCATTGGTCGATTCGAAAACGAAGGACAGAAAACGGGCGAGCGATAGCGCTGAATACGACGTCAACAGAGGAAATCGGGCGATAATTAAAGGAGTTCTTCTAACCAGTCGTCGCGGTGGACGCGCGCATACTCGAGAACGGGCGGCATACCGTTTACGTACGGTTGATTAAGCGTGACCGAGGACCAACCTAAGAACGGCGCGCAAGCGATCGAGCATACCCAAGCGCAGGCGTTCGAGGCCATGTCGAAGTTTTCACATCTCGTTTGGGCGAGATTTTTGGAGTACGTTTCATCGTATTTCTCGATCGATTCTTTGATCTTGCCGTATTTAATGAGTTGAGGAAGGTCTGCTATGCGCTTGCGGTGCGCGATGAGCTCGAGAAGCGTGAGGAAAATGTTCGACGAGCCGTCGCCTAGGACGAAATCGCCAATTTTTGCGGCGAGGAGAAGCTCGGCTACGAATAAGCGTTCGCGCGTGAATGGCGATTCACTGCTTGATTTGCTCGCTTGATTCTTCTCGTCTCTGAGCGACCATGCAAAGACTGGAACGAGGATGTCGTGCTCTTGCGCGTGTTTTGAAAATATCAACACGGGCTTTTTACCGCATAATAAAATTTCTCCCCTTTCGTGTCTCTGGCGGACTTCCTTGATGACTTGTCCTGAATCGCTCATTATGAATAAGGTTTTCCAACACTTCTTCGTTGATTCTGCGAGATCTTTTAAGTATGCTATGTATCTCGACACCGCGCGGTAGCCACCGAATACGTTATAGTAAGGATCTTCGCCTTTCTTATCCGATTGTCTAATTTGTAAAACAACCGTCGGCGCTTGAACGGCGTGTAAATTCTCAAAGTATCGTTCAGATAACATCTGAGCCGTCTCTTTCGTCGGTCGTAAGACGACGCTCGATGTGAGCATGGACATATACATGAAGTGTGCTTGACACGCAGAAGTGAAATCGTTACATCCGAACTCTAAATCTAACGAATGAGCATTCACGCGCGGCGGGTCGTACGGAATCACGTCGTATTCCTTTGAATACTCGTCGTCGTCTCTCGTACCCGGTAAAGGCAAGTTCTCGAACGGATTATATTGCCGAATCAAAAAACGCTCGACAGTTTTGCCTTTTGTTTCTAAATTTTCAATACCTCTGTTCCCTATTTTCATTTGGAATTCCTCTCTTTTCTTGTTCCAAAGTTCTTCGCTAATCTCATTGTTCTCCTTCGATCTTATTCCAGCTGAAAGCTCTGATCTTATTTTGCGCCACATTGATAGTGGAACTTGCGTGCTCTTCGCGAGAACTTCAATTGGGAAAGAATTATCAACATCTACCCATCCATCGCATCGACCGTTGTGACAAATAGCAGCGTCAATGTAATCATCGAGTAACTCGATCGGCGCTTCTCCTTCTTCTCGCGGAAAAATTTCACCAGGAACTAAATGCATTATAAACGTCATTGCCGCATTAACGACATTCTCCATGGAATCCGTCATCACAATTTTACCATTTGAATCGCTAACGGTCTGTTCAATAAGTTTCTGAACTTTATCTGTAATTATTTCAATCTTCTCCATGTTTGAAATAGCTCTCCAATTTCCCGAGCGTTCATCCATCGCCTCGCGCACGACTTGTACAAACTTATTAATTTTCTCATGCGGAGCACCATGAGCAGTTCTTGGAAACATCACTGGGCCTAACACCTCAATAGCAGTGGCTAATTTCTTTCTCGATTCCTTCTTGGGACTATTGTCTCTCCCCATTCTCAACGTACATTTTGTCAAAGGCATGAATAAATGTTCTAAACCGTCGTCCCATGGAGGCAAAAACACTAATGTCCTATTCAAAGTCGTCGCCATTACTAAAGCGCGTTGAAGCAAGATGTGTAATCTACACCCCAAAGGGCACTGTTCCATTGGAACAATCAATAGCTTTTGTTCGTCGCAATTTTCTGGAAACTGCAAATTTCTAATCTCTGCTAAAACCAAATCGTTCGCTTTCTTGGTCCATCTCAAAGTCTTCCTTCTCGCTTTTGCCATCGAAACTCTCGGAACTCGTTTTTTTTTATCTAAACCTCTCACATCGCCCTGCGTGAAATTCAAACTCCACAATCGATCGTCTCCTTTATTTCTTTCGTTCCTAAACTCTTCTTCGCTCACCCCAAAACCTCTCCTAACCTCATCAATAGTCAATTGATTACCGAACGAATCGAATCTCCGCGGTAACAACGGCCCAATCGATGAATGTTGCTCTCGTTTCCCCTCTCGATCTTGCCAAACAAAACTATATTTCCCCTTTTCATTCTCATCAATCTCTCCATGTCTCTTTCGCATCTCTCGTTCTATACTCGCATCGATTAATTTTACGCCGTGCGCCGATCTCTTAAATATCATCTCCCCATCATCTTCATCTTCATCAGCTCGAGCAACTGCAACTTCTCGAACATCCTCGTCATCGTTTTCGCTATTCTTAAACCGTACTCGTTTCCTATTCTGATCATAATCATCATCGTATTCATAGTCTCCATCATCGATGAACTCGTTCAAATCATCATCATCGTTTCCTGAAATTACTCCCTCTGTTTTCCAATTAGCTCTTCGTCCTCGTTCTGCGTTCTCGTTTTGAAGAGAGTATTCAGCGCCTTCGAAGGCATGGACGCAGGTAACAATAGCTACGTCGTTAACTGCGTCCTCGAGGAAGCAATCGTTCGAGGAAGATGAGTAATAAAGTAATGCGATTGATAGGACGTTAATTGATTTAAATATAAACGGCATAACAACACATATACTACTCTATTGAAAGCGCCGAAAATGTGAAAGCCGATGGGCATGGGATTTGAAAAAATCACCTAACGCTCGATAGCTCGTACGATCGGACAGATCGAGGCGCACGTTTCCAGTGAAAGAACTAATTTCTTCTAATCTCTACGAGGCTATTACTAGTAATTTTCTTACGATCTTCGCGAAGTTGAACCAAGCGCTTCTCGATAGTCGTGAATAACTGAGCGTAGACGTCTTTGATCACTTTTTGGTTGACCGCGTTTGCGTCGCGAGATGTTCTAATAATGCGTCTCGTCTTTGCCGGCGTCGCTGGGGCGGATTGAGCGAGTCGGATGTTTGTTCGTTTTGCTAGTTCGAACGAGTCCGAGACATGGTCTGCGTCGGTTTCTTCGTTTGTGTTGTTCTCGTTTTTGGTTTCGTCGTTGTTGTTATTACTATTGTTTGGCGACCACATCGCCTGTTCCTCGATTAATGTCATGAGCTTATTGATTTTAGCAGTTTCGTTGGAGACGAGCGCGTCCTTGGTCAAAACCTCTTCGCGAAGTTTCATTTCGGATTCGATCATTTGCTCTAAATCTTTCTCGATTGTATCTAAATGTTCATCGCGAGACTCGATTTCGTCCAAAAGCGCGTCTCTTTGTGCTTGCACTTGTTCAATTATGTTATTTTTTTCAACAATTTCGTCGTCGGCTTCGGTGAGCAAGAAACCGAGTTCTTTCGCTTTATTCGAATGCTCTCGAGTGATACTTTCTAGACGTTCAAATCTATAATCCAAAGCGTTCTTTATTCGCTCGATTATTTGCTCAAAAAATGTTTCGTCATCGAAATCACTTATTTTATCCTCTTCATAGTTGCCGTTCATTAACTCCGCGTCCAACACTTCTTCCTCGGTTATGCGCGACCGAGTCTTATTCTTCGACGCTCGGAAAGGGGATTCGGGAACAATAGCGTTTCCTTTTTGCTCTACTGCTTCTTCGCTCGTCATGTGTTCAACGAGCTTGGTGACTATGTCTACCGTTTCTCTTAAATTCTTCACTCTCCTTCGCTCTTCAATTAATGATTTACCTAATCTTCTTGTTTTTTCTTCGCTGGCGATGATTGCGTTTTCTAGCTCATCCGCCTCGGTTTCCGCTCTGTCCGCAAATGACTTTGAATGTTCCGATAAATTCTTAAACACGGCTATCTGTTCTTTTGTTTTATGAAGTGCCTCGGCAAGTTGTTCATTCTTCCGCCTCTCTGCGTGTAACTCGACAATGAGCTCCATATCGGCGTCTTTCTTTTCCAGTTTCAAGTCATCGTCATCGTGGTTATTATTTTTGATGTTTACTTCATCGTCGTTTTCTATTTCATTGTGTTCATTGTGTTGTTGTTGTTGTTGCTGTTGAAGCTGCTGCTGTTGTTCTTCTAAAGATTTCAAATCCTGACGCAAAGACATGATTGTAAACTCGCAATCGCGTAATTCTTCTTCAATTTCTTCAGCGCGATTTTCGGCAACTCTTTGTTTTGCAATCGCAGCATCTCTTTCTCTTCTCATAGCATCTCTAGCACTAATCAAAACATCTCTTTCGCTCACATCTTCTTGCATATCTTCTTCTTTGGATTCTTCTTTAGATTCTTTTTTCTTTAATAGCGTTGTCGGAGAGACCATGTTGGCATACGAGAGTAACGTCTCTTCCGCATTTCTCGCTCTCAACTCAGCCTTCTCTAACGTCTCACACTTCTCTAATAGCTCTGTCTTCACCGCATCCATCTCTAACAAACTCTCTCGCATCTTTTCGGTTTCGGCCGTCCTCTCCGTAAGAATTTCTCTCATCGAATTCAACTCTCGCTCTAATTCCTCGTTCGCACTCATAATCGTTCTCATCATTTGTTGTTTCTTTTGTTCCTCTTCCACATCTTCCTCTTTTCCTCGAGCATCGTGTTTGTCATTAAAACGTTCTTCTCGAGAAATCTTCCCAACAACATCATCATCATCATCATCGCGGTCTTCACTAACAGCATCACCACTTTTCGTCGATGTCATCGATTGACCATCGAGCACTCCCGAGATTCCACCACGATAAGAAGCAGTAGCAACACCATTAATATCAGTACTATCGCATCCTTCTATTTTCTCTTCTTCAATACTTTCAACAGCGTTCGCTTCCTCAGAATCGTTCGTAATCTCGTACTTCTTCGCCCTGAACTTCCTCAATCTCTCGCGCCCTTTCTCCTTCGCTGACATCGCAGACGCTCGTCTATCACTCATCGTACCT
>Ga0302126_10000783_pt1 | contig 19803 bp, 14 predicted proteins | sample CB4_20m_MG_FD_203108 | JGI IMG/M metagenome (GOLD analysis project Ga0302126, IMG submission 203108) | Marine microbial communities from Western Arctic Ocean, Canada - CB4_20m | ecosystem: Environmental > Aquatic > Marine > Oceanic | place: Canada: Western Arctic Ocean | collected 2017-09-24 | reverse complement strand
CCTACTTCATCATTGCTGAAGATTCATCTATCAGTGCGTCTGAAGCGATTACGAAAAGTAAGAAGATGATGAAAGGCAACAAATGGAAGCTTTCATATCTTGGCTTCCGATTCACCGGTTGGTTCCTGCTGGTTATGTTAAGCTTCGGTATTGGCTTCCTCTGGGTCGGACCCTACATGTATGTGAGTTACGCAAAATTCTACGATGACTTGAAAACCGTTGAAGATCAAAGCTAAGAAGGGGTCCCAGTTGAGTCTTCACTAAGGGACTTGCTGAGAGCCTTTTCAATGCCTTACTGCGTGTTTCAGAGGCATGCTCACTTCTGCTAGATCGAAGCCCTCCCTTGAGGCTCTGTGTGTTGGTATTGGTATAATGACAGTGCGCCTTGAAGTCGGTGGAGGTATCTACGGATCGATTCGCACACGCTGATACAGGCAGCTACTTAGGAGCAGTATAACCCAATGCGAATCGTGGCTAGATCTGTGGATGGATTTATCTACGCACATTGGCGCATGCATATTTATAAAACAAAAAAAGCCCCTCCCGAGAATTGTTTCTCGAGAAGGGCTTTTTGAAGTTTAATATCTAAGGACTGAGTCTACTCTGCTTCTTCGCTGATCGTTCTGTAGAAACGATCAGGGGTCGTTGAAGGGGAGTAGGGGCTAGTTGCTGATGGTAGACTTGTCCAAGTCTCTAAGTCGTCACTGAACTGCAGTGTCGTGCCATCTGCCTGAGTCCATGTTAATGTAGAGCCATTGATACTTACGCTCGGAACTGCGACTGCATCCGCACCAATGACTCGAGTGGCGTCGTTGACGCTTAGGGCGTCATACTCAACGGCATCACTGCTGAACTCTATTTTTACAGAACGATCGAATCCGACAGAGTTCACAGTAATAGTATTTGCTCCGAAGACTAAGGGCTGACTATCGCCTGTATCCCAAGTGCCGTCAGCAACTGTTTTAACCACCCGGTAATTGGCACCTGCAGGCAGGGAAGTGATATTCATTGCCACTGTCTGTTGGCTTCGGCTTGAATCCCCATCTTGGCTAACCGCGGTTGTTAGGACGGCGACCCAAGTTGCGTCAGGCCCAGCGTTAAATAGGTTACTGTTAGCAATGGTGACCGTGTCGCCGCCATCATCAACCGCAAGCGGGTTCACACCGTTAAAAGTTAACGCATCAAACTCAATGGCATCACTGCTGAACCGTAACTTCACAATACGGTCATAATCAACAGCATCCACAGTGATGGTATTTAGCCCAATTTGTAAGTACTGAGTAGCGACCGTAATATAATTACCGAGTTCATTTGTACTGTTTAAACTCCAAGTAGCACCACCCGCTGGGATGTAAGTTACATTAATTACTGCGGTTTGCTCGACTTGACTAGCGGCACCATCATCTAGATTAGCCATAGTAGCGACATACAAAGTACCGTTATAATTCACAGGAATGACGTTTGGAGAGTCAGAGATTGGAGCCCCATTCCCTGGCGTGCCTGCAGCAGGCACAGCAATCTGGGGCACATCGTTAAAAGTTAAGGCATCAAACTCAATGGCAACACTGCTGAACTGTACCTTTGTCGCACGGCCTTGCGAAGAATTGGCCCAAGTAACATCAGGAACAGTAATGGTGTTTGGCCCAAGAGTTAAGGTCTGGCTATCTGAGAAAGTAGCACCAGGATTTTCATTTGAATTATAGCTTCTCATCTGAGCGCCACCCTCAGGGATATAAGTTACATTCATCTCTAAGGTTTGCGCGCCTTGACTAGGCGCAGCATCACCTGTAGTAGTCATCGTAGCGACGGTCACCCATCCTTCAGCTATTGTAGAATTGTTTGTTATCGCAGCAAAAATATCCGTAGATTCAGAGATTGTCTGGCTATTCACTTGTCCTTGTGTGCCTTGAGCAGGATCAGGAGTGCTAGGCATCGAATCGACTCCGTTAATAGTTAGTGCATCAAACTCAACGTCAACATTGTCGAACTGTATCTTTACAGAACGGTTATACGACACAGCAGGAACAGTAATGGTGTTCTCATCAAGAACTAAGGCCTGAGCTGCGCCAAAATTAGCACCACCACCTGTAGCTGGATCAGTTGTTTTGTAGACTCGGTAATTGGCTCCACCTGCTGGGATGTAAGTTACATCTATTACTAAGGTTTGCTCCAGACTAGATACTGCTGGGCCTTGAGAGTTAAGAACGAGAGTGGCGTTACGCACCCAAGTTGCGTTGGCGGTAGTATCAAAGATGTCTGTAGATTCAGAGATTGTCTGGCTATTCACTTGTCCTTGTGTGCCTTCCGCTGCTGTAGTTGCAAGCTGGTCCACACCGTTAATTGTTAGTGCATCAAATTCAATTTCATCACTGTCGAATCGAACCTTTACGGCACGGTCATAAGGATTCCCGTTATTATTCTGATCCGCTGCCGCAACTATAGTAATATAGTTTTGTCCAAGTGCTAATGTTTTGAAGGGCGATGGTTGATAATAAAACTGTGCGTTTGCTAGCGATCTTACGGATTGACTTTTGGCACCACCTTCAGGAAGTGCAGTTATATTCATCATCATCTGTTGCTGGCCATGGCTGGATTCGCCATCCGCTATCGTTGCGAGGGTGACGACACGTTTCCAAGTTGCGTTGGTGGTAGCATCAAAGTCGGCAGTCGACGCCGCAGAAGCGATTGAGGGTAGTATTAAAAGCGCGGTGAGCGCAGAAAGTAGAGTTATCTTTGTCATATTGGAGTTTAGGGTTAGAGTATGCGTAATTACATAGGTTGTGCATAAAATTGCAACATAAAAAATCTCTTTAATTAGTGGCTAGTGTTAAGGCTGCTCGTCGAACTCAATTATATAAGTAGGGCTTACCCTATTTTTGACTGCGTGAACCCTGCGTTAGAACCGTCATTCTAGTTCTATCTCCGCCCCTAGCTGGGCTTATCATTGCACATACATGCACAATTACATCGACAAGATAGCTGTTTTTTTAACAATAAACTGTGCGTTTATTAGATTCTGCCGTATCCCGTTTCACATGCCTAGTGTTTGTAATCGCATTTGCTTTATTGGAAGCGAGCGCGAGCACTAACATCATAATCATTGTGACTGATGATCAGCGCTGGGATGCGACTGGTTTCATGCAAGAGCGTATGCCATCACTTGGACGCACGGCACGTTTCCCTTGGATGCAGGGCAATACGCCCAATTTAGACAGGCTTTCGGAAGAGGGGGTTCATTTTGACAATGGCTACGGCGTCTACTCTTTGTGCTCACCTGCGCGTGCTACCATGCTCACTGGTCAGTATCCTCATAAGCACGGTATTACCAATAATAATACCGACTTTCCTAGCGACGTAGTCACCTATGCGAACTTGCTACAAGCCGCAGGATATACGACGGGTTACTTCGGTAAGTGGCATATGGGCTCGCAAGTCGATCGTCCAGGCTTTGATCACGTTCGAACTTTTTATGGTCAGGGCAAATATTTCGGCACTGTGTTTAAAGATGGAAATGGGAACTCAGTTGATGCAATCACTTTTGACCAACGGTCAGCACAATCGATCGTTATTAACATAACAGATCTTCCCTCAGGCGAGCCTACTCAAAGCATTTATCGAACAACAGAAGGAGGGCCATTCCAACAAACCCCGGTGCCGTTATTTATAGGTGAAAATACCTTTCAAACTGCTGCAGTTAATTACAATCGTGGTGTATGGTTTAGGTTTTTTACAAGTGGTGAAGTAGAATTTGATTCATTACGTTATAACGGAGTGCAGCTATTGAGTAATCCAGGTGTATCGACTACTATAGCAGAAAGCGGAATTTTTGAGGCCCGACCGTCGAATGATCGAATAGGTATTTCTTCAGGCGGACTACCCACTTGGGGCAGCAACAGCAGCACGGAGGGATGGATTGATGATACTTCCACTAATTATGCGGTCGAATTTATACAGGACCAGGCATCTGCCCCAAATCCATTTATGCTTTTCTTGGGATTTAAAACCCCCCATCAAGGTAGCGAAAATGGGGTATCTAATTGGTATCCGCCAACTAGGGTCGATGGTATTTTCTCAGGTCAGCTATCAGCAAATGTTCCTAATCTAGATGTACCCCCTCCGTTTGCTCCGGGTGCAAGTGGAGGGAATAGTGGTAACGTTAATAATGTGAATTATTGCGAGACTATTGCGGGGATTGATGGCTGCGTAGGTAATATCCTAGATGCGGTGCAAGCTGCGGGGATAGATAATGAGACCGCTATTATATTTATCAGCGATAACGGATTCTTTAGGGGTGAACATGGCTTAAGCGATAAGCGGGCTGCTTACGAGGAGAGTGTAAGATTACCATTCATGATTCGTCATCCGAGCCTACAAACTTCAAGTGGCTTAATTGTTAATGAAATTGTATCCAACTTAGACATCGCGCCGACTATTTTAGATTTAGCCGGGCTTCCCGTGCCTCCTTCCATGCAAGGGGTCAGCCTGGAACCATTTATTCGCGGTGAAGTGCCTAATGACTGGCGAGATCAACTATTTATCGAGTATAACCATGACGCCGAATTTCCAACGGCAAGTGTGCGTCCTTATATTTCTTTAATTCACGAGGATGGACTTAAGATTGTGCGCTACCAAGAGAACGCTTCTTGGAATGAACTCTTTGATACGAGCATATCCGCCGATCCTTATGAAATAACTAATATCAACAATTCTAGTGCACCGGTCGACCAGCAGAATCGAGCCACGATGGAAGACCTGCTTATTGAGGAAAGCTATAAGACGGATTTCTTGAAAATCTTACAAAATAATATGACTGATAGTGGGGGTTCACTCACGCTTGCTGCTGGCGAAGGCTCTCCATTTAAATTAGAATCTAGTGCTGATCTACAGAGCTGGAATGAGGAGGGATCCTTTGAAGGCGACAATGAAGTAGTGACTATCAGTATGATTAATAGTGCAGGATCCGGTGCAGCTGTAACCCTGACCTCTCAAACTGTAATTGGTAATAGCGCGGACCATGTGCTTCGATCTGGATCGCCCCCAGGTATTATAAATACATCGTCTACTACGCTGGCAGTAGGATCGACTACCTCAAGCCCTAGTGGTGGTCGTAATGCAGTCCTCATATTCGAATTACCAAGTATTGAAAGCGATGAGCAAATTCACAGCGCGACTGTTGCAGTTACGGTAGAGAGACTAAATATAAAGACTGATTTTGATGCAGATTTATGGTCTTTAGGAATTTATGATTCTAATGGCACCGATCCCGATGGAAATGGATTGGTCGATTACCATGAGATCACTACGGGCAACGCCAACTTAGTTAAATTGCAGGATGCATTTTTAAATGACCTCACCGCAGGTACGGCTTCGGAGACAGATTCGGTGCGGGTTACGAGCAGTCCAGTGAGCCGATTAAGCGATTACTTGTGGCAATTTTATAATGCTAATCCGGATTACAGTGGTGGTAAATATCTGCATTTGAGGCTGAACCCCGAGATTGGTAGCATTAACGATATTGGCGGCGAAAATGTTCAATTCACAATAAAGGCCGCGCATTCTAGTAATACGAATCAGGAGAAACCAGCCCTCACGATTGAGCTAAAGGATTTGAGCGATGTCGGGGATAGGCGATTCTATAGAGTTCGTTACGGCGAAGATTAAATTTCTGCCAGTTCGGTCAACTGTTACTTAGAAGTATAGCAAGGAGAGCGCAAATGCTTGGGGCTTGCGGTGAAGCCATTTGATCTTTCAAGACCGAATGCAATACTCCAGTGGCAATATCAAATCTCTAGGAAGAAGATTGCCGTTAAAAAGAAATATAAGAATGCTACAAATGTGAGATCATTCTATTTACCAGTTCTGTGGCTGCAGCTTACCTTCGGCCTCAGTTCGCTCAATGCAGAGCTAATTCTTCCCAATATTTTTGGGGATCACATGGTTCTGCAGCGTGACCAGCATAACCCTGTGTGGGGTAAAGCCGATGCAGGGCAGGAGATAGTGGTCTCTATCGCGGGGCAAACACACAAAACATTTACTGGGGTGGATGGTTATTGGCGCGTCGACCTACATCCATTAACTGTGGAAGACGGCCCGTGTGTCCTCAGTGTCATTGGGGATAGTGAACTTTCTTTCGAGGATGTGCTGATCGGAGAAGTCTGGATGTGCTCAGGGCAGTCTAATATGGCTTGGTCGATCAATGCGATCAATGATTACGACATGGAGATCGCTACAGCGGATTATCCAGAAATACGTTTATTATCTGTTCCATTTGTTGGCACGCAAGAGCCGCAGTTTAATATCGATGCTGATTGGCAGGTCTGCAGTCCAGAGACGATTAAGGGTTTCACCGCGCCAGGTTATTTATTTGGACGTCGTTTACACAATACACTCAAAGTTCCCATAGGCTTGATTGATAATGCCTGGGGTGGTTCCGACTTGGAGGCATGGTTGCCGCGTAAGGTCTTAGAAGATACAGGGCAAGACGAGTATCTCGCAGAATGGGATGCCTATCTCTCAAAGTATTCTGACGAGTATTTTGAGCGCCAGAAAGTGGAATACCAGGAGTGGCTTGATGCTGGGAGACCGGGGCAGAAGAGGTTTCCTGCGCGTGATGTGCGTACCGCGCAGAAGCGCCCCTCTAATATTTATAATGGAGTTCTACACCCAAGCATCGGCTTCGGAATCAAGGGTGTTATCTGGTGCCATGGTGAAAGTAATATCGGGCGTGCCTATGAGTATCGATCGCTCTTCCCACTCTTGATCAATACTTGGCGTGACTTGTGGCAGCAGGAAGAGCTCCCTTTTTACTGGATTCAGCTCGCTGACCATAATGCTGAGAAGCCAGAACCTGCTGAAAGTTACTGGGCGGAGTTGCGTGAGGCACAAACCATGACGCTGTCAGTGCCCCATACGGGTGAAGCCGTTGTTATCGACCTAGGAGAGGCTCGCGATATTCACTATCGTAACAAGCAGGTCGCAGCGAGTCGCTTGGCGCGCCATGCATTGGCAAAGGACTACGGCTACAAAATTGCGGCTGATAGCCCGCGTTACCTTTCAATGGAAGTGGAGGGGGATGCGATTATTTTGAATTTTGATAAGGTCGCGACGAGTCTTTATGCTTTCGATATTAAAGAAATCAAAGGCTTCAGTATTGCAGGTCGCGACAGACAGTTCGTTTGGGCTCAGGCACAAATTATAAGTAAGAATCAGGTAAAGGTTTGGTCGGATGCCATTGCAGAGCCGGCTTCCGTTCGCTATGGCTGGGCGGATAACCCTGTGGTCAATTTGTATGACCGTAATAGTCTACCCGTCACTCCCTTCCGTACGGATGACTGGGAGACTGGAACCATGGGTAAAAAGACTTTGTATCGAAAAATGCCAGACTGATTATTATGAAATCAAGCTGGTGGATATTAACTCTTTTCCTTCTGGGTGCTAACGCACAAGTGCAGGCGAATTCTTGGGTGTGAAGTTACTTGCGATGATGTGTAAGCTTCCAAAGCTATAAGTAATTCTAAAAATATGGCTGAAGAACAAATCAACAACCCGCTCCACGGCATGACGCTTGAGAAGATCGTGCTTAGCTTGCAAGATTTCTACGGGTGGGACGGCTTGGCCGAGCGGATTGATGTTCGCTGCTTCACTCACGAACCTTCGATCAAATCTAGCCTCAAGTTCCTCCGCAGGACCCCTTGGGCACGAAAGAAGGTGGAAGACTTGTTTGTCTACTCACTTGATCATTACGGAGAGGAAGATGCGGGCACGTCGAATGTTTAGTGCTCAGTCTCCTGGAATCTATAAATGAAAATTTCTATTGCACAGTTCGCCGTCATACGCGGCGACGCTACTGCTAATTTAGCACGAATCTCCGAGCTGAGTGCAGAAGCGGCATCCTTTGGAGCTGAGATACTGTGCTTACCTGAGATGTGCACGACAGGCTTCGATTGGGCGTCTAATCGCGAACATTTAGCGGATGCGTCCGCTTCAATCGAGGAGCTCAAAGATATTGCGCAGGAACAGGGGATAGCCATCTGCGGATCCTTTTTAGAAAAGACGGAATTAGGAAATGCTGCCAACTGCTTTCACTATATCGACGCCAAAGGCTCACTCTTGGCTCGTTATCGAAAGATGCACCTGTTCACGCTATTTCAAGAAGAACGTCATTTCGAAGCAGGAAATGAATGTGTCGTATTTGATACTGCATACGGAAAGATGGGTGCATCGATCTGCTATGACCTTCGTTTTCCCGAGCTTTTCCGGCAGAACACTAAGGCTGGCGCATTGCTACATATTTTACCTGCCGCCTTCCCTCACCCACGCCTAGAGCATTGGCGGAAGTTAGTCTGCGCGCGCGCCATCGAGAATCAAACTTACTTCATCGCTACGAATCAATCTGGGGTCGAAGACCATGGGAGCGGTGTGGGGGAGACCCACTATTTTGGACACTCAATGGTGGTCGACCCATGGGGAGAGATCGTAGCTGAAGCGAATGAAGACGAATGCCTGCTCCAGGTGGAGATTGATCTTTCAAGTATAAGCAGAGTCCGCAAAGAGCTCAGCGCGTGGGATGATCGTCGGACGGATGTCTTTGATTAGTAAGACGGATTTGTTAGAATTGAACCCGTCTAATGGAGGGACTCCGACTAGCACTGAAGCTCTACGCGGTGACCACTGCAACAAAAGCCGATGGATCAGCTGCCTTAAAAAATGCCGTGCCAGCCACGATGGTATCTGCCCCCCGCGCTGTGCATAGTGGCGCTGTCTCTAGGTCCACGCCACCGTCGATTTCTAGGCGATAGTCCAAGCTCATCTCTGCTCGCCAAGTATCAAATTGCTCGATTTTGGGAAGCACATCCTGTCGGAAGCTTTGCCCGCCGAAGCCAGGCTCTACCGTCATTAACAAGACAATGTCGCAGGCCGGTAAGAATTCTTTTGCGTCTTCTGCGGGTGTGTCGGGCTTAAGGACGACGCCACATTTGCAGCCTTTCGATTTGATGTAGGCAAGGGTTTCGGCGACTGGATAATCAGGCTCAAGGTGGATTGTGATTTGATCCGCACCTGCATCGAGGAAGGCATCGATATAGAGCTGTGGATTATCCAGCATCAAGTGGACATCGAAGAATAGCTTCGAGTCTGGACGCATCGCTTTGACCGTTTGCGGACCGAAACTAAGGTTGGGAACGAAGTGTCCATCCATAATGTCAAGGTGCACCCATTCCAGTCCCGCTTCTTCAATTACTTTTAGGCTGCTGCGGAGATTTGCATGATCGCCCGCTAGGATAGATGGAGCGAGCAAAGTGTCGTGTGGGCTAGGCATACTTTAATTCAACAATCCATCGATTCGATGGCAAGACTGGCTTTTTTACTGGTTAAATTGATCGAATACCGGCGGCCAAAACTTCAGCGGCTTGTTCAATATCAGCCCCGTCGTGGGCGGTGGAGATAAAACAAGTCTCGTAAGCGGAGGGGGGGAGGTAGACACCATGATCGAGAGCATATTTGAAGAGCTGGTTGAAATGCTCAGTCTGACTGGTGGTGGCATCTTCTAGATTACGCACGGGTTTTTCAGCGAAGAAGAGTGCAAACATCGAGCCGACTTGTGGGACTTGGAGTGCTAAGCCTTTTTCTCGAGCAGCTTCTAGTAGGGCGTCACGGATCTGCGCACCCATTTTCTCGAAGAGCGGATACGGATTGGTGTCTTTGAGTTTTTTCAAAGATGCGATGCCTGCAGCCATGGCAAGCGGATTACCACTCAGGGTGCCCGCTTGATAGACTGGTCCTAGTGGGGCAAGGTAATCCATGATCTCAGCCTTGCCACCTAAGGCTCCGACGGGGAGTCCTCCACCGATTATTTTACCCAAGGCGGTGAGATCGGGTGTAATGCCGACACGCTCTTGCACGCCACCGAGGGCGAGACGGAAACCTGTCATGACTTCGTCGAATATAAGTAGTGATTGGTTCCTTGTGCAGAGTTTGCGGAGCAATTCAAGGTAGCCCGCATCCGGTAGAATCATTCCGCAGTTCGCGGGGTAGGGTTCGACGATGATGGCCGCGATGTCGTCGCCTCCATTGGCAAAAGCTTCGCGAACGCCTTCTGCGTCATTGTAATCGATTACAATGGTTTCAGCAGCGAAACTGGGGGGAATACCAGCGCTGTCGGGGTTGCCTAGGGTGAGCGCGCCAGAGCCTGCTTTAACCAGCAGTGAATCGACATGGCCGTGGTAGCAGCCTGCGAACTTGATGATCTTGTTGCGCCCCGTGTAACCACGTGCCAGGCGGATGGCAGACATGGTCGCTTCGGTGCCCGAGTTGCACATACGCACCTTCTCGACAGAGGGCACGATCTCAACGAGTCGTTCGGCCATTTCGACCTCGTAGGGGTTTGGTGTGCCGAAGCTGGTGCCGTCATCAAGGGCAGTGGCGATGGCTTCGCGGATGTCGGGATCGTTATGCCCGTGGACGGCTGGGCCCCATGTGCAGACAAAGTCAATAAGTTCAACGTCATCGGCTGTAGTCAGATGGGCGCCGTTCGCGCGCTTGGTAAAGAAGGGTGCACCGCCGACGGAACGAAATGCACGGACAGGCGAGTTCACACCGCCAGGTATGAGTTGCTGTGCGCGTTGGAAGAGTTGTTCGGATGAATTCATAAGAGAAAGTTCGATGTTCGAGCGAAGCGACTAGCTCACATATTTCTGCACGATGGGAATGCGCCTTCCCACGCCGAAGGCTAAGGGAGTGGTTTTGAGGCCGGGGGCGGCTTGTTTGCGTTTGTATTCGTTGAGGTCGACTTTGCGAACAATGTCGTCGACGACTGCCACTTTGTAGCCTTTTTCGACTATCTCAGCGCGAGAGAGACCTTCCTCGACGTAGAGTCTCAGGATGCCGTCGAGCACGGGATAGGGAGGCAAGGAGTCTTCGTCTTTTTGATCGGGGCGTAGCTCGGCGGAGGGAGGCTTTTCGATTGTGTTGACCGGAATGAGCTCACGGCCCGCAGCGGTATTCATATGACGGGCTAGGGCGTAGACTTTCATCTTAGGCAAATCGGAGATAACGGCGAGACCACCGCACATGTCGCCGTAAAGTGTGCAATAGCCGACGGCTATTTCGCTCTTGTTACCGGTGGTGAGGAGAAGGGCGCCGAACTTATTCGACATGGCCATGAGGAGGAGACCGCGGGCGCGAGCTTGTATGTTTTCCTCGGTCACATCAGTGGCATGTCCAGCGAAGAGATCCCCTAAAGCTGACTCAGCGGAGGCCACGGTGTCGGCGATGGCAACTTCGTGGTATTCAATGCCAAGATTCTTGGCGAGCGCCGCGGCGTCGTCGCGACTGTGTTGGCTAGAAATTGCGGAGGGCAGGGCGATGCCGATGACTTGGTCTGCCCCGAAGGCTTCGGCGGCGAGGGCGGCGACGACTGCGGAGTCAATGCCGCCACTCAGGCCGATGATGGCCTTCTTGAAGCCGCTCTTGTAAGCATAATCGCGCAGGCCGAGTACGAGCGCGTCCTGTGTCGCGGTGTTGCCCTTAGGATTGAAGTGTTCGGAGATGTAAGCGACTGGATTGTCGAGGTCGATGATGTGGTTCTCAGCGCGGAAGGCTGCGAGTCCCGCGACGAGTCCGCGCTCGGGGGTAACGGCGAGACTACCACCATCGAAGATGAGTTCGTCGTTCCCACCAACCGCATTGCAATAAATTACGGGGCAAGCACAACGCTCAGCAGCATCTTGCACCAGTGGTTCACGGGCTTCGTTTTTACCCTCGTGCCACGGGCTGGCCGAGAGGTTTAGGAGTAGGTCGATCTTTTGTTGAGCAAGCTCACCTAGAGGATCTGTGCAATAGCGTCGGCTGGTCTGGAGGTCGGGATGCGTCCAGATGTCTTCACAAATTGTAATGCCTACCTTTTTGCCTTTCCAGTCATAGATCATGGGGCCTTCCGCTGGTTCGAAGTAGCGCTCTTCGTCGAAGACATCATAGCTTGGTAAGAGTGATTTGCGTCCGACCGCGTTGATCTTGCCCGATTCGCACCATGCTGCCGCATTGTAGAAGGGACGCCCAGTAATCGATGGACCGCGATCTTGCACGTAACCGATAACGGCAGGAACTTCGCCGATTTGTCGGGCGATGGACTCAAGGGCGTCTTTGATGTCGCTAACGAAACGTGATTTAAAGAGTAAATCGCGCGGTGGATAGCCACAGAGTGCGAGTTCAGGAAATAGGATGAGTTCCGCCCCGTCAGCGACGAGGGAATTGTAGGCACTCACTATGAGTTGCGAGTTACCAGAAAGGTCGCCGACGGTGGTGTTGATTTGTGCGATACCGATTTTCATAGAATGTGCGGATTTTGAACAACTGCTTGAACTGATACTGGCAAATGACTGACATGCAGAATTAGTCGTAATTCTTGCTTACACGCAAGTCCTAGGGATACTTTCAATGTTTAGAGAATACAAGACATTCGCTATTTTTAAAGTCTCCTGCTTGATCTTATTAGCATCTTTAGATTCAGCGGAGTTAGCAAAGGAGCGCGTGCCGTCTAAGTGTTGCGCTTTGATCGATGCGCAGATTATCATACGGTTCTTTTCGCTTAAGATGATAGCCTTTACACCTCCGAGTAGATCGACTCAATGGGTGTTGGTTTAGACTGATGGATACACAGCCAAAACAACTTTACCTTGCTTCTGCTTCACCGCGAAGGGCTGAGCTGATGCGCCGTATGGGCTTGCGATTTGAAATTCGTCCGACGCATGTGGAGGAGGATGACTCGGGCAGCGCAGGGCCTGAGGAGATGGTAATGGAAAATGCCAAATTGAAGGCCAGCACCTTGTCTGATTTAGAGCCAGATGCACTCGTGCTAGGTTCAGATACGACTGTAGCACTCGGCGAGCAGGTGCTTAGCAAGCCGACCGACATGGAAGACGCACGCTGTATGCTTCAAATGCTTTCTGGACGTACCCATACTGTGTATACTGCGGTCGCTCTGTATTGGAAGTTAGGTTCTTTGGCGCATGTGTTTTTCGAGTGCAGTCTAGTTCGCTTTCAGAAGCTGGATGACGCTCGGATTAATCAGTATTTTCAACTCGTTGACCCTTTGGACAAGGCGGGCGCATATGGCATCCAAGTTGGTCGCGAGTTGATTGTCGAATCCGTCGAAGGTTCAGTCGAAAACGTGATGGGCTTGCCAATCCAGAGGCTCGCTCTAACCATGGAGGAACTTGGTTTCGATTTCATGAACTAAGAAAGTTCACCTGACTGTTATATTGTGTCCGAGATCCTTATAGAGCCTTTACCGACCAACCTGTTTACACCGAATGATCGTGAGTCTCGCTGGGTGACTCTATTGGCTGTCTTGGCGACTATTTTCGTGCATGTTGGCATCATTCTAGTCGTGCCTGAGGAACTAATGCCTCGGAATCAAGGCGACACTGATCAAGCGCAGAAGGAGGCAGAAGTCTATGAAATCAGTCTAGTGGATCCAGTGGAGGCACGATTTGTCGAGGCCAGTCCCGAGGCTCCTGAGAACGAGCCTGATCGTAAGGATCAATATTCCTACCGAGCTCAGCAGGCAGCTGATAGTAGTCCGCTTTCCGATGCGGTAAATAAGCCCAAAGTTGATGGTGAGGAAGATTCGCAGAAAATACTTCAAGGTAGCCTACAACAAACACCGCCCCTTAAGCCTGGCGTCTATGCACCTGCCGCACGTCCTGGTGAAGGTGAGGGCGACCAAGGAGGTAAACTGGGCGCTCCCAATGAACTTGTTCTGCCTCAACTTGCGAAGCCCTTGCCTGCGCCTAATTTTATTCAACAGGATGTTGCCCCTGGAATAGGTCCTGGTAGCCGCGTTGACCTCGCGGGCGAAGCACCCGAAGTCTTCGAAGCTACCGATCCAGATGTCCCGATCAATGTCTATCGCCCACAGCCTTTGGCCGAGCAAGTGGAACAAGCCGGTGATGGCGCGGGTGGCTCACTCGAAGCGCAACCCACTCCGCGGGCGAGGCCACGACTCGCGCCTGAACTTATCGCAGGACCACTTATGCGCTCGCATGGTTCGACCAGTCGCCGTGGGTCACTTGCGATCGACGCGACTTTTAGCGAGTTTGGCGAGTATGAGCAGCAATTCTACGCTGCCGTTCAGACAGGCTGGTATCAAGAAATTGAGTTCTTCCAGCCGATCGATACGTCAACACGCGTGCAAGTGCGCTTTACTTTGTATGCAGATGGCCGTGTTGAAAGCGTCAAGGCTGTGCAGACGTCTGCCAGTGAGATAGCTACCTTTATTTGTGAAACTGCTATTACTAAGCGATCCCCGTTTCGACCCTGGACAAAGGAAATGGTTCAAGTTTTTGGACAGCAGCGGACGCTCCATGTAGTTTTCCACTACCGTTAAGGGTGTGAGTAAGCTGTGTCAATTAGAGCAGTCGCGCATTTTCGATTTCTTTGATTCTGTATTGAGGCTTTCATCAAAACATCAATCATGTGGATTGAAATTAAGGAATGTTAGACTCTGAAGATACACCGATCGATCAATTGCCTCTGAATACGGGAGTACATCTACTTGCGCATAACGGGGACGGGCTTGTTGCTTTGGAAAAGCCATTCGGCGCACTTTCACATCCAAACGAATCGGGAGATAATCGGCGCTCCTTACTCGTGGCTGACTACGATTTTGATGAGGAATGTTATTATTGGACAGACGGTGCTGGTGTGTCTCGTCGAGCATGGCTCATTAATCGCTTAGATTCACCAACTTCGGGAGTCATCTTACTTGGATTGAACCTTGAGATCAGCCAAGCGATCAAGAAGGAATTTGCGACGCATCGCGTGGCGAAGATTTATTACGCGCTTGTGCGTGGCACACCCAAGACTCCCGCAGGTGCATGGGTCGATAATCTGAAGAAAGATGTGCGTCGAGGTAATCGCCTCGTCAAGCAAGGGCAGGTCGTTCCGGCTAAGGCTCGCTATCAAACAGTCAAGTCACCTATTGGAGGTTTTCCGATCACACTTATTAAGTTGCTGCCCGTTACTGGTCGCACGCATCAGTTGCGTGTGCAGTGCAAAACGCATGGTCTACCAATCGTCGGTGATCGCACCTATGGTAGCTTTAGTTTTAATAAGGAAGTGGCGATGCGAACTGAGAAAAAGCGGATGATGCTACATTCTGGTGAGACTGTTGTGAATTATAATTTCAAGGGGAAGGTGCGCAAGTTTACGGCCACGTCTGAGTTGCCAGAAGATTTCCAATCGGTCCTAGACTACCGGCCTGGTTTCAACCGGAAGCAGTCCAAGCAAACGCGTAGTCCTCTGCTTGCGGGGCGGCGTTTTAAGTCTTAGTTGTTAGATTGTATAAACGCGGCTTTCATTTTTCCGATGACGATCGATCACCGACTCAATAGGCTGTGATTTACATTGCGGGACAAGCGGTTCTTCCATGCTTTCTCACGCATGGATGTCGTGCAACGTAAGATAGCAATCATAGGTGGTGGCCCTGCCGGGCTACGTGCTGCGGAGGTAGCTGTGGGAATGGGTGCTGCTGTGACCCTTTACGATGCGAAGCCCTCGGTTGGTCGTAAGTTTCTTGTGGCGGGTAAGAGCGGGCTGAATCTCACCAATAGTGCCGATTTTGAAGATTTCTTGGCTCATTACTCAGGACGTGATTTCCCTGTGGATCGATGGCGCAGCTATTTAAAAGAGTTTGATAATTACCATTTATCTGAATGGGCATCAGGACTCGGCGTAGATACTTTTGCTGCACCTAATGGAAAGGTTTTCCCCTTTTCAAAAAAGGCTGCACCACTATTGAGGCGGTGGGTGTTGCGCCTGCGTGAGAAGGGTGTGCAGTTTCGGATGAAGCATCAATGGGTGGGTCTGGAGCAGCAGGGAAATATACTGCAGCTTGATTTCATGCAAGGAGACGAGCCTGTGAGTGTGATATACGATGCTGTGATCCTCGCGATGGGAGGCGCGTCTTGGCCGCAGACAGGTTCAACTGGGACTTGGGTGCCGATCCTTGAAGCTAAAGGAATCGAGGTCGTGTCCTTGCAGTCAGCCAATTGTGGCTGGGAGTGTGAATGGACGGAGGAGACGCGTGAACTGATTGAAGGTAAAGCATTGCAAAACCTAAAAGTGAGTGCAGCTGGAGTTACGCTGACTGGAGAGCTGCTACCGACCAAATATGGCTTCGAGGGCACACCGATTTATACGCTGGGGACGGAACTGCGCAAGATGGATGAGCCTTCTATTGAAATAGATTTTAAGCCGACCTTTACTGAAGAGAGACTCGTTGCAAAGATGGAATCTGCACGGCGAGATTTTTATAAAGAGGCAGGTCTGCGCTGGAAACTGAGCGAAGCGGCCTGTGCGATCATTCGGCAGTATTATGGCGAGTTCGATAACGCGAAAGCCTTAGCCAATGCCGTCAAGTGTTGCCGTATTCCATTGACAGAACCAAGGCCGATTGAGGAGTCAATTTCCACCTCAGGCGGTGTTGCTTGGAGCGATCTCAATGAAGATTTGATGCTTAAAAAACTACCGGGCGTCTATTGCACAGGGGAGATGGTCGACTGGGAAGCACCGACGGGTGGTTTCTTGATGCAAGGGTGCTTCGTAACGGGCACTATTGCGGGTAAGAGTGCGGCTGTAGTGTAGGGAGTCACACGCACCCGACTAATCCGATCTCCAGTAAGTCTGAGTGCACAAAGAGCCTCATGCCGAGCGGTGAAATTGAAATGTGGATAGCCCTTGCTAGATCTTATGCAGTTTTTAGTGTCTCAAGCATGAACTGTATGCTCCTAAATACTCTTACCGCTTGCTTCTTAATCGCCACGACCAATTTATCTTCCCAGTCAGAGCCACGCGTCTACCACGGTCCATACGAGCAGGCTAGCGCGGAGCAGTTTGCTGGCGAATGGACGCGAAGTGACGGTAATTACAAATTGATAATTACCGTAGAATCGGGTAAAGCGGTCGCGAAGTATTTTAATCCAACACCGATTAATGTAGAATCGACTAACTTGAAAGAAGCGGACGATTATTTAAGCTTGAAAATTGTCCTACGGGATCAGGGTTACGATGGCTCCAATTACGAGTTGCAATACATACCAGAATATCGATTTCTCGTCGGCATTTACACAATCACAGGTCAAGCACCCACAGAGGTTTATTTCACTAGGTAGTTTTTAGAGTGCCCTCTGCTTGTATCTGGACGGAGTCAGAGGGTCTCGCAAAAAAGCCCCTCCGATTTCTCGGAAGGGCTTTTGTATAAGATTGAATCTAGTTCAGGCTATTTGAGCGCAGATTGCGCAGCAGCCAAGCGTGCAACTGGAACGCGAGGGGGCGAGCAGCTGACGTAATCGAGTCCAGCATTGTGGAAGAACTCAATGGAGGCTGGATCGCCGCCGTGCTCGCCGCAAACGCCGAGCTTGAGATTCCCCTTTGTGCTGCGACCCTTTTGAACACCAATTTCAACAAGCTGCCCAACGCCCGCCGCATCGATCGATGCGAACGGATTTTGTGGAAGGATATCGAGGTCTTTGTATTGGCCAAGGAACGAACCCGCGTCGTCACGGCTCATGCCGAGACCAGTCTGGGTGAGGTCATTGGTACCAAAAGAGAAGAACTCTGCAGTTTCAGCAATCTCATCAGCAGTCAAAGCACCACGAGGTACTTCGATCATTGTGCCAACCAGGTATTTGAACTTCACACCCTTTTTCTCCATGACTTCAGCAGCCACGCGGTGAACCACTGCTACTTGATTCTTGAGCTCGTCAGCGAAGCCGACGAGAGGAATCATGACTTCAGGGATTACCTTGATTGGCTTCTTGAGCTTATAGCAAGATGCCGCCGCTTCGAAGATCGCACGTGCCTGCATCTCAGTGATTTCCGGGTAGGAAATACCTAGACGGCAACCACGGTGACCAAGCATTGGGTTGGATTCGTGTAGTGCGTGCACGCGGCTCGATATCACGTCGACTTTGACGCCGAGAGATTTAGCTAGCTCGCGCTTGGAAGACTCGTCGTGAGGAAGGAACTCGTGGAGAGGTGGATCTAGAAGACGAACTGTGACAGGAAGACCACCCATTGCTTTAAAGAGACCTGTGAAGTCCTTGCGCTGGAATGGAAGAAGCTTCCTGAGTGCTGCTCGACGCTGTTTTTCGTCTGCGGCCAGAATCATCTGACGCATGAATGTGATGCGATCACCTTCGAAGAACATGTGCTCTGTGCGGCAAAGTCCAATACCTTGCGCGCCATATGCGATCGCAGACTTAGCTTGGTCCGGAGAATCAGCATTGGTGCGAACTCCAAGCTTACGGTGCTTGTCAGCCCACTTCATGACTTGGTTATACATCTGGTAGGTATAGCTGTCCTTAGCCTTGAGCTTGCCGTTGAGCACTTGGTCAACTTCAGAGGGTGCAGTTGCCACTGCACCGGCGAAGATTTCACCAGTTGTACCATCGATAGAGATGTCGTCGCCGTTCTTGAATGTCTTCTTGCCGATCTTGAGTGTTTCAGAACCGTAGTTGATGACAACCTCAGCAGCGCCACAGACACAGACCTTGTTCATTTGACGAGCAACGAGTGCGGCGTGAGAAGAAACACCACCACGAGATGTGAGGATACCTTCCGCAGCGATCATACCACGTAGATCTTCTGGTGTGGTTTCAACGCGGCAGAGGATGGCACGGCCACCCTTAGCAGCAACTTTTTCAGCTTCTGGAGCTGTGAAGCAGATCTTGCCGGATGCAGCACCAGGACCAGCGGGAAGACCCGTTGTGAGTGTCTTAGCCTTCGCGACTGCCGCTGGGTCGAAGACCGCAACGAGTAGTGAAGAGATTGAATCTGCAGGGATCTTAAGGAGTGCTGTCTTTTGGTCGATCAGTTTTTCCTTAACAAGCTCAACGGCGATACGGACGGCTGCGAGACCTGTGCGTTTGCCGTTGCGAGTCTGTAGCATCCAGAGTTTGCCGTCTTCAACGGTGAACTCGAAGTCTTGCATGTCCTTGAAGTGCTTCTCGAGTTTCTTACGAACTGCTTCGAGGGCAGCGTGCGCCTTCGGCATTTCCTTCTTGAGTTCAGCAATTGCGTTGGGTGTGCGGATGCCGGCGACAACGTCTTCACCTTGAGCATTGATGAGGTATTCACCGTAGAATACTTTTTCACCGTTTGCAGGGTCACGAGTGAAAGCAACACCAGTTGCGCAAGTATCACCCATATTGCCGAAGACCATGGCCTGAACATTAACCGCGGTGCCCCATGCAGCAGGGATGCCGTATTTCTGGCGGTAGAGCGTCGCACGCTCGTTCTGCCATGAGTTGAATACGGCGCTTACAGAACCCCAGAGTTGCTCGTAAGCGTCTTGCGGGAAAGCTGTGCCGGTGCGTTGCTTGATGACTGCCTTGTAACGCTTAATGAGCTCTTGGAGGTCTTTAGCAGTGAGCTCATTGTCGAGTTCAACACCCGCTTCCTTGCGGACTTTTTCGAGGATGCCTTCGAACGGGCAGTGATCATTTTCGTTCACAGCTTGAACCCCCATGACGACATCACCATACATTTGGATAAAGCGGCGGTAGCAATCGTATGCGAATGCGGCATTGCCCGACTCTTTAGCGAGTGCCTTTACAGTCTTATCGTTGAGACCAAGGTTAAGGATTGTGTCCATCATGCCAGGCATCGACTCACGAGCGCCGGAACGAACAGAAAGCAGAAGCGGGTTTTTGTCTGCACCAAGTTTTTTGCCGACCTCTTTTTCGATTTGAGCGACGGAAGCTTTCACTTCAGCTGCAAGTGTCTTGGGATACTGACGACCGTTGT
>Ga0302126_10000779_pt1 | contig 19907 bp, 30 predicted proteins | sample CB4_20m_MG_FD_203108 | JGI IMG/M metagenome (GOLD analysis project Ga0302126, IMG submission 203108) | Marine microbial communities from Western Arctic Ocean, Canada - CB4_20m | ecosystem: Environmental > Aquatic > Marine > Oceanic | place: Canada: Western Arctic Ocean | collected 2017-09-24 | reverse complement strand
AAGAAAAAGAACTAGAATGGATGCTAAACAAACAAGGGCTTCTTGGGTATTACAAGTACCAGCAGTTTAGGGATGAGTTTCATAGGAAGCAAAAAGCAGAATCTAAAAATCGCAAGGTTCGACAGGCTAAGATTAACTCAAATATAAATGACGGGTTAATTGCGCTAGGTATTGTTATAATCATAGTCGCTGCTGCATTTGGCGTATTTTACTACATAAGGACTTATTAAGATGTCAGGGATGCCAGATTTTGAAGCAGGCCAGTTGGTCAGCGCAGTACAGCAGCTAAACAAAGACGTTGAATCTTTGACGCGCACAATGACTAAGCTGAATGACCGACTAGCTGCACAAGAAATACAGTTAGCTAAAGGTAAGGGAATAGCGGCTGGTGTGATTGTCTTAGCAGCAATTTTAGGCGGTGTTTCATCTTATCTAATGAACAAAATGTGAGGCACTTATGGCATTAGTACCGCTAAACTTACCTGCTGGCGTATACCGTAACGGCACTGATTTGCAGTCACAAGGTCGCTGGCGTGACTCTAACCTAGTACGCTGGTTTGACGATACACTTAGACCGATTGGTGGCTGGCGTACTCGTAGTGACACTGCTAGTGCTGGTCAGATTCGTGGGATGCACTCTTGGATTGCTAACAACTCAGATCGCTGGATTGCTGCTGGCTCTTATAACAAGTTGTACGTTTATAGCGGTGCTGGAATACAGTCTGACATCACACCAACGGGATTAACGGCAGGCAATGAAGATGCGCTTAACCCTATCGGTTTTGGTACATCATTCTATGGTCGTGAATACTACGGAATTGCACGACAAGAAGCGGTAACGATTACACCAGCTACTACATGGTCTATGGATTCATGGGGTGAATATCTTGTAGTTTGTTCTAGTTCAGATGGCAAAGTTTACGAGTGGCAGCTAAACACTGGAACTATTGCCGCAGTGGTGGCTAATGCGCCTGTTAACAATCGTTCAATTCTAGTCACAGAAGAACGGTTTCTAATGTGTTTAGGTGCTGGTGGTAATCCACGTTTAGTGCAATGGTCAGATCGTGAAGATAACACCTTATGGACACCAGCAGCGACTAATGAGGCTGGTAGCCTAGAGTTACAGACTACAGGCCGTATTCAGTGTGGTGTGCGAGTACAAAACCAAGCCTTAATTCTTACCGACACTGACGCACATGTGGCTACCTACAGTGGGCCACCTTACGTTTTCGGCATTGAGCGTATCGGCACATCATGTGGCATTGTATCTACTCAGGCCGTTGCTGTTGTAGATAAGGGTGCTGTCTGGATGGGTAGCCGTTCATTTTATACCTACAGTGGTGGTGCGGTTACAGAGGTTAATTGCGAGGTTGCTGACTATGTATTCTCAGACATTAACCAAAGCCAGATAAGTAAAGTAGCAGCCGTTTCTAACGCCAACTTTGGTGAGATATGGTGGTTCTACCCGTCAGGCAGTTCTAACGAAAATAACCGATACGTTACGTTTAATTACAACGACAACACATGGGCGATAGGCGTTTTAGCCAGAACAGCAGGCGTTGATGCTGGTGTTTATCGCCAACCTATAATTGTCTCTGCTACCGACAAGAAATTGTACGAGCATGAGATTGGATTTAACTACGATGGCGGTGAGCCATTTGCTGAATCAGGGCCGATCAGCATTGGTAATGGCGATAATGTTATGTCTGTTACCAAAATGATACCAGACGAGAAAACGCAGGGTGATGTGGACGCAACTTTTAAAACTAGATTCTATCCCAATGATGTGGAGAGAACATACGGGCCTTTTAATATGGCTAACCCCACTAGCCTACGTTTTACTGGGCGACAAGTCAGGATACGCATTGAAGGTGTTAATGCTGATGATTGGCGTGTTGGCATTAATCGATTGGAAGTCATACAGGGTGGTAGACGTTGAGTATACTAGACCAACCACCAAGGCTAATTAACCTTAACTGGCTCCAGTGGGCGCAAAGAACATCTGCATGGCTTGCAATGACTCGCAGCGCATTACGCCAAAGAGTTGCGGGTGAATCAGCAGCAGAAGATGGTGTAATAATATGGGACAGGACAGGCTACCCAGTTGTCTCAAAGGACGGTGTTTATCGCCAGATCGTACTAGCAGATGGTTTTGGTAACTTTTCAGCTACAGCAGATATTGTGGCTGCATCACCTAATACGGCTTATTCAATAGCGTTTACTGCGTCTACTGCTGACGGTGGTATATCGCTTAACGCTTCTGATAACACTAGAATTGACTTTGCAGAGGCAGGCGTTTACAGCTTGTCAGGTCATTTACAGCTTAAATCAACCAGCGCATCAACAAAGACTTTATGGTGGTGGATAGCCATTAACGGGGCTAACACCAACCATTCTGAGCGTATGAGCCTGCACAACAACAACGGCTTGCACATACTAGGCGTTAGCGACCAGTTAAACTTATCTGCTGGTGATTACATTAACGTCAAGTGGGCTACAGATGATGTGACTTTGTTTTTAGACGCATCTGCTGCGACAGCCTTTGCTCCAGCCTCAGAACCTATAAATCTAAGCATTACTAGAAGCCGACAATGACCGAGCTAGATCGTTGCAGGGTATGGATAGAAGCGGCTTTAGAATACAGTGGTGGTACTCACATTTATGAAGATATTGTGACTGCTGTAGTAGAAGGTAAGATGCAATTATGGCCTGCTGAGAAGTCATGCTGGGTTACAGAGATTACGGTATACCCACGCAAGAAGGTGCTTCATGTGTTTCTGGCTGGTGGTGATTTAGATGAAATTTTAGATATGCACGAATCAGTGGTACAATGGGCCAAAGATCAAGGCTGTGAAAGCATGACTCTGACAGGCCGAAAAGGTTGGGTTAAAGCATTACAACATAATGGCTGGAAACCACAGCTAATGTTATTAGAGAAGAGGTTTTAAAATGTCAAAGGGCGGCACTACATCAGGTAGCACAGAAATTCCAGCATGGTTAGAAGATGCTGCGATTGAAAACATCAACAAAGCGCGTGATGTATCCCAGATTGGCTATGTTCCGTACTACGGGCCAGACGTTGCAGCTTTCTCACCCATGCAGCAACAGTCTATGCAATCTACGGGTAACGCAGCTAGTGCCTTTGGATTGGCCCCACAAGGCTTTAACGCAATGGCTGGTATGCCACAAGCAGAAACCTTTGCAGGCGGCTTACAGGGCTATTCTAGCGCACCCTTGTACGAACAATCACTAGACAAGCTATTTGCCAATGCTCCAGCCCAGTACAGGGCGTTAAACCAGCAGTTCATCGACCCGTTCACAGGCGCAAGACCGCGCAGTGGATACAATGCTACACCTATGCAAGTAAGCCAAATGGCTTCTGGTGGCGGTGGCGGTGGTGGCGGTGTTGATTCTACTGGCCCAGTTGGTCGTGATAGTAATAACTATGGTGAGTATTTTGGCGTAAACAGTGAATACAACCCGTACAAATACTCAATGCCTACTAAAGACATTAGCGGTGATGGTGTAATTGATTATCGAGATATGAGTTTTGGTGAAGCTGGTCGCAGAGACATAGGCTTTGGTGAAAAAATAGGTAATTTAATTAAGGGTGTTACAGGAATTAGCGCAATTGAGGGTATGATTGATTATGGTCAGGGGATAGCAGACGGGTTTACTCCAAGCCCATTTGATAATGGTTTGTTTTCGCAAAGTATGAAGTCAACAATGACACCAGAAGAATCTATGCGAATCATTAACGAAGGTGCTGCTAGGTATAATCGTTTAAGGACTGATCGTGGTTTTGACCCAAATTCTTTATCGAATGAATTAATTGGTGCGGTAACAACCCCATTAGAGCCAGCTAACATTATAAATGGTAACGGCTACTACGGTAGTGGCGACCAATATGCCCAATCAAGAATAGCAGTTCAAGAAGCCCAACGGCAGCAACTTGCTCAAGCTAGGCAAGAAGCTGATATACAGATATTATTAGATCAAGAAAATGCTTTTAATGCACAACAAGCCGCAGCGCAGAATTATGCAAATGAGCAAGCCGCAGCAGCACAAAGAATGGCGGCTGAAAAAGCAGCACAGTTAGCGCATAATCAAGCAATGGCAGCAACTAGAAGCACAGTTAACGATGGCCCCCAATGGTCGCCAAGCGGCAATGGCTTTGGTGCTTCTAATAGTTCGGGAAGCACATCATCTGGTCAAACTGATTACGGATACTTTTAAGGAATAAGATTATGGCAGGCGCACCTACAGGCGGTTTTAACGTCAATCAAGCAGCAGCAGGCGGCATCCAACAAGCAGGCATGGGCGCAGCAGCAGGCATGGGCTATCGCCCGATGGCAATTACTGCTCCAACACAGGCTGGCTTACAACAGTACACCAACCCATACGAGACTCAGGTTGTTCAGCAATCTTTAGGCGACTTAGAACGTAGTCGGTTGATGGCCCAGAACGTAGGTGGCGCACAAGCAGGCGCAGCTAACGCATTTGGTGGCGCACGGCATGGTATTGCAGAGTCAGAGACTAATCGTGCCTTTGCAGATCAAGCGGCTAGGACAGCGTCAGGATTGCGGCAGACAGGCTTCCAGAACGCACAGCAAATGGAACGTCAGGCCCAGATGCAGAACCAAGCAGCAGGCTTATCAGGCGAACAACAGCGCATGGCAGCAGGCCAGCAGTTAGGTAGCTTATCTAATCTAGGCTTTGGCATGGGACAGCAAATTCAAGGCCGTATGGATCAGCAAGGCGCAATGCAGCAGGCACTACAGCAACAGTTGATTAATGAAGCTAAAGGCCAGTACGCAGGCTATACGGGCGCACCAGCACAATCCTTGCAGTATTTGCTACAGGCAGTAGGTGGCGCACCAGCTTCTGGTCAATCAAGTGAAACGTATGACGCAGGATTGTTTGATTACCTTACGTTAGGTGCAAAGGCTTACGCTTCTAACCCTGCCAAAATAGGAAGTATGTTCGGATTTGGGGGTTAATATGGGATTATTAGACAATATTAAAGGTGGACGACCTTCACCAAGTATGTCAAACGATGATAGAAGCTCATTAGCTTTAGGCTTGGCTTCTGGCTTTGCAGGCATGAGTGGCAACCCCAACACAGCTAGCATTATGGCTGGTATTGAAGGGCAGCAGGCGGCTTTGCGTGATGATCGAAAGGCTGCTCAAGCTAAAGATTTGGCAACACAGCAAGCAAAAAACCAGCGCAACAGAACCGCCACATTTTTAAGAAGCAAGGGCGATCAAAGGTTTTCTGATTTAGCAGACGCGCTTGAGGCTCAAGAGATTTCTGGTGCTGATGCTTGGTCTGAGTATCAACGGCTGATGAAGTTTGACGATAGAGAAAGAAAGACATTTACAGACCCTTATGGCGACCTTAGATACCTTGATGGTAATAAAGAACTGGTTATGGGCGGTGCAGCACCAACGCAAGTAATGCAGGGCAGTATTGAAGAACGTAATAGCGGCACTGGTGCAATACCAACTAAAAGATACACATTAAAACAAAGTTCTAAAATTGATACTTTAAGTGATGATATTAGAACTAGCTTTAAGGGCTTTGACATGGTTTCTGATGGTTGGGATAGAATATCAGCGTTTTTTGAAAACAAGGGTGCTGTGTCTGATTATTCACTAGCAGTGGGCTATGCCAAGATACTTGACCCAACATCAGTGGCGCGTCAAAGTGAAGTAGATGCCATTGCAAATTCTAGTTCCTTATCTGCGTCTATACAAGCGCAATTAACAAAGGCTATTAAAGGCACTGGTGGATTACCGCCTGCATTAAGAAATGAAATTGCTGATCTTTCTAGGCGCATATACATAAAGAAAGCAAATAAAACTAAAACTAGATTGGATAAATACGAAGCCTCTGCTAAAAGGTTTGGAATAGATTTAAAAGATATTTATTTTGGTTCAGATATTACGATTCCTGATGAAATAACGCCAGATTTATCAGTTTATGTTCCATCAATAATACCGCCAGCAATAGCAACTTATGGTACTGGTATGACACAAGATGAATGGGAGGCTATGCCCATAGACGAAAAAGAAAAATTAATTACTTTAATGACTAATTAGGATTTATCATGGCAGAACTTAAAATGACTCCTGAAGGTCAGGCTTATCTTGATAGCCTTGGGGTAAAAAAAGCAAAAAAGAAGCAATTAATTGAAAAAAATGCTGAAGCGGCAGGCTCCCAAAAAATACGCACTTTTTTTCAAGGCTTATCAATGGGGTGGAGTGACGAAGTGGAAGGGGCTATTGCCTCTATGTTTTCAGACAATACTTATGATGAAGAACGTGATGAAATTCGTGCAAAGTTAAAAGCCTTTAAAGCAGCAAACCCAAATGAGGCATTATCGTTAGAGGTTATTGGCGCAATCGTTCCCATGTTTACCCCTGTTGGGTGGTTAGCAAAGGGTGCTGGCGTTTCTGCTACTGCTGCTAGGGCTTTCTTAGCGGCTGGAACAGAGGGAGCCGTTTATGGTGCTGGCTCAAGCGAGGGAAGAAATGTAGGCGAAGTGTCTGGTGATACTGTAACAGGTGCAGTTACATCTTTAGCTACAGGTGGTGGTTTATGGCTGGCTGGTGGTGGTATAAAAGGTATTGGCAACGCAACTTATAAGTGGGCAAGAGAGCGTCTTGGCGACAAAGCTGCATCAGTTGTTGAATCGGAATTAGCAGAGCTTGTTGCTAAAACTGGTAAGTCAGTTGACGAAGTGGTGGCTGATATTGCATCAGGCAGAATTATGGCAAATAACGATACATTGACCATAGCGATAAAGACAATAGTTAATGAAGGTGGTGAAGCTGGAAGGGAAGCAATAAAACTTGCAGCAAGAAATAACAAACTATCAAAAAGTAGAGCAGTCACTTCTTTGCAACGTTTATTTTCACCTGACTCGCTTAAAGGTGATGGTAACTTAGTTCGCTATATGGATGAAACAGAAGAGGCTTTATTAGCTGCTGAAAGAAAAGAATATGGTGATGCGTTTGAATTAACACCAGAAGTAACTGGCGAGATTCAAATGACATTGCAAACTCTTGTAACAAGATTCCCAACGGCTGCTAAAGAATTAAAAAAACTTTATGAAGAAATGGGCATGGGAAGTGATGCTTTTATTAAAGCAGATGCAGACGGAAACATTGTGTTAAACAAAATGGCAAGCCTTGAAGATGCCGAAACAATGTACCGAGTTTTGCGAGATACGACAAGCAAACTTTATAAAGACAGTAAAGGAACAAGGGGTAAAAACCTAAAGGGTTTGGCTAATGATTTAAAAGACCAGCTAGACTCTACTTACAGTGGCTTGGCAACAGCTAGGTTAAATGCCTCTATAGTACGGGATAGTGCTGATGCCTTTAAAGAAGGCAGAAAAATGTTTAGTGATAGTCAAAATGTTGAAGCTGTTGATGTTTATTTAACAAAATTAATAAAAGAGAAAGACCCACAAGTTGTTCAAGGTTTTTTAAATGGCTTTTTAACAACAGCAAAATCAAAAATCAATTTTACTCCATCAGTAATGAAAAGATTAGGTGATGATAGCACTAATATTTCTCAGGTTTTACGCACAGTTATGGGTAGAACTGGTAAGCAGGGTGAAGAAGTTTTAGCAAAACTGGATATAGGAGGTGGTGCAAACGCATTAAAAGTTGGTATTCCTAGCGTGGCAGGCTCACCAACTCAAGCCTTAACCAAAGAAGTAAATAGAAGAGGCACAGGCACAGGCGCAGGCATTATTCGTACCGCAGTTTCAGGTATGCCAGACCCAGAATCGGTATTAAATATAGTTCAACGAATGACATCTAATGCTCCAATTAAAATAACACCAGAACAAAACATGGAAATTGTTAAAGTGTTATTTAGCACTAACCCAGAAGTTGTAAGAAAAGCATTAACTGATGAAACAGGAATGGCACAGTTAGGCAATGCAGTTACCAATATTGTTGATGGTTTCTTAAAGGGTGCTAACAGACCGATACAGCAGCAAGCAACACAAGAGGCTATGGATACAAGTGGTGGAGAATTTGCACGAGATTTTGGAAATTACTCTGAGCAAGGTATTATGAGTTTAATTAACGAGGGCAAGTAATGTCAAAAATGTCAAAAGACGAAATCCAAGGCGCAATTACAGACGCTATACAAAGTGCTATTGATTACGTTGACAGCGACATAGCAGGCCAGCGTGAACGCGCTCAGAGCTACTTTGATGGCAATGTAGACCTAGACCATGAAGATGGGCGATCTAGGGTAGTGTCTACCAAAGTGCGTGATGTAGTGCGTGGTGCTAAACCAAGCCTAATGCGTATCTTTATGAGCAACAATAAGTTTGTTGAATTTACGCCTAAAGGCCCAGAAGATGTAGAAAATGCTGAACAGGCTACGGCCTACTGCCATTGGATATTCAACAAGGTTGGTGGGTATAACGTCTTATCTAACGCAATCCATGACTCATTGGTTAAGAAAGTAGGTCTAGTTAAAGTCTGGTGGAATACCGAGACAATCGCTAAATCGTACACCTATGAAAATTTAAGTGATGAAGAAGTACAAGTTTTAGTATCAAAAGACGGTGTTGAAGTTGTAGAACATCGACAAGAAATAGAAATGGAAATGGACGAATTTGGCTTAGATATTGAGCGTAACGTCCACAGCATGGTTATTTCTCATAAGTATGAAGAAGGGGAGATGGTCATTGAGGGCATCCCACCAGAAGAGTTTTTCATCGATGGTTCAGCAAAGTCGATTGATGATGCCTACATCTGCTGTCACCGTAGCGATAAACGCGCTGGCGATCTAGTGGCAATGGGTATAGACCAAGACGTTGTAGACAGCCTTAACGGTTCAGATAATGATTCATTGATCGGCAATGTTGAAAAAATACAGCGATTTGGCGAGTCTATTCAAGGTGATGAAGAAGTAGATAATGACCCATCCATGCGATTAGTCACTGTCACAGAAGCATATATGCGTATTGATGCAGAGGGTGATGGCATCCCGACATTACATAAATTCTTGTGTGGTGGTACTGATTATGAAGTGCTTGAGATGGAACCTTGGGACAAAGCCCCGTTTGCTGACTTCCAAGTTGACCCAGAGCCACACGCATTCTATGGACGCTCTTTGGCTGAACTGGTACTGCACGACCAAGACACCACCACTAGCGTACTACGAGGCATTTTAGACAACGTAGCCCTAACCAACTCACCACGCCTAGAAGTTATGGAAGATATGGTGGAAATGGATGACGTACTTAACAACGAAGTGGGTGCAATCATTCGTAGTGAACAGATTGGCTCAGTTAACGCACTAACGGTTCCTTTTGTCGCAGGCTCTACGCTACCAGCTTTACAGTACCTTGATATGCTCGTAGAAGAGAAAACAGGCATTAGTAAGATGTCTATGGGCTTAAACCCAGATATGCTACAAAATACGTCAGCTACTGCTGCGGCCCTAACTGCACAAGCTGGTGCTGGTCAGGTCGAAGTAATGGCTAGAAACCTTGCAGAAGGTACTAAGAAGCTATTCCAGCTAATGCTACACGTTGCAGTTAAAAACTCACCAGACGAGCAAATGATGCGCTTAAATGGACAGTTTGTACCTGTTGACCCAGCAGTGTGGGATAGCTCAATGGATATGGAGATTAATGTTGGTTTAGGCACTGGTCAGGAAGATGCCAAGGCCGCAGCATTAATGCAAACATTCCAAACACAGCAGCAAATTTGGCAGACCTACGGGCCACAGAATGGCTTAGTTTCAATGACACAAATGCGTAACACGTTAGCAGACACATTAGCCTTATCTGGCTTTAAGAATGTTGACCGTTATTACGCACCAATGAATCCAGAAATTGAGCAGCAGTTAATGGCTCAAATGGCTGAACAGGCCGCACAAGCAGCGCAGGGTGAGCAGGGCGACCCAATGGCACAAGCACTGATTCAAGCTGAACAGATCAAAGCGCAAGCCAGTATGCAGGGCGCACAGATGAAGATGCAGGGCAAGATGCAGGCTGATAACATTAAAATGCAGGCTGATTTGCAAGTTAAGGCTGCTGAGATGCAGTCTAAACAGGGCCAAGAGCTGGCTGAATTGCAGCTTAAATATCGTGAATTACAGGCCAGTGATGACTTAGAGCGCGATCAGATGAACCAAGACCTACTTGTCGAGGCTGCTAAGATTCTAGGCCAGTACGGAACAGCCGTTGATGTTGAGCGTGTAAAGGCTATGCAAGCTGCTCCAAGAATCGGTAATGTGCAATGATAAGAAAGGCGCAGGCTGAACATTTATTAAAAGATGATACTTTTACTACAGTATTTGATATAATCCGACAAGAACAGGTAAAAAAGTTTTTAAAGTCTAGCAAATCCGATACGGAAACTAGAGAAGATGCTTATGCAATGACGCAGGCATTAAACCAGTTTGAACATATACTCAAAAGTGCAATCACTAATGAGGTTATGAAAGACAAACGCAAGAAATAGGATAGCACCGTGGAAACGACTACCCCGATTAGCATTGAAAGTGCAGCAGAAGCGTTAATGACTCCAGTTGAGTCAGAAACAACCGAAACAGAAGCACCCGAAACCGAAGTGGCAGAGGTTGAAGAAGAAGAGGTTGAGCAAGAGTCAGAACCAGAATCAGATGATAATGCAGAATATGCTGAATCAGATGATGACGATGATGATGATGAATATGAAGCATCGGACGAAGATCAAGCCGATCAAGCAGGGCCAGAAACATTTTCCGTAAAAATAAACGGTGAGAATGTCGATGTAACCCTAGATGATCTAAAGCGAGACTATTCAGGCCAGCAATATATTCAAAAGGGCATGAAGCAAGCCGCAGAGCAGCGCAAACAGGCAGAAGAGGCTTTTAACGGGCTTAGTCAGCAAAGAGCGCAACTTGAGCAGCTTATGCAACAGGTAGGGCAGCAGGGTATTTTAACGCAGCCAACTCCACCCACAAAGGATTTGCTTAATGCAGACCCTTTGGGCTACATCGAAGCAGATGCTAGTTACCGTGAAGAGATGGGAGCGTATCAAGCCCAGCAGCAAGAATTAGGACAGCAACAGCAAGCAATGCAGCAACAGCAAGGACAGGCACATCAGGCCCACTTGCAGTCGCAGATGGCAGAATTGCAGCAAGCTATTCCAGAGTTTGGGGATGCTAAAAAAGCACCTAAAATGAAGGAAAGGCTAGTTAAGCAAGGTATGGCCGAGGGATACACTGCCGAAGAAATCGGTGGAATTGTAGACCATAGGGCTATGAAAGTTCTGCATAAAGCAATGCTATACGACCAAATGGTGGCAGGGGGTGGTGACGTACAAGCCAAACTCAAGAAAGCTAGGCCGTTAATGAAAGCTGGCACTAAGAAACAACCTACGTCTGCTGCTAAGAAGTATGGCAAGCAAATGTCGAAATTGAAGAAATCAGGCAGCATAGACGATGCAGCCGCATTATTGTTTAATAGTTAAATTTTAATCATTTAGGAAGAAATTATCATGGCACAACCAGCCCACACATTTGACACATACGATGCCAAAGGAATACGTGAAGACTTGTCTAACGTAATCTATGACGTATCACCAGAAGAAACTCCACTGCTAAGTGCAATCGCTAAAGTAAAGGCGACTAACACCTTGCATGAATGGCAAACCAATGCGCTACGCGCTGCCACAAATAACCATCACGTTGAAGGTAGTGACACTGCTGCTACGGCAGTAACCCCAACTACTAGGGTAGGAAACTACACGCAGATATTTAAAAATTCTGTAATCACATCTGGCACTAACGACACTGTTGAAGCTGCTGGTCGCACAAACTCAGAGATGTCATATAACATCTTGCGTGAGGCGATTGTTCAGAAGCTAGACCAAGAAAAGGCTATCTTTGAGAACGTAGCGCGTGTAGCTGGTAATGCTACTACTGCTCGTAAATTAGCTGGTTTAGGTGCTTGGTTGAAGACTAACGTGACCAATGTTGGTGTTGGCGGTGCTAACCCTACTGGTGACGGTACTGATGCTCGAACTAACGGTACGCAGACAGCCTTTTCGCAGGGTGATTTTGATAGCTGTATGCAATCCACTTGGGAATCAGGCGGAAAGCCAGACACTGTTTATCTTTCAGCGTTTCAAATGAATGTTGCTCTTGGCTTCACTGGTAACAACAACCAGCGTCAAACTGGTAATGTTGGCACTGTCAACAACAACCTTGCGATCTACATGACACCTTGGGGACAGGTTTCTTGGCAGCCTTGTCGTGAAAACCAATCGCGAGATGTTTGGTTGATTGAAAACGATAAGTTGGCACTAGCCACTTTACGTCCAATGAAGAACGAAGCCTTGGCTAAAACTGGCGACAACGAACATCGTCAAATCGTTTCTGAATGTACTTTGGTTGTACGCTCGGAAGTGGCTTTGGGCTTAGTTGCTGACTGTACTACAAGCTAGTTATACGCTTGTGATACAATAAGGGGGTGCTACGGCATCCCTTTTTTTATGGAGAATTATAATGGCTAAAGTAAAAATTGAAGTAACGTGCGATAACATCATGCTTGACGAGATGCGCTATGCTGGATGGAAAGGTGAAGTTGACCAAACTATCGTTGACGCTGTTAATGCTATAGATGATGGTTATGGCTCACCACGTATTAAGGTAGAAGTTAAGAAAAAACTTACCAAGAAACCTACCAAGAAGGTTGTCTAATGGCTAAAATTTCAGAGCAGTTTCATCAAGACGGTGACAAGCTAATCCATGTTAAACAACAGGATTGGAATCCAATGCTCAAGCAAGCAGAAGAGATGCGCCAGAACGGAAACGCTACCTTTGGCGAATCTGTCTGCATTGGCGTAATAGACCAAGCACTAATGGGTGAATGGCTTAAAGAAGCTGGTGTGAAGTGGGATGACCCTGCGGCTCAAGATGTCGTTAAGCGCAAGATGCTTTCAGGCGAGTTTGACAAGCTACGAGTCTGGGAGGGCAATTACTAATGTTTAAGTTAGGCAAAAATAGTATAAACAATATGGCAGGAATCGATGGAAGACTTATTGACATTGCAGACGTTGCTATTACGCTATCTAATATTGATTTTGGCATCCCTTCTACTGGTGGCCTGCGCTCAAAAACAGACCAAGCCAAACTGTTTGCTGATGGTGTCTCAAAAGCAGATGGAGTCAACAATAAGTCATACCACCAAAGCGGAAAGGCGCTCGATGTGTACGCTTACGTAGACGGGAAAGCCTCTTGGGACAAGCTACATTTAGCCCTTATTGCAGCAGCTATGTTGCAAGCCTCGGCCCAGTTAGGCTATGAGCTAAAGTGGGGTGGCCTTTGGAAGTCATGGCAAGATTATCCGCATTTTGAAATAAAGGATTAATTATGAGCTTTTTAAGTTTCTTAAATCCAATCGCTAGTTTAGGTAGCACCTACCTAGAAGGTAAGAACCAAGTCGCCAAGGCCAAGTCAGCAGCAGCCATTGTAAGTATCAAGGCAGATGCTGACGTTAAGGTGGCAGGGGCTATAGCGGCTCACAAGCTGGCTGATAACGGTCAGACACAGGATTTCAACCTTGATTTGGTAGCAATGCAGCAGATGGACAAGTCATTCTTAGACGAGGTGATGATTGCCCTGCTACTGGTTCCCATTGCAGCGTCATTTGTAGGCTACCAAGAAGAAGTCACAGCAGCGTTTGAATCGTTCGCTGCCATGCCTGATTGGTATCAATACCTAGTATTGGGTGTTTACATTGTTAAGTTCGGTATGCGTGGATTGCTCACCAAACTAATGTCAGGCAAACTTGGTGGGATTAAATTAAAATAGATTCTATTTTGTTTTTAATAGCGGCAGATTTAGTGGCATAAAAATCACTAAACTTGCTTCCGCTTTTTATTGCATCATCATAAATTGACATCTCAATTTTTAGTTGATCAACTTTTCTTGCTTGGGCTATTTTTTCTTTTAATGTCATGGTTTAACTACCTGTAAAATAAATGTTGGTCTATGTGGTTAACTAAGGTCATATCATAAGCCCATGCTGGTGGCTCAATCCAATCAGCAAAATAGTGTGTTGCACCTTCACTAATGTCGGTGACTCTTCCGTAATAGATGTTCTGGGCTAGTATGGTGGCCTCAAGCATTGCTTTGCCATCAGTAGGTACGTCAGGCATCCCATCACAGAACCAACTATACTGGCATCTGTGCTTAATTGGATACTCGCTCCAAGGGTTATATTTAGCCTGTTTAACCACCCCACAGACTGTGTTAGGGTAACGCTTACTAGCTACCCTGTTCATGGTGCTAAACCCCACCATTAGCTGCCCAGCTACAGACTCGCTTCTTGCCTCAAAGTAAAGGTTTAAAGCGAGACACATTACAGCACTAATCATTTTAAATCCTCTGCATTAATATTTTCAACTATGGTGCTGGGTGATAACCCAAGGTCAATCCTGTCTTTTGGCTTTTTTGATTCACCCAATGGGGTAGCATCTTTTTTCACTAACTTAGGGAATGGTGGTATTTCACCAAAGATTTTATCAAAACTATCTTTAAATTGATTATCAATCATTGCACTATCTCCTGAATGGTTACACCTAGTTCCCTCGCAAGTACCATATCTTCTGCGTGACGCCTTTTCTTGACATGGGATGCGTTACTAGCCTGAACCTCCATTTGTGCCTTAGACACTTGTTTTGACTCCCTGCGCAGCTTCTTAGCCAATGCTTGATTAAAAGTGGCTGTGATTCTTTCTTTGTAAGTCATACACATTCTTCCTTATGATAATATTCCACTATATCATTAGCCATTTTAACAAAGCGATAGGCTATGCGTTCTGGGTTTAAAATATTCATCGGGTCTTCATCTAAAACACTGCGGAACAATTCAACAAATTCATCATCAAACTGGGTGTCTGTAAAGCCACTGGCGACTGCATAAGCAGAATGACTGCTTACACTATCTTCAACAACTCCATCATCAGCCAGCAGTTCCTTAAAGCGTTCTAGGCTTACTTCGGGCATTGGTATATAAGATTGCATATTATACTCCTTGAAACAATGTGTTAATGAATAACCAAATTGCAAAAAAGCCCATGACTATGCCCGTTATACTAAAGACCAAAGTCATGCGCTTATTGAATTTCTTTTGAGCAAGAACTTCCTTGCTGTGAATTAAATATTTATAATCTTGCATAATCATCTCCTAAAAATTCTGAATTAATAAGCCATTTTCAAATTCGATAACAAGGGTCTTTGCCCTTAATTCTTCTAAATCTTCAATGTCTAGGGCTTTGTAATTTGACTGAACATCTGCAAAGTCTACATATTCTGAAAAATCACAGCAAATTGAAACAACGTCTAAATGGTAAGCTGTGCCTTGTTCATCGTTTCTTTCTTCCAAGTAATGATATAAGGCGCGTAATGCCAACCGAGAAAAGTCATTAGGGCGAGTGTCATTGAATTCTTGAATGAACTCGTTGGTGGTTAAATCTTTGTAAATCATAAGATACTCCAAAAGCCCCGAAGGGCTTATTATTATTATTATCCACCAATAGATAGATAATGATTTTTAAGTTCAAGGGCGGCTGTTTTAGCCGCATTATATGAGCCAAAATCTGTTGGGTCGTAGGAATCCTCATAATCTTCACAAACCATTAAGCCAGAAACTTTATTGTAGACTTCATAAGCAATAACTTTCCCATCGTCTTTCATAACTTTGATAGAAGAAAATCTTGAAACATGGTATTCGGTGGGTTCGATCATGTGATACTCCATTTATTAATGTATTTACTTAACTTATGAACCATATTAATGGTTGGCACAAGAAAGTATACCTTTTTAGGTAATTATTTTTACATTAATGAAAATGTTTATAAAATGTTATAATATGCTGCTTCTTCGATTACATCATTCTCTTCAAGCCACTCTAAGCATAAGTCCATAACCATCTTATCGTTTCTAACATCGAAAAACTCTAAGCGGTCTACTAGATACTCTCGACCATCATCACAGATCATGATGATCTTGATTACTGTACCACCAGCCCATGTGAACCTGTAATTTTCACATTCAAATACTCTGTAAGTTTTCATAGTGTTGCCCTTTCAATAGTTTCTAAAAAATTAATTATTTTCTCTTTGACCCGTAATCACTTAAAATACACCAACCCCAACATTCATCTTCTTTGCCAATGGACACATCATCCCAAAACAAGCCAGCTTTATAACCTTCGCTTTGCAGAATCTGTAAAGCAGTTATGGCTTGTAATGGACCATCACTTACCCAGTGCAAATGACTGTTTAATAAATCAAACTCGTTGACTTTATTTCCTTCTTCCCAAAAAAAACGATCATTGTGAGGCATTTCCATTCCATCAGTTGAGCATTGTGTATGAATAAACATATTAAAGTGCTTTAAAGTTAATTCTATTTTCATTTTTAGCTCCAAAGGCCAAAGCCCTATTATTTCTTTAAACGCATATAAATCTCATGTGAATATGTCAAACACATATCTTGATAATAATTTTCTTTTTCTGGGTTCCAGCCTTTCATGGCATCCCTTGCTGATGCACAATCACCAACAATATACTTGAGGGCATCTAGGTCAACACTTTTGGCATGGTCTTCCCATTTATTAAAATCATCTGCTGTTGCGCCACTCATAAGATTCTCCAAGGGGCCGTAGCCCTTATTGATTAATTAAAGTCCCCAGTTTTCTAAGCAGATTGGGCCTATGCCTAGCTTGATTGACTCAGCGTTAGTAAGCAATCTTCCGCAGCAAGAACAGTTGCCTGTGGCTTGTCCGTGATGAACTGCTGCTGCCTTGGGGTCTTCGGCAATGGCTTGCAGCTCGGAAAGAATTTCCTTGCGTGACTCACGCAGACCAAAGAACTTGCCTTCAGATGTAATCTTTCCTGCGTAGTCGCCTTCGTCTTTTACATAGAGACAGCCGCCATTCTTGCCACTTGCAGGAGCAAGAGATAACTTGATAACGCCAAACACAATCTTCGGCTTGGCTAAACCGTTAGCCAGCGCAGTGTCGAACAGAGCGTTGATCTTAGCAAGATCAAGCGAAGGCATATTAGCTTCTACCGCAGAACGGGCAGTGTTACGCTCCTGCTGCTTGGCGTATCCATTGACTATGCAAGCAAGCTGCTTTTCTGACAAAGAGCCGTATTTCTTAGCCTTGCTAAGAAGATCTTGATAGAAAGATGACCACGTTGCGCTAGTGAGCCAAGCAAAACCTTCGGGGCCAATGGCCTCGACAATTTGAGCTACTCCTTCACGGCTAGTAGCTTCAAGCTTGACAACCTTCCTGTTGTGGCGTTGCTTAGATGCCTTGGCACGATCTGCTGCGCTAGTCAGGAAGTAACCTTTGCCGCGACAGGCGAAGCAGTCAGTACGATACTGATGCACCCGAACGCCTGTGTATTTGCCTGTTCCCGCACAAGGTTGGCAAGGAAACTGCTCTGTTTTCGCGTAGAACCCTGTAGACTCAGTTGTAGGAACGGTATCCCAGTCATCTCCTAGGTCGCTGAATAAATTGTCAAAATCTATATTGCTCATATTATGCTCCGTTTTGTTATTTACTTAACTTATGACCATAATATACCTTATAAGGTATCACTGTATACATTTTTAGTAACTTTTTTTGCAATATCTAAACCAGCACAAATAAACACTTTGTGGCCTATACCTTCTAAATAGGCAATCCAATCTTTTTGCTTCTCGCTAACTCTACCGCCTTTTGACCTTTTCATTTCTATCCAAGTGTTCCATGCGGGTATGTAAAGGTCTGGAACACCAGCAGAAACACCTTCGGCCTTTAACCTAGCCCCTGCACTTTGTGACCGCTTTTCACCATTAGGAATGGCAAATATCCTAACGTCTGGATATGTTCGCCTAAACCATTGAACAAATAACACTTGCTCTTGATGTTCACTGGGTATTTTTAAAACGGAATTATTGGTATCCAATCTTGACACTGATCTAGTTGGCTTGCGAAATCTTCGGGCGGCTCTATTTGGTATTGTTGGCATAATCCTTCCTCGTTATAGTTGTCGCAAGTGTGACAGCATTTAGGTTCTTTAATATCAAACAAGGCATTAACCTTTGCATTGTACTCTTCAACCACTTTCGGGGTCTTATGACGCATAATTTCTCCTTACTACATTAAAAAACTTCCCATTCTTTTCATAATCAATAGCATCTGGTGGGGTTGCTTGGTTAAACGCTACTGATGCTTGATATAAGCCGTTGGCAGCAACTAACTCTGCATGACACCCGCTAGCATGGGCAATCGTATTAACTTGTCCTAAAGCCTTTTGACCAGCATAGCCGCTATGATTTACGCAAAAGTATTCAGTAATTGGTTTATCGCTTAATGATTTTCCGTAATAGGTGGCTCTAAGCATTTCATTTCCAGCCCTGCTGGTGTATTCATCCCACTGCCAACTAGCCACCGCCATTTTTAACTCGGTATCAGTACCCATAATGCAATCATCTCGCAACTGCATAAGTGTTTTATTTTGGCTTTCGGGAAATTCATTGCCGCATGATGGGCAAACCATAATGGATATGTGGACTATTTCGTGGCATACATCACATACTTTTATTGGTGCTTCACCACCACCGCCTGACTTTTGAGGTGGCTTAACTCTAGTAATTGGTCCATGAGTGGATATATTGCCTGCAAAATCTAACACCAAACAATGCTTGGTGTGTTTTTTTGGCCTTAAACCCCTGCCAGCCATTTGCATATAAAGAGCAGGGGACATTGTAGGCCGAAGCATTACGATTAGATCAATTTCTGGAAAATCAAACCCAGTGGTTAATACATTGGCATTGGTTAATGCTCTAATTTCCCCAGCCTTAAAACCCCTAATGATTTCTGCTCTTTCTGCTGCTGGTGTTTTACCTGTCACACAAGCTGCGGTTATTCCCATATCATTTAATTCCTCTGCCATGTGTTCAGCGTGATTAACACCAGTACAGAAAAAGAGCCAGTGCTTGCAATCTTTTGCCCTGTGGATAACTTCTTCTGTAACTTGTGAATTTGTTTCATAGTTATCCACAGCCGCTTGCAGTTCAGACTCTATGTATTCTCCACCTCGCTTATTTACGCCATCTACATTTAGTTTTGTTGTGGTGCTTTTGCTTCTAAGTGTGCACAAGTGACCTTTGTGTATTAACTCTTCAATGGTTACTGGCTCAATGCGGTCATGGAACAATGCGCCCTCTTCATCTATGTACCCATGCCCTAGCCTAAATGGGGTGGCCGTTAGTCCAACGACACGCAATTTAGGGTTAATATCAAATAATTTTTTAATCAGTGATCTATAACCACCTTCATCTTTATGTGATATGAGGTGACATTCATCTACAATAATAATGTCGATATGGCCTATTTCATCTGCTCGGTTGCGGATAGATTGAATGCCAGCAAATGTAATGGGTTCTGCTAGGTTCTTTTGCCGTAATCCAGCACTGTATATCCCCATTGGTGCGCCAGCCCAATGTTGGCGCATTTTCTCTGCGTTTTGCTGAATTAATTCTTTTACATGGGTTAGCATCAAAATCCTTGTTTCGGGCCAATTGGTTAATGCGTCTTTGCATAACTCGGCTACAATATGGCTTTTGCCACTACCAGTAGGCAGCACCAAGCAAGGGTTGCCTTGGTTGTTTCTTAACCAGTTGTAAAGCAAATCAATAGACCTTTGCTGGTAGTCTCTTAATATCATCCAATAAATCTCCCGTTAAATGCTTCCCTTAATTTATCCCCACCGCCACTAGCACACTGGTCTGGGTTGGCAATAATTTCTTGACCGCTATAACCACTTTCACCATTTAAAACTTCCTTGCCGTTAATAATATAAATGGCTTCCCATTCGCTTT
>Ga0302126_10000764_pt1 | contig 20105 bp, 14 predicted proteins | sample CB4_20m_MG_FD_203108 | JGI IMG/M metagenome (GOLD analysis project Ga0302126, IMG submission 203108) | Marine microbial communities from Western Arctic Ocean, Canada - CB4_20m | ecosystem: Environmental > Aquatic > Marine > Oceanic | place: Canada: Western Arctic Ocean | collected 2017-09-24 | reverse complement strand
CTGAAAACTTAAGAAATCTTAACCGAGCGCACGGAACGAAAAGTCACGAAAGTGATTTTTTGTTCTCGTTGAGGTAAAGGAAAAGAACAGAATTTAGAAAAATAGACCATCACGTTTTTGTATACCAACGAGAAAATGTACATATTTATCATTCGCTGCTGCGGTGCGGATGTCCTTGTCACACTTTGCGACTGACGGCGCGCGCATAAGAGAGAGAGGGAGAGAGAACAAAGAACAAAGAACAGAGAGAAATTGGTATGGTTCAACATTTTCCGAGATTTTGCAATCAGTGCAAACGAGGAAGGGATTTGAGTCAAAATGCTCTGATATTCATCATTTTCTGCTATACTGTGCGTAGTCCGATCGGCAGAAGATTTACGCGCGTGGCTACCTTTGAACTAGAATCTTTCGGCTAAGCGAGCGGTGACGGTGCGTAACCTTGAATAGACTTTACCAGGGGGAGACCCCATGATTAACGCACACAAAGCGTCTCTCGCGACTTTGATGTTTTGAAACGAACCGAGAATACGAATATGTTGATCCGCGATTACGATTCGAGTTCGCGTAGCGTTTTCAATCGTATACTTTGTTTTCCCACTTTTACCGGCTAAACGGCCAATCCCTCTCGACATGTGCTCTCCTCGTAAAGTCTGTTTAACGTCCTTGACCTCGAAACACTCTAAATACAAATCATCTAAACGTAATAAAGCGACCGCGTCTTGAATCTCAAATCCGAGCACGAACGCTTGCACAAAATCAGCAGATTTCTGTAAAGCGCTCTCGTCCTCCGTGTCGTCTCTCGTTTTTAGTTCAACCTTTTTTAATTTCAAGTTCATGCGCATATCAATCTTCATTTGTTTCGTTACTGGTTCGTACAATGCCATCCAATGTTCTTTCAATGGGGACATTCTATGCGCTGGGATGTTCACTTTGCGATAAAGAGCTTTTTGCCCTTTTTGAACGTCCTGTTTCCCTAATGGTTGGAAAATCGGCCTCAATGGGTCATCATCATCATCAGTTCGTTTATGAGTATGTAAGTCTTTGAACTCGTTCTTAATAATAGCATTATCGTTATTATTATTATCATTTTCTTCTTCTTCACCACGAACAGTGCTGTTATTGTTGTTTAGGTTTATTATTTTATCCTCCCGAATCGTTCTCTTCGTCACTTTCGGCATAGTATTATATCAATTCAATATTGCGTACTTTTCAGCCGTCAAGACGAACTGTTGGACTTGTTCTTAATCTTCGCGAGAGAAAGTACGCACTCGCACCGCTTTTGAACGAGAGATTAATATCGTACCGCTGTACTATTATTCACTAAACGGCGTGTTTGGTTCGTACGTACTCGTATGTATGTTCTCAACAAAAGCAGCTCTTCTTCTTCTTCTTCTTTAGTACACTAATAATTAATAATAAGTGTGTCCTGATAATGTCTGTTGTGACATCTATCAAAACCCTAAACTCACTGAATTGTGCTAACGTTTAGGGTTTGTTAGTACAATTCAGAAAAACGTTAGTATAATTCATGGCCTATACTCCCTAAAAAAACGTAATAGTAAAGATTTTTGATAAAATAATAATACTCGTAATAATAATAATAATAATAATATGGCACAACCGTTAGCGAAATATAAGTTGGTCTTCCTAGGCGTGCGTTCAAGAATTCTCTCTCTCTTGATCTCTCTCTTAGTCGTTCTTTTTATCTCTCCTGTTCGTTGTGACGTGATGGAAATAATCATAGTTTCAAAACTTTTTTGTGTGCGTTGTAAGATCGATGATGTTTACGAATGTAAAACCCACTAATTAAAAATAGACTGACCATTAAGACTTTACTCTCTCTCTCTCTCTCTCTGTGTGTGTGTGTGTGTGTGTGTGTGTCGACCGAAAAACAGGACCAATCCGTCGGGAAAACATCACTCATCTCTCGATTTATGTATGACAAATTCGATGCGACTTATCAGGCTACGATCGGGATCGATTTTTTATCGAAAACGGTCCATCTCGAACAAAGAGCAGTAAGATTACAGTTATGGGACACGGCAGGACAGGAACGATTTAGAAGTTTAATTCCTAGTTACATAAGAGACTCTGCCGTAGCGGTGATCGTGTACGACGTCGCGAATAGGCAAAGCTTTTTGAACGTAGCGAAATGGATCGACGAAGTGAAGCAGGAGAGAGGGGAAAACGTAGTGATTGCGATTGTTGGGAACAAGACAGATTTAGTCGATGACAGAGAAGTGGAGACTGAAGAAGGCGAATCGTTTGCGAGAACTGTTTCTTGTAGTAGTGGTAATGATAATAGCAATAATAATAGTCAAAATAATAATGGCGCGATTTTTATCGAGGCGAGCGCGAAAGCGGGCTATAACGTGAAAGCTTTGTTTAGGAAAATCGCAACCGCGTTGCCGAGTGCGGAGACGAAGAAAGATAGCGAAAAAGGTAGTGATGGTACGAAAGAGCAATTGGTAGATGTTAAGTTAACTTCGAGCACGTCTTCTTCAGCCGCTGGATGCCAGTGTTAAGATTTTTTAATCTTTAGCGCGCTATCTCCTTAAGTGACACAAACGAAACAATCAATTGCATCACACGATAACACGTTTTAGTTAAAATATCTTCTTCTTCTTCTTCTTCTTCTTCTGTGTATCATTATTCATTATCATTATTATTATTATTATTATTATTATATTAATCTATATATCCTATCATATCTATTCCTATTATTATTTTTTTTCGCGCTCTCTCTCACGATGACTTCAATCTTATTTTACTCACCGTTTTTGCTTTTCACTGGATTGACTAAAGGATACATTTGTGCCATATAAATAATAGCCCACATCATCCACATACACAACACAGCCGTCACTGCTAACAAGTGTTTCAAATGATTCGCGCCTCTGATCCCAGTGATGTTAATATATGTCGCGAGTACGCCTTCGATTACGATGAACACGAAAGTTGTTGCGAAAAATCCCATCGTCTTTTTTAATAAAAGCGCAAAAAAGTATAAAGTAAGAATCAAGTAAGAATACCAGCAGGTAGTAGGTATAAACTTATTATTATTATTACGTATTATTATTATTATTATCTCTCGTTTACTTTATTTATTTTTCTCTCTCTCGTCGTCTTCAATAAGCAGAGTAGGCGTTTTTCTTTTAACGCGACTTCTTTTCTTTATACGTATTATTATGTCAGTTTATCATCAGCAGGGGAGCAGCAGCAGCACCAAAAAAAAGTGCTTTTTTTGGCTGTATCCATCATATTTATCATCGATCATATTTATCATCGATCATCAAAAATTTACATATTTACAGGGCCGTACTGATATAAATAACCCTACTATTAAATATCAACACTACTCTCTCCCTGCTGCGCTCGAAAATGTCCTGTAAACAACAGAGGACGTTTTTAACCGTAGATGACATAAATCAGTCATTGAAAGGTATATTTGTATATGTATACATATCTAATAAGGATAGTATACTTTTTTTTATTCGTTTTTTGTATCGCGCCCGATTTTGGGATCTACTGCTATGCTCGAACAGGACCAAGCGCGCGTTGTTTAATTATTACGTAATTATTTTATTAATACTTTCCTACTGTTATTAAAAATAATACGCACAGGGAAATGGATCTCGGTCGTATGGCCCGAGACGCAAGTATGGTACGACGCCGAAGTCGTTCAAATCGATGTCGCCAAGCGCACGGCGAGTTTATGGTACCCAAGCGATGACCAAACAGACGAAGCCTTAGGGGAGAAGGAAGATATAAATCTAGAGGAGTGCATTTTAGATGACGAAGTGTCCTGGCCTATTGATGAAGGGAAACGGAGGATAACGAGCGAAGAGGCGAGTAAGAACGCGAAGAAGATCAAGGAGAAGTCTTCAATGAATGGGAAGAGGAAGGAAAATAGTAGTAGCGGGAATAATAATAGCGCAAACGAGAAATCAAAAAAGTTGAAAGCAGAAGTGAAGCAAAAAAGAGAAAATGTTGCAAAGAAGTTCGAGGAAGCGTTGGAGATTGCAGAGGAGGAGGAGAGGAAGATTGGGGTTACACTGAAGAATGAGGTTGAGAACGCGTTGAATCCGAACGAGATAGCAATTGGGATCGAAAGAGCGTTGTTCGAGTTATGCGGGAGAGATACGGGGAAGGAGTACGGCGTGCAAGCGAGGAGTTTAATGTTTAACTTGAGAGATCAGCAAAATCCGACGCTACGTGCGAGAGTTCTGCACGAGAACGTTAGCGCGGAGAGTTTAGTAAGAATGTCGCCAGCCGAGCTCGCGAATAAAGAGTTAATCGAGTGGAGGAAAAAACGAGAAGAAAAAATTGGCGAAGATGCATTTTTGAAAGGCGTTCCTTTAGAGATGATAAAGGTTGAGAAAGATGGGAAAGGTGTTAGCGTACACGTGAAAACAAAAGAAGAGATTGAAAAGGAAGAGAAAGGGGTTGATACTGAAATACCCGCGACGACGCCGAGAATGGTGACCGCCATCGAAACCCCGTTTGAACGCTCGAAAGAAGTTCATGATATTGAAGAAAATGAAGACGATGATGATGATTATAACATGAACGATGTTGCTGCTGATAATAATAATAATAATAATAATAATAATAATAATAATAATAATAATACAACCGCTGCTATCAAAGAAGATTTCATCTCTTTTGACGCTTACCAAGAAGAAAATAAAGATGAAGAAGAAGAACCCGAACAAGATGAACCCGAAGGAGAAGAAGAAGAGGAGGAGGAAGAAAATATAGAAACCGAAGAACAAAATAATGAAGAAAGGAACATCATCGCGAGCTGGCGTCAAAAAAGCGAAGAAAGTGATCATGAAGATGAGGACGAAGAACCAGGGGAGATTCGAGCGCTTGAGATGGGTGATTGGTCCGGACAAGTCTACGTTAAAGGCATCGACTCAATCCCAGCTGTTGCTTTACATTTTAGCCCAGTCGGGGGAGAACTCGCTTTATTAGATAAGCTTTTGCCAGAATCTTCAACGCTTGAAATTAAAGGTCGCGTTTCTTTGAAAGAAGCAGAAGCTTTTGTTCGACAGATTGCACGACAATCAAATTCTAGAGCGGTTACTATAGCCGAAGTTGAAACGTGCATGGTTAACGATAAAAAAGCGAACGAAGATTTACAAAGTCTAGCGAAACATTACGAAGAAAAGAGCAGAGCTGGCGTAAGTGATGATAAGGAAAAGAAGATAGAAGTATACGTGTTTCCTAGGAAAAGTGAAGAAGCAATGCGTTTGTTGAAGATTATGCGAGCGCCTGGGATTGTCATAAGAACGGAGAATAAAAAGAGTAGTTTACTCGTCGCGGTTATTCACAAGAAGGGAATCGGGAGGAATTTTAAAGTCATCGAAGCAAAAGCAGAAGCGAAACGGAAAGAAGCAAAAATGAAACAGCTAGAAAACGATCGCGTAAAAAAAATGCAAGAAGTGAAATCGCAAAGATTACGCGAGGCTGAGAATTATTCTCCTCCCGATGAAGGCACGAGCGATTTCGACGAAGAGTTTTCCGAAGAAGAGGAATTTGAAGAAGAAGACGAACGAGAGCGGAAGCCGCCACCGCCGCCGCCGCAAAGGACAACGTTGAACAACTTTGGACGAGGATTGACACAAACTATTCCTCCTAATAATAATAACGTTCCAATAGGGGGGCATTCATTATTACAACAGCAGCATCAACAGCAGCAGCTAGCTCCTCCGCCACCGCCGTTGGCAAAAGTTCCTCCTCCTCAACAACACCACTCACAAGTTATTCTTCCGCCACCACCACAAAAGGTTCAAATTTTGCGCCATCAGCAAGCACCGCCTCCGCCACCTGCAGCAGCAGTAGTACACGTCCCCCCGCCACCTCAACAAACATCATCTGTTGGAGTAGTGAGGCAAGCGTTTCCGCCTCCGCCACCTCCTCAACAACAAGTTGTTCGCGTCGTCCCTCCTCCTCCCGCTCATCTCCAACAGAACGACATTTCGCAACTCCTCGCGCAACTGCAACAACAACAACAACAACAACAAGTTCGCATCCCACCTCCTCCACCGCCTAAAAGATAAATACACACGACATGAAATGCACACAACAACAACAACAACAACAACAACAACAAAAAAGTCGCTCAAAATCATCTATTTGACTTTGCCGTTGTTTCAGATCCAATTGCGAGCTTCATCGTCCCGAGCAAAGCAGTTTGCATTTCCATACGCGTCATGTTCATAAACATCTCTCCCTGCTCTCGTTTACTCAGCTTCGTAAACTCCAAAACCCCATCCTTTGTCGTTAAATCATACTTCTTAGTAGTAATAGTAGTAGTTTTCTGAGGAGTTTCTTTCAATAATAGCGACTTTTGCACTAAAGGCGTCGTTGTGCTCTTCTTTTTTAACACTAGCGGAGATTTTGAATCATTATTTTTCATCAACGGTGTCAGATTTTTCTTCTTCTTCTTCTTAATACCGCCATTGGCAACTTTATCTATCTTTATCTTCGATTTCTTCAAAGAGCGTTCTTTTTCTTCTTGAGTCTTGTTCGGTCTTCCAAGCGATGCGCCCGAGAACTGATAGAAGAACGATGATATCGCATCCATCGTTGATTATTCTTCAATCGACGAAGGAAAAATGTGAAGGCGGGATGTTTTTTGAATTTTATGAGGGAAAATTCGAAAACGCCTTGAAAGTTTTAATTAACTTTTTATTTACAACAGCAAAATCTTTAAACAAATGCGCGCGCGTTTAAAGAATCATATACATTCATCAATCTACTGAAGATCAATCTATATATATTTATATAGATTGATAGATAGACAGATAAATGGCGTCGCCATCGAAGCGTGTGTTAAACGCGACGCACCCGGCTAAAAACAAAGTAAACTTTTGCGTGATCTTCGTCATGGCAGTTTTGTTTTTTCTTTATTTTTCAGTTTTCAGACAGCCAATTAAAAGAAAAGTTTTAATCGAATTGAATGAGAAGAAGATACGCGACGCCGTAGTAGCGAGTATTTTTTCAACACCTGGAAGACTTTCGAGATATACTTTATTCAGCTCTGTCACGAAAGGGAAAAGTGAGAGCGCGAACGCGTGTGAGTATTATTATTTTTTTTTCTCTTGATTTCTTTTTTATTAATTTCTTTCTTCAACACATGTTCAACAAAAATTCAAAGGGTATCAGAATAACGCAGAGCCGTCGGTGTCATGTTTTCGTGAAGAACGAATAGGAACGAGCGGTGAAGGCGGGAAGTGGATGTGCGATGTTGAAGCGTTGAGAGATAAGGTTGACGACTGTTTAATTTATAGCATCGGAAGTAATAACGACTTTAGCTGGGAATCGGCGGTGAAAGCCAGAGCACCGAATTGCGAGATTCACGTTTTCGATCACACCGTTATAAACGCTACAAACAAACCGAAGAATGTATTCTTTCACAAATGGGGGCTAACTCATCACAAAAGCAAGAAATCGGACCACGCAACAAATCCGAATTTAAAATCGCTTGCAGAAATTTCGAACTTGTTAGGACATAATAATAAGACGCTAGATGTTTTTAAAATCGACTGCGAAGGATGCGAATGGGACACACATCAAATGTGGTTTGCATCGGGGTTTCATAAGATCGAAGAAATTTTGGTCGAACTACACCACGGGACAAATAAACCGAGTCCAAATTCACGCGCAAAACAATTCTTTACACATTTACATGAATCGGGATACCGAATTTTCCATAAAGAACCGAACGTTCATTATTCGGGAGGATCTGGTCTATGCGTCGAGTTCGCGTTTAGGCGAATCGACTCAGAACAACTGCTACTGCTTGATAAACTAAAACGCTAAATAATCAAAGAATTTTTTTTTGTTATTATCATTGAAGGTTTCTTATTCAATCTTTCAACAAATACGCCGTTGCGCTCGGAGAAATCTGAACAAAAACCGTCTTCTACATCGTCATCATCTTCATAAATTTTCGAGGCATCTTCTTCGACGACTTTTTCTAAAACTGGCATTGCTAATAAAACAAACATACTTAAAATGGCGCCAACTAACGCAACAATTATAACAGTTCTTAGAGAATCAGTAAAAATCCTGCACGTGCCGCCGAACGAGATCGAAGCACAAGAAGCAACTAACGGCGCTCTCGTATTCCTAAAAGCATAAAGTAGTAAACTAATAAAGCCAAAAACGAACCCATCTGAGGCTCGAAACACCCAAGCTCTCTCCCCCGGTTTGTCTTTCCGTACATCTTCGAAACCTTTGATGTTCTTCCCGTTGTAACCGCCAACTCTCCCACCGCTTAACCTAATCCGTCTCTCCTCTCTCCTCAATTTATCTCTCCTCTCAAACTCTTTAAATCTCTCATTCATTCGAACCACCGCGTGCTCTAAATCTCGAGAATCTCTCTTTCTTTCATCACCTAATTCTTCACTCTCTTTTTCTTCCTCTTCTACTTCGACAGCGTTAGATCTTATTCTTCTAATATCTGTTAACGTTCCTTTTTTTCGAACGAAACAATCGATGTTAGTATCATTCCCATCTTCGTCGCAGATTTTGATCCTCGAATAGTCTCTCCTTCGGTCTATTAAATTATCATTATTATTGTTAGATTTCCATCCCGACGCAGAAGAAGAATTCGAATTTTGTGCGTTAAAGAAGAAGAAGAAGAAGAAGAAAATTGATATCATTAACGACAATAAAATTAATAAAGATTTCTTCAACGATGATAGAAATTGTATCGAGCTCTTCATTTTACGCGTAATCACTATTATTACGCGCGCGCTCTCTCATTTACTGCATAAGTAGCGTGTTTTTTGTTGTACGGCGCGTAAGAAATTTAGGGGATTCGATGTTTACGACCACAGCATAATAATGTCCACATTTTCATGACGCAACAATAAATATGCTCGCGATGTTATATAATCGTCATCGTGTTCCCCCAACACGAGCGATGAAACCGACGACGAAACGAGCTTCAACGAGCGCTAGGCATAATCAAAAACGGTCGTTGAATAAGCACACATCGTCATCGTCGTCATCATCGTCATCGCAGAGAAATGTTTCTTCTTATGACGATGATGAACAGAAAACAGTGAACTACTTCGCCTATGGTTCAAACTTAAGTTCAAAAACGTTCGAAGGCCGAAGGAACATGAAACCTGTTGAGAAAACGAACTGTGTTTTATATGGCTATGAACTGCGCTTTAACGTACCCGGTATACCTTACGTAGAGCCAGGCTTCGCTAGTGTCTACCGTGAAACGAAAGAAGAAGGTGAAGGTTCGTTCGTCCATGGCGTTTGTTATACTTTATTGAAGGAAGATTTTGAGTATTTAGTGAAGACGGAAGGTTCGTACGACGTACGCGACGTCGAATTGGTTGAATATGATAGTTTAAGGATTGTAAACGCAAAGACGTTGACGCATAGAGACGTCGTGAAAACAAAGTTGAATCCATCGCGTAGGTATTTAGGATTAATCGTAGAAGGCGCTAAAGAGCAAAGGTTGGACGAGAAATGGATCGAAAAGTTGGAAGGTGAAGAATATTATGATCCAGCGAAAAAAGAGCTGAATCCTTTCGAGTTAGCGATTTTAATTGCTTCTTTGCCTTTAGTTGTCGCGAGATCATTTGGAGAAATTTCTAGTTTATTTATTGAAAACGACGAGCGTTTTCGAGAGGCTTCGGTGGACAAGAAATTAATCGAAACGTTCATTGCAACACAAAAAGCTTTGTATGACGTACACGATGACGTTTTTGAGAAAGTAATCGGTAGCGGTGTTAGAAATAATAGTTAGTTACATGTAGTTAATTGTTGTGTAAATTATTATGTAAATTATGTGTGTGACCTGGTATATACACACCTAATCTGAATATTCGTCATGTTCATCGTCATTATGAACTGCTACTGCTATTGTCTTTATCCTTTTCTCTTTTTTATCCTCATCATCGTCGTCGTCTCTATTATCATTATTATTATTATTATCATTTACTCTTTTCTTTCTTGTCGCAGCAGCAGTCGTCGTCATCATTGATGTTTTCTTCTTTTCGTTCTTAACAACATCACGCTCAAATTTTGCTTTTAAAATGTCTTTCCCTGTTTCGCGTTTCTTTTCCGATCTTTCAATCCAGGACTCTTTCGTCCACCCTTCTGGTACTGGAGCTAACCTTGCGAATGTCAAATACCCAGTATGCGTTTGTCCTTGTAATCTTGGAATAGAGCTTACCATGTGCGAGAAATCATCCGAACCGTTTTCAGCAGCTTTTAAGCCGTTGTTCTTATTCATAGAGTTACTAGTACTACTAACACCACCGCCGCGTTTGTTCTTTTCGAAAAACGATTTCCCAGCCGAAGCGGTTTCAATGTTTGTATAAAATCTTCGTTCGCTCACATCGAATTCTCTCCCGAGCATTTCTACTGTTTTAATATCGCAAAATCCAAACTTTGTCAATTCGATGCAAGTCTTTTGCACTTGTTCAACACAAGGCGAAAACGAGCACAAAACGCCATCCACTTTCAAGCACTTCGCAGCAGATTCAACGCACTTATACGGACCGGGTAAATCCAAGAAAACTGCATCGGCAATCTTCGCCTCTTCTAAATTTTTGGAAAACCCATTTGTTTCGATATCCCTATGCGTGACCGTGCAAAATTCACTCAATCCATTTTCTTGAATCTCTAAATGTGCCGCATCTGCTCTCACTTTATTGAACTCAAACGTGAAAACGTGCCCTTCTTTTTCGTGGGCATCATCATCTTCTTTATTATTATCTTCTTTTTCATTAGTATTATTATCGTTTTTAACCGACTCCGTTCTTGGATTCGCAACCGCCCTCACTAACGAATGCGTTAGGCTTCCGCTCCCGGTACCGCTCTCTAAAACAACCTTCCCAGGTTTCAAATCCATCCACGAACAAATCAACGCTATATCATACACGTACAATATCTGCGTCCTATGTGCTAAAACGTTCGTCCATAGCTCTGCCGTCGGCGCTAATAGCCACACGAACCCGGTCTTGCAAGTGACTTTTTGCCCAAATTCCACTTTATTGATTATGTCACAATGCTTAAACGCTCCGTAATGTGTGTGCATGGTTTCTTTTCTGTTTAATCTGATTTGTTTCTGGTCGTTGAATCCTACGTGGACTATTACTAAATCCCCTTCTTTCATTGTCATCATGGACGAGGAATTATTATTATTAATATTATTAACATCGTCGTCATCATCGTTAGTATTTTTTGTATCTACTTCGAAGCCGCCAGCAGTTTTGTTGTTGTGGAGCATGGACCCTGTGATCCTTTGTGTGTATGACGACATCAGTATTAATAATAATTCTAAACGAAGCGATTAATATAGATAGAGAGGAAAATATTAGATTAGTTTATTCAATGTGTTTCTTTTGTCGTTTACAACACTGTTTACGCACTCGCGCAGAGAGCGGAGAGCGTCAGTTTTCTGCTAATTCTTTTTTGTGCTCGATGATCCGTGTTGTGCTATACTATGCCCTATGTCATACTATTGAACAAACATTTCTATAAAGCATTTTCCCACTTTTTAGCGATCGATTCAGGACATTGATCTAAAATGAAATCCTTCAATTCAAGAAAACACCTCACGCCGAGCTTCAAATTTCTAACGTTATCTCTCGGTCGATATAACCATCCATCGTTGCAAAACTGAGCAACCGTGGCTTCTTTTTCGAGTAAACTCATTCGAACAGCCGCGTCGACTTGCGCTTGCGTAGCGCCGCCGCCCTGTTGCATCATATTATTATTATTATTATTATTGTTATTAATAAATTCTTTCTTCTCTTCATTATCATCATCATCGCCTTGTTGTTGTGTATTATTATTGTTATTACCAAACTCTAAACCGTTCGAGTTCAATAACGTCATCATATCAACACCTTGCAAACAAGTCAAATCGGTTTTCAAAATTTCGTCTAAAATCACCCTAAACAACGCAATTTGCTTCGGTTGTAACCTCGTCGCTAATTTCGTAATCGCTGCGGAATGTGTAGCGCTTTGATCCACGTTCGCGATGCCTATATATAGCTTCTCATCGCCCCCAATGAACTTGATTCTCCTAATCTCGATCCCGAAATGTTCCCTCAATTGAGACGAGATTTGTCCCCAAAATCTATCAAACTCAAAGTTCGAAGGTAACTCGTCGCCCCCATCGTCCGCGTCTGCGTCGTTGGCTACTAATTCTTGCGTTTGTAAGTCTCGGTGTAACTCTCTAGCGTCTCGTTCGAGCATGAATCTTTTCGCCGTTAGAGCGTTGAAGAATAGTTGTTGGTTTGGATTTAAAGACATTTTTTTGACCACTACCTGCTGTGCGTAGTAGTAGTATTAACGGCCTCTTCCACTGTTTTTCTGTTCTTGATGGTCCTTTTTGTACAACCCATATTTAGGGCGGCTGCTTTTGCCGATGGGCACCTTTTTCCCCTTTACATATAATTTACTATATTTCTCTGCTATTCTCTTTTTTCCACTCTCTCTATTCCGCACTTCTCCTTCTCCTCTCTCTGTTATACGCGCTCAAGAAATTAAATAAAACACACAGAAAAACAATATTTCTTCTTCTTCTTCTTCTTCTTCTCTAACTATTGAATGCTAATAGAGGCAGTTCTGTTAACCGAGGCCTTAATTTTCGGTTGGTTGTTCAATAAAGCGAAGAAATAAACAGTATAAAAATACTATCAGCAAAGAACCGTGAACTGAGCGAGATTAGGTCCTATAGTCGGAAATGGTGCATAGAATAATATCTAAAATGGAATCGATCCCTTCAGCGCAAGAGTTGAACGAAATGGAGCTCGGTAGTACGACGAATAATAATGTGCGTTTAATTTTGAGTGTGTGTCTGTTTTCGTTTTGGACATTTTTATGTGCGATCGAGTGACCTCGCGCGTCGTGTACCGGTTTATCGCAAATTGGAATAAAAAATTTCCTTCGAGGGTGCCTTTGGAGCTGAGAAATAACTATCTCGGCTAACACTTGATTTACTCTCTATCTCAAATATACATTATGAAATCAAAAAGCAGAAGAAGAAGAAAGAATCCGCACGAGGAGGGGAATACGAACCTAGAGAGCATAAAATGGCTATTGGAGACTTGAGCATCAAGTTAGGAACGGAAATCGATGTTTTCAATCCATCGCAGTCGAAAGGGTTAACAGAGCACGAAGCCGAGAAGAGGTTGAGGGAGTTTGGCGAAAATTGCTTAACGCCCCCAACGGTTGTTCCATGGTATATTCAATTATTATCGAAGTTTCTCGATAAGTTCATGCTGTTATTACTCGCGGCTGGCGTCTTGTGCCACGTCGCGTTTGCGCTCGATACGCAGCAGAAGGAGAATTTATATTTCGGAGCGTGTTTATATGTCATCGTCGTTTTGACGTGCGTGATTACGTATTATCAAGAAAGAGGCTCGGCCGCGACGCTTTCGGCGATTAAAAAGTTGATGCCGACCTCGTGTAACGTCGTAAGAAACGGAGTTGAGAAAAAATGTGATCCACGATTTCTCGTTTGCGGCGACGTCGTTCATTTACAACTCGGCGATAGAGTTCCAGCTGATTTACGTTTGATCTCAGTGAAAGATTTGAAAACAGAGAATTCGTCTCTCACGGGCGAGAGCGCGCCAGTGAGTGGATTTGTCGACGCGCAAAGCGATAGACCGATGGAAGCGAAAAATATCGTCTTCTCTTCGTCGCTCGTTATGCAAGGTTCAGGTCACGGAGTCGTGATTCGAACCGCGAATCAAACGATGATTGGAACGATTGCCTCTTTGGCATCTTCGTCTGGGCATATCGAGGAATCCTTACTTCAAAAGGAGATTCACCGATTTGTTAACATCATTGCAATTTTTGCGCTAACCACAGCAATTTGTTTGTTCGTGGTTGGTATGAGCCGTGGCGTTGATTTTTTGACTTGCTTCGTGAACGGCTTCATAGTTGTTCTAGTCGCAAACATACCCGAAGGACTCGCTGCAACGGTTACATCATGTTTGGCCGTCGTCGCGAAACGAATGAGCGAAAAGAACGTCTTGGTGAAACGCATTGATATCATCGAATCTCTTGGCGCATGTTCGATCATTTGTTCAGATAAGACTGGAACGTTGACTCAAAACATGATGACCGTCGAGAACTTGTTCTACGGAGGCGCTATCCATAACGTGCACGCTGGAGGAACATCGGTCATTTTGGATACGTTTCAAGAACGCGCTTCGATGCACATGCGAGAACGAGGAGATTATACTGCGCGTAAGCGCGCATCTGAAGATTCTTCCGCACGATCGACGCCCGGGAATACGTTTACAATTTCTTCGTTCAAGGCGTTAATGTCCGGCGCCAACGCGTCTCTCGATTGGGAAATGTTCTCAACGCACGCCAAGCTATTGACGATTGCCGGCGTGAATAACCAAGCCGCGTTTGAAGACGTTCGCGGCGTCCGAGAAATCGTCCGCGGTGATGCCACAGATGCCGGTTTGCTGCGATATGCAGACGCGATATATCCAGTCTCTCTCGCTAAACGCTCGTTCGTAACGCAATTTGAGATTCCGTTCAACTCTGTGAATAAGTACGCGGCCGTTGTTTGTACTTGTCCAAGCTCGAACGAATTTTTAATCTTCTTAAAAGGAGCACCTGAACGCGTAATTATGAGGTGTACGACTTTTGCGCACGAGCGCGGTGAGCGCCCTATCGATGCGCAGTTCACGGAAAATTTCGAAGATACTTATCATCGTTTTGGCGTATGCGGTGAAAGAGTTATCGGCTTTGCGTACGCTCGCGTTCCTGCGCGTGATTATGCGAACGTTGAAGATCCGAATGCGCTCTTGCAAGGGGTGAATTTTACTTTTGCCGGTTTAATCTCTTTAGTTGATCCGCCAAGACCGGGCGTTGCCGATGCCATCGCTAAATGCCGCTCGGCTTCTATAAAGGTTGCGATGGTTACTGGCGATCATCCCTTGACTGCCGAGGCGATCGCTCGAAAGGTTGGCATAATCACTTTGCCGACAAGTCACGAACTTGCTCCTGCAAAGTTGAAGAAGCATTGGTTAGCCGAAGATTGTGACGCAGTCGTCATAAGCGGCGCTGAAGCAGAAACTTTCACTGAGAGCGACTGGGAGGTTATCGTGCGAATGAAAGAGATTGTTTTTGCACGCACGTCACCACAAATGAAACTAAAATTAGTTGAGCATTTAAGAGACGTTGGAGAAATTGTCGCCGTCACCGGTGATGGTGTCAATGATTCGCCGGCCTTGAAAGCCGCACATATTGGCATTGCTATGGGTAGCCCTCAAAGTTCAGATGTCGCTCGCGAGGCTGCTGACATTGTGCTTCTCGATGATAATTTTGCTTCGATCGAGCACGCGGTGGCAGAAGGACGCGCTGTGTTTGATAATCTCTCAAAGTCAATCACGTATACTCTTGCGCATTTAACGCCGCAATTGGTTCCAGTGTTCTTCAATCTCGCGCTTGGAATGCCTCTCGCAATGAACGGGATCATGATTTTGTCCATCGATTTGTTAACCGAGCAAGGTCCTGCCATTTCGTTAGTTTACGAGAAAGCCGAGGCTGATATTATGCGACGACCTCCTCGCAATCCGCGTACAGATCATTTGATCACGAGAGAAACATTAATCTTCTCCTACGTCATCTCAGGTTTGTTTTCATCTTTGACTTGTTTCATGGCATACGCTTTGGTATTCCATCACTACGGCATTGAGTTGCCCGATGTTGCGTTTTCGCTCGACAAAGGATACTTCAAAGGCCCACCATATTCCGCTAGCGATAAAATTTTGACGCTTGCAAATGGAACATCGTTTGACGCGATGAAACAAAATTTGATTTACAAACAAGCCAGTACTGCTTGGTATCTCACGTTGATCGTAAATCAATTCTGGAATATCTTCGTTTGCAGAACTCGCCGAACGTCGATCTTCGAGCAAGGGTTCTTCTCTAACGAGGTCACTATCTACGGTTGCGTAACTTCTCTGACTATCATGGCATGCGCCATTTACGTCCCAGAGTTACAAGTGCAAGATTTATTCAACACGACTGCGCCTCTTGGGCAATCCTGGACGTGTACGTTTCTCTTCATGTTTTGGATTGTTAGCGTAAGCGAGTTCATGAAGTTCCAAAAGCGCAAGCATTTTTTGCAAGTCGCGTAGTAGAGAAAAGAAACGTAAACATAATCACACATACACATATCGGTCGTTCTCTTAAGTTTCAGTTTCCATACGCTCTCTCTGAAAATTACAAAATGTAAGTTGTCTTCATCGTCAGTACAGTACGCTTTTTATTCTCATCTTTTGTTCCAAATCACACGTGTTGTTAGTGCCTTACAAATTCCGAACAAAAAACGGCTTCAAACGCGCTCTTTAAGAAAAAGGTAATCGATTCGAATCGATTCGAATCGAATCAATTAAACAATGGTCAAAGCGTATTTACGCTACGAACACACGAAAAAATTCGGCATCTTATGCGAACCAGATGTGAACATCGCGTACTCTGCGAATAATAATACGAGTAATAATACCAGATTTATCTTCGCGGCGGCTGCTGAGACGATTAATGTCATAAACGAGAGAACTGGGAAGATCATTAGAGAAATCTGGGCACCTAAAACGTACAACTCATTGGACGGCACGGCCGAGAAAGTCGTCAGAGTGACTTCGTTAGCGCAAGCTATTGATGGGAAAAAGTTCGCCGCCGGGTTCTCCGATGGTTCAGTGAGAGTATGGAACGATTGTTTGAGAGCGATTTTGAGAGATGATTCGGGGAAAAGAAGGGGTGAGGGAGCATTCGATGACGATGGTGATGATTTTGAGGACGATGATGATGATGAGAGAAAAATGGAAGAGTATTGTGAGAGCGATATAGTGTTTAGGGGGCATAAGACAGCCGTGAGTGCGCTTTTGTGGACCGATGATTGTACTAGTTTAGTGAGCGGAGGTAAGGATACCGACGTCGTCGTATGGGACGTTCTCGAGGAGAGAGGGATGTTTAGGTTGAAAGGGCATAGGGGGCAGATTACGAGCATGGTGTTTGTTAAACACGGTAATAATGATGATAATAAAGCATTATTATTAGCGAGTGCAAAGACGAAGAAGAATAAGAAGAAAGTAGAAAATGATGATGATGATGTCAATTATTATGACGACAAAAAAGACAAGAACAATTTACAATCGATAAAACCTGAAACAGAGACGAATTTCACAAATACGGCTTTGGTGACGACATCGAAAGATGGCTTTGCAAAGGTTTGGGATTTAGTTGGACAAAGATGTTGTCAGACGATATCTGGTTTCGGTGGCGAGTGTTGGGCATCCGCGTATTCACAATTTGTAAACGTAGGTAATTATGATAACAATAATAATAATAAAGATTCACATGGAATAGTCGCCATAGCTGGGAATGAACGAGAGATTAAATTTTATTCCGTATTCAAAGGCGTCGAAGAAGGCTCGATCTTAAGAAATTCAAACGAGAACTTATTGAACGATGGCGTTGAAGATGCAGAAAGAATAGCTAAAGATAATATTTTGGACAAGGCTTTGCGCTTGCGCTTTATCGGCTCGTTTGCAAAAGAAGCGAGAAGTCGAACGATTTCGTTACAGTTTTCGAGTTTAGGAACTGCTCTCGGCATTCAAAGCGTAGGAAAATCTATAGAGATCTATGACGTGAAAAACGCAGAGGAGATTGAAAAGAAACGAAAAAGGCGCTTTAAAAGAAGGCGCGAAAAAGAAAACGCAAAGAAGATGAAAAAATCGACAAATAACAATAACCAAAAAAGCAACGATGATGATGAAGACGATGACGATGATGAAGAAGAGAACGATGACGAAGATGATTTGAATAGATTTAATGCGAAAGATGCATTTGAATTATCATCAATCGTTCGCCCTACTGGGAAATCCATCGCACCGTTTGCGTTTCAACCGGAGACTATGGATTCGCATCTCGATAAACAGATTTCGTTAGCTATTTCTCTTGACTCAAACGCAGTCGAACTTTACGACATTGCCAACATATCGACAAAGATGAAGGAAGATAAGAGAGAACCAAAGAAACGGTCGATTGCTAGATCTTCTGGCCATAGAGCGGATGTTCGCGTCATCGCGTTATCGCCCGATGAAAGTTTTCTTCTTTCCGTCTCTCATTCAGGTGCAAAAGTTTGGGATGCTGACACTGGAAAATGTGCTCGAACGATCGAGTCTGGTTACGGCACGTGTGCGTTTTTTGCTCCCGATGGAAGAAATGCCGTAGTTGGAACAAAAGAAGGTGGTTTAGAAATCATCGATTGTTTAGCCGGAACGAACTCAGCCTCTGCTGCCAACTCAAAATTGAAAGAAGATAATAACAATAATGATGATGATGAAAACGGAGAAGAAGAAAACGGCGATCAACATTTATCGCAATTAGATCCTTTGAAAATTGCACACGAAGGCCCAGTTTGGGGCATTTGTGCTCTTCCAGACGAGTCTGGATTCGTCACGTGTTCGGGCGATAAGACGATTAAATTTTGGGAATGGACTTTAGTCGCAGCGAACAAAAGAGACAAAAAGGGAATGAAAAAACTTACAGCGACGCATTCGAAAACTTTGCAAATGTCCGACGATGTTTTGAGCGTTTCGATAACGCCAGATGGTAAACTTTTAACCGCATCTTTACTCGATAATACTTTGAAAGTTTTCTTTGCGGATACTTTAAAGTTTTCGTTGTCTTTATACGGTCACCGCTTACCTGCGCTATGCCACGACGTGTCTTCGGACTCAGTTTTATTGGCGAGTGCTGGACAAGATAAGAACATTCGTGTTTGGGGCTTAGATTTCGGTGATTGCCATAGATCGATTCACGCGCACGATGACTCAGTCATGGCTTTAAAATTCGTCAATAAAACGCACTACGCTTTTACGTGCGGAAAAGATAAAAGAGTTCGCTATTGGGATTTAGATAAATACGAAATGCTTCTCTCGTTGGATGAACATCACATGGCGGTTTGGACTATTGCAATTTCAACCACTGGCTCTTTCGTCATTTCAGCCGGAGCAGATCGCTCGTTACGATTGTACGAACGAACGAAAGAGCCGTTCTTCTTGGACGAAGAGAAGGAAAAAAGGCTCGATTCGATGTTTGAGGACAACGCCGGGATTGAAATGGATGAAGAAGATCGTAAAAACAGTGAACGATTATTCGACAAAGACGGCAACAATATCGTCGGTGAACAAAATGGTAACAACGAATCCGGTTTAGCTGGACGCAGGACGATGGAAACGCTCGATTCGGCGGACAAAATCGCCGCCGCCGTGGATTTAGCCAAGCATGAGCTCGAACGTCGCGCCTTATACGAAAACGATAAACTGCAAAGCGTCGACCCATCGAAAGTTCCGCAGTTAAAACCGAACCCGTTATTGCTCAACATGGAGCCGCGTCAATACGCTCTGTACCAAGTCGCGCAAGTCAGACCAGCAGAACTTGAGCGCGCGATTCTATGCCTCCCGTTCCTTTACTGCAGATTATTACTCGATTACCTCAAATATTGGCTCGAAAGAAACGAAAAAGTTGAGTTATGTTGCACGATGACGAATTTAATCATCAGATTACATTTCCAACAACTCGGCGCAACGCGAGAGGCCAGAGCGACATTAGATGCTTTAAAGCCGTTAATAAGATCAAGAACGAAAGAACGCTTGGACGATTTAGGGTTCAACATCGCCGGCCTAGACGTCATCGAACGCTCCGCGATTGCAAAGGCTGAGATTCAGAATACAATCGCGCGATGAACGAAGAAAGAAAGAAAAAGAAAAAGAAACAACGACAACAACAGAACTATAACGTACGTACAAGAAAGCAATACTATGTCACAAAAAGCGCCAGGTTCTGAACGGTACATTTAATCTCCAATACTTACGGCCTCTTTTTTATTTTTCCTGCCAATGATGGCCTTTCAAATTATTATTTTTCATTTTTTGTCATTTTTGTCACTTCGACACTTTTGTTCGCTCTTTACACTTTCAGACTTTAGCGCTTTGAAATAAGTAATACGAAATAGTGATAACATAATATAATAATAATAATAAAGATGTCATCGGCGGCTTCATCAAACCCTAATCAATTCA
>Ga0302126_10000762_pt1 | contig 20160 bp, 17 predicted proteins | sample CB4_20m_MG_FD_203108 | JGI IMG/M metagenome (GOLD analysis project Ga0302126, IMG submission 203108) | Marine microbial communities from Western Arctic Ocean, Canada - CB4_20m | ecosystem: Environmental > Aquatic > Marine > Oceanic | place: Canada: Western Arctic Ocean | collected 2017-09-24 | reverse complement strand
TGAATGAAGGTGCGGTGGCGCGCCGGCAGTTGTTGAACCCGCGTGGCTACACTCCGCGCGTGCTACGTGCGCTGGCAATAAGAACGCGGCATTCCAGATAAAGTAGAACAGAGTGTCGCAGTCATGTTGACGCCAACTCTAAACCTTAGCATTGAAAGTTCAACAAACGAGGTAAAAGTCAATCCCGGCTCAACAACTGTACAGATCGAAGAACTAATGAGACTTTCCAATTGCGACAAAGAGATTGCAATGGGAGTGTTTGCCTTACTTTCTGAAAGCGACACGAGCGACGAGGAACGTGAAGAGCAGCTTGTACGAATCAAAGAAATAATAATGAAACGCGCAGAGTGCAGCGAAGAGATTGCAAAGGAAGCGGAAAGACAATTTCCAAACAACTCAGAGGATGCCGTCTTGGCCCAGCTCCTTGCTCTTCTTGGCGCGACCAGGGAGTGTGAAGACACCAGGGGGTGTGAAGACACCAGGGGGTATGAAGACGTGGATTAGACAGCGTTAAACAAGATTCTAACCAAATAAATACACACGCGAACACGCAGACCTTGGGTCGCACCAGGGCCACAACGCTCCCTGTTCGAGCGTCGTGGTCAACGGAGGGATTGGACAGCAGATAGTGCGGAAGGCTCCCTCCCTGCATGTCGCAAACTCAACAACGCTCGGAGATATGAGTCCCACGAGCTCATCTGTCTGGCATGATGCGAAACACGACAGGGTAAGGAACTGAACGGTTTTGTCTAGTAGGGACCGGTTCCGTAGTCTGTGAATAGCTGGAACGCTTCTCAGCTCTTTATTAAAGGGAGAAACACCCTAATGCATCGCAAGCGCGCGATCTGGCCAATCGCGCGGCGCGTAGAAAGGCTTGACGAACTGCGTCAGGACGCCCACCTCCGTGTCGCCGTCCTCGTAGAGGATGTCGAACGTGCCGTCGGGGTTGCACGCGGTGATCTCGCCCGCGTACCACTTGGTGCCGAAGAGGCTGCCTCCCCACGCGGCCTCGGACTTGGTGTACTCGGTGGCCCTGTACCGCCCCTTGACTGCGTCGCCAACGCCAAAGGCCGGCGGCGGCGGCGGCGGCGGCGGTGACGCCGCTTCTGCCTCGTCGTCCGAGACGTCCACCCAAAGGCGCGGCTTGCGCTGCGGGCCCTCAGGCTGCGCGGGCTCCTTGTTAGCGCGGGGCGAGGGCTTGGCCACCCGCCCGCGCTTGCGTGACAGACGGGTGGCGCCGTTGTCATCATAGACAACGCCGGTCTTGGCGAGCTCCAGCTGGCACTTCTGGTTCTCGCAGGTATCGCGGTTGCCCTCGCTCTGGATGACCTGGCACACCGAGCAGAGCAGGCGCACCGCGGCGAGCGCCAGCGGTGGCGATGCGGGAGTGGTGGGCATGCTGTGCGCTGCGTGCGCTCGCGTTGCGCGTATCGCGACGCGCTCGCTCTTTGAAGTACAGTGAAGGTTCAGGGCGCGCGCGCGTCCTGCCGGTTCAGGAAGAGTGCAGTCAAGACCTGCACCTCGCCTGCACAGCCAGCCGCGACCCACGCGCCGCGGCCTCCCCAAGCGCCGCCCTCTCGCAGGCGCGCGCTGCCCCGCGCTGCCCCGCGCTGCCCCGCGCTGCCCCGCGCGCTCACGCCTGGCGCGCCCCGCACGATCCTGACGCACGCGTCGCGGCGCGGCGCCTGGCGTGCCCGTCCGCCGCCGGCGACCGGCGACCGTGTGAATTGCCACCGCAGCGACCGCCGCTCCCGCGGGCGCGACTGACAGGTGCGACTGACAGGTGCGACTGACAGGTGCGCGGGCTGTGCGCGCTGTGTCAGGTGTCATGATGAAGCGCTTCCCTTGGCGCAAGCGCAATGCGGTGAACCGGTTTGAGGCCCGTCCGGCGCCGTCGCCGGTTCTCTTGCACCAGCAGGCGGCCCGCGAGAAGGCGCAGAAGGCGCAGAAGGCACGCGAGGCGGAGGCGGAGGCGGAGGAGGCGCAAAAGGCGAAGCGCCAGGCTCGCCGCGCAGGGCAGATTCCCTACGACAAGGCAGTGGGATACCTTGTCCGACGCACGTATCGGAAGCCTGAGCACGAAGATGCGGCGCATTACAACTTCCCCTTGTTAATTTCGCCTCGCTCCACAAACTTGTCGTGTATCGTCGTGGCCGACCAGCTGCTGCTACGGAACGCGAAGTGAAATCCGCTGGCTTAGGCCGCGCGGTGCCACCCCTCTTGCCCTGGCGCGGCGAGGCGCGACAGGGCACCGCCGCAAGGTGCAACGTGCAGAACTCATGTGTGTGTGTGTGTGTGTGTGTGTTAGGGGTTCCTCTTTCTGAGAGGACTGTCGTGTTCCAAACAACCCTCACATGTCCACGAGCTGAATGGCGAGCTGGGCGCATTGCCTTGACAGTCGACGCCCTTCGCCGCGCCGGCGTCCATAGGTCGCAGCGCTATTGCTAGAAGCAACACATGGCCGATGCTTCGGAGACGCACGACAATGCGATCCGCGACGACAGTTGCGGCATGGGCAGCTCTGGGATGTACAGTGAGCAGAAAACGCAGGCGCCGTTCCTGAGCACGCGTTCAAAATCAAAGTCAGCCCTCGACGCCGAGCCACCCGAAGAGGTACGCGGCGAACGAAGGAAGCGGCCACGCGGGGCGCGGTCTGGCACTTTCACCAAACGCCATTTTGTCACCGGGTTTGATGAACCGTTTAGACTCATCGAGGTGAAGCTGGACGTGTTGGACACGTACGCATGCCGAACGGCGCTCTCGATCGCACGCGACAAGCCCACCTTCACCACCGATGACGGCCACGGCGTTTGGTCGCTTCAGTATAGCCACGTGGCAATTTGCACGTGGTTGCGCGCCATGCTGTATGGCGAGCTGCAGATGGACGACCCGCGACTCACGTATGCAGAAATCCTTAAGCTACTCGAATACGAAGGCATCGACACGCCCAGCAATCTCGTGACCGTCGCAAAGGCCACGTGTCGCCTCTCAAACCCACGGCCTTCGCTTGCTGGCGGAAGACACTCAAATATATCAAATCAAATTGCCGAAGTTGCGGAATCGGTGGCGGATGGCATATTAGCATGGCCGCGACTTGCAAATCAGATGGATCACATTCTCCGCGGCGGTGAGTTTCGCCAGTCTAGTTCCAGCGCGGCAATCGCTGCACATGTCAGCTGCCGCTGCAGCGGCACCCGAGCGTGGATAGGCTTTCCGCCAAAACCGACAACGTGGCCTTGGAAGTTTGACGAAAGGCATGACCCCGTTTATGAACTCGTGCACGTTCATAAGCCGTTCTGGCTGCAGCACACCCTTCGCGTGTTTGGGGCAATGCTTCTCGACGAAGGTTACGATGTGCTGGAGACTGACGGCGAGGAGGACCCGAGAAAGCCGAGCCCGATGAAAGCCGCACTTTCAGATCTGACGAAGGTGGCAAAGAGAGCCGCGCAAACACGCCTGGTGGCATACGACGGCTGCGAAAACTTTAATCTCAAAAAAGCAAAGGCGTTTGCCGACTACGTGACGCAACACGTGCTGGCAGGCGGACCCACTCCGCTGAGCAAAGCAGTCGCCGACGTGCACTCGGCGCGCGTGCGCTTTGCCCGTGCGTGCGTTTCACTCGCCGACTACGTGCTTCGACAGAAGTTTTGCAAGTGGCACGCATTAAATGCGTTTTTTGACAACTCCTGTGCTGATGAACAAGGGAGCACGCCCGAGCGAATGGCACTTGATCGTGCGCTCAAGGCACGTCGGGTGAGCATCGTTCGCTGGGCGCAGGAAGCGCCTGGCGCTGGTATCAACCGCATCGTGCCAGTTGGGCTCTTCCAATTCCCACCCGTCTACGATACGATCGATGCTTCCCCTAGCATTTGCCCCTTGCCTCGCGTGCTTGTGAGTTTCGAAGAGCATTACTAAGTTAGTTTTCACGCGACTCGGTCCGCCCGCTGAGTACGACGACCTATTCAAGTAGCGAAGCGGAATAATGTAGCGCGTCGTGTGCATGGGGTGTGGCAGTGCATGTGCGTTTTAATCCATATAGACATAAGGGTTGCTGCGTGTCGGGTAGAGATGGGCGGCGGTGACGCAACGCGGGTGCAATGAGCTTCCGACCGTGCGCGGTTGAGGAAACGGGCGAGGCGCTCAGCCGTCTACAACTTGTGTTGCGATCTGGGAATGCCGAGGCGGAGCGCCGTCGCCGAGTCGCAGCGCCGGAGGGCGGCCCTTATGCCGGCCCTTGTGCCTTTAACACGATTTCGTTGGAGACTGCGCTTAAACGTGATGCGAAAGCAGGCGATGTGGAAGCTTTAAGCGTCTTCATAGGGAAGACGTTAGACTCCAAAGAAGTCGACGCCGTGCTCATGACTGCGATCCGTGATGGCGCCTACAATGTAGTTAGTTTCATGATCAAGTACCTGAAAGCTAATGTCAACGCAAAAAATAAGCACGGTGTGACCGCACTAATGCTTGCAAGTGCAAACGGAAACTCCGAGATCGTCAAAGCTCTACTCGAAGAGGGTGCTGATGTCGACAAAACAAGCGGTCTTGGTTTCACCGCACTCGCCATCGCAGAGGAAGCAGGGCACGATGAGGTTGTCACGATCTTGAAGGGTAAGTCCGCTATGTAGCGCGTCGTGTGCATGGTGTATGGCAGTGCATGTGCGTTTTAATCCATCTAGACATAAGGGTTGCTGAGTGTCGGGTAAAGATGGGCGGCGGTGACGCAACACGGGCGCAATGAGCTTCCGACCGTGCGCGGTTGAGGAAACGGGCGAGGCGCTCAGCCGTCTACAACTTGTGTTGCGAGCTGGGAATGCCGAGGCGGAGCGCCGTCGCCGAGTCGCAGCGACGAACGCACCGCTTACGAAGGGCATTCAGATTGCCCGCCGCGACAATGACGATCACTATAACGCGATTGCCTTGCTGGCCTACCTCAAGATGTGCGAGCCGTTTATCAATAATCCAGAAACATTTTTCGAGTCTATTTCTCAACTTGATTCTAAATCATACGCAGCCGTCATTGCATTCTTTGCTCCGTTTGGAAAGCTGCAAGACATAGTAAAGCCTTTTCTACACGGAAAGCAATTTGGGTCCATTTGCCTCAAGTACGCCAAGCCTGATGAAGAACACGCGCTCCTATTCGAGCTGTGCCCCCCTACAGTAGGAGGAGAAGCTGCTCTATCTGTTCTAATAGAGTGTCGCATCCAAACGTATATCGTTAATGAGGCGATCAGGGGCGACAAAGAAGCTAGAGCAATTTGGGGAGAAGCTATGCAAACCATCAATACAACGCTTGAACGCCTGGCCGTTCCAATGGAGGTGGCGACTGGTGAAGAGAGTACGTTCTATTATCAAATTCAGACCGATGAACCCGACCTGGAAAAAATAGTCGCAAGCATGCCTCAGAAATTTCTGGCCGTGTCAAAGAAGCAGCCTAAATCCCGTGACGGTTTTAGGACTCTCTCGTTTATTGTAGGGAGTGGTGTCCGCGTCATTAATATTACAACGAACGGCGATCCCGGGGATCCAAAATTAAAGGAATCGTCAGTGGTGACTCTACCCTCTACGTGGACGATGGGGATGGGCAACATCGACATTGTAATAGCGCCTCTGGTGATGTTTAGACGGAAAGACGGCGACAAAAACGTCTTTGTGTTTACGTACGAGAATGCGCTTGAATTTGATGCGCAAAACGGCGATACGGAATCTGTAAGAAGCTTTGCAGGGAAGAAAGTAGACCCCAAAGCAATCGAAGGCGTGCTCATGAATGCGATCAGGGATGGCGACGACTATTTAGTTCGTATCCTGATCGACGAACTGAATGCTAATGTCAACGCAAGAAATTCTTTTACTTGGACCGCACTCATGGCTGCAACCATGAAAACTATTCCCATTGTAAAATTTCTACTCGAGAAGAAAGCCGATGTCAACACAGCAAATTGTCACGGCGCGACCGCACTAATGCTTGCAAGCATGAGAGGGGGAGGGGCCGAGATTGTAGAGCTCTTACTCGATAATAACGCCAGTGTCAACGCAGGAGATAAAGCGGGGATGACCTCACTTATGCATGCAAGTGCATACGGAAACGCCGAGGTCGTCAACGCTCTACTCAATGCGGGAGCCACGGTCGACACAAACGACCGCGATGGTAAGACCGCACTTATGCATGCAAGTGCATACGGAAACGCCGAGGTCGCACTAATAATCAACGCAGGAGATAAAGCGGAAATGACCGCACTTATGCATGCAAGTGCATACGGAAACGCCGGGGTCGTCAACGCTCTACTCAATGCGGGAGCCACGGTCGACACAAAAGACCGCGATGGTAAGACCGCACTTATGCATGCAAGTGCATACGAAAACGCCGAGGTCGCACTAATGCTTGCAAGCGTGAGAGGGGGGAGGGCCGAGATTGTAGAGCTCTTACTCGAGAATAACGCCAATGTCAACGCAGGAGATAAAGATGGTAAGACCGCACTTATGCATGCAAGTGCATACGGAAGCGCCGAGGTCGTCAAGACGCTACTCGAGAATAAAGCCGATGTCAACGTAGCAACTCGGAAGGAGGGGGAGGGTTACGACGAGGGTGAGCGTGTGACCGCACTAATGCTTGCAAGCATGAGAGGGGAGGGGGCCGAGATTGTAGAGCTCTTACTCAAGAATGACGCCTATGTCAACGCAGGAAATGGAGCGGGGATGACCGCACTTATGCATGCAAGTGCATACAGAAACGCCGAGGTCGTCAACGCTCTACTCAATGCAAAAGCCATGGAGGTCGACACAAAGGACCGCGATGGTAAGACCGCGCTCATGTTTGCGAGCGAGGTGGGAGAAACTACGATTGTCGAGACGCTACTCAAAAACGGTGCTGATGTCAACGAAAAAGACCTTCTTGGTTTCACCGCACTCGACATCGCAGAGCATGCAGAGCAAGTTGAGGTTGTCACGATCTTGAATGGTGCACCCGATCAACATCCTGAACCCAAACGCCAAAGGAATTATTAATAAGTCTAGGATGTGTAGCACTAGCCAAGACAGTTTCCTAGCTCACGCGCCCGAGAACCCATTCGATCGCACTTGGGTTCTCATCCATGCACATCGCAGTCACTCATCCGCTTCGTACTCCTCGGTGTGGCCCGTCATGCGCCGGTGCGTGTGGATCCGCGAGTAGGTGAACGGTGGCGTCGCGGACAGCTCAAGTGCCGACTTCTTGTCTTTGCGCTCCTTTTTGTACGCCTTCTCGAGGTTCTTAAAGCCGGTATTGCCGTCGCTCTGCACATCCTCGCACCACTCGGCCACGCTGTCCTTGACGGTCTCCACAAAGGGGTGTTCGTTGTCGTCGTCGTCATTCTCCTCCTCATCCACGCTGTCGTCGTACTCCTCCCGCCACGACGCGGCGTCAACTGGGTAGCCAGTGGAATTCAAGAAGGTTTCGAGTTCCTGCAAGCGCATGTAGGACGAGTCGCCATTCTTGACGTTCCGCACGATCTTGCACGCCGCATCCTGCGTGGACTTCAGCATGTGGTATATCACGCACGTCTTGCAAGACTTGCCATTGCACTGTTTCTTCTTAAAACGATCCAGCGTGGAAAGCCTCACCTTCTTGGGCTGCCAGTCTGACTCCTTCTTGTTCGTGCGCGGCATGACCTGCCACGGAGACGGAGCCGCCGTGACGGCGCTCCGGCGGCGGTGGCCACAGCCACGGCCGACGAGGGCGCGCACGTTACGCGGCGGCGCGCAGTGCGGGCGCCAGGCTCGTGCATCGCGCGCCAAATCTGGGCGCGCGATGCGGTGCGCGCCTGCGGAAGCGCGGCTCTTGGGGAGGTCCCAACTGAACCTTGCCTGAACCGGCAGGTCGCGCGCGCGCGCGACCTGAACAGGTAGGTTGCGCCACCTGCACCTTGCCTGCACCGCCGCGACAGCGAGCGCAGCCAGCCGCGGTGCGCGCACCGCGCCGCCGCGCCGCCACCGCCTGCTTGTTGACTGTATCGCGCCGGCGCGAGTGCGTGCCGGTCAGATCTACCCGCACCGGCAGGTGAGTGGGTTGGCTTTCTCGCGCGCAACACAAACGCACGTCATGGCCCAGCCAGCTTCGCCTGTCCCAACTGCGGAGCGCCCCTGTCCTGGGGCTCCACTTATCGACAGGTCTAGGACCGGAATTACGACAACGAGCCAGGGCGGGCGCATGAAGCAGAGACGTCTGTTGGAGGAGTACATATCCGGCGACCGCGACCGTAGAGGCGCAGACAAGACGGGTGTTGTTGCGGCATACACCGCGGACGAGTGCCCTTCGGGCGGCAGCTCGTAAGCCGCGCGGCGTGGTATGAAGTACAAGCAAGGAGACCGCGCCACGAGATTGGAGAATATGTGTTCGGTTCATTTAGGATTGGCTGTTAGGTTACCAACTTACGTTTGTAGGAAGAAGGCACAGCAAAGTGTTGCCTGCTATGCAGCTGCTCTAGTGCAAAGATTGCAGTAGCGCGGCGCGTGCACTTTTGACGGACGTCAATGACACTGATGCAGAATGTGGTGTGAACCTGGTGAAGAATGTGGCGTTTGTTGAAAAAGGAAAGCGAAGAGCAGCCAACGAAACAGCGGGGTGGTGCGGTGCAACTGACCGGTGTTTCACTCGGCGTCGCAGCCAAATGTCGTTGTTGGCGCAAGGCAAGTCTCGCGAGATTAAAAAGCGATTTGTCCTTGTACTCAACAAGCACAACACCACGGTGTACCATCTCAGCCTTGTGGAACATCCTTGTTCAACTGACCTAAGGGTTGTAGGCGAGAACAGGTGGGGACGGAGGTGGGGACGGAGGTGGGAATGGTGGTGGCGATGGCGTTGGCGGAGGAAATGGCGACGGGATTGAAGGCGGAAACGGCGGCGGCGGCGGTGAAACGAAGGCGTCGTGTATGCAAATGCAAGAGGTGCCATTTCTGCTCGTTTCGTTGCAAATGTTGTCTCCTAGAAGACCATACCAGCTGATGGCGTTTGGCCCCTGCACGCATCCCCAGCGATTGTTGAGCGGCAGTGTGATGGTACTCCCTACAGTTACAGAGGACGTTATGTTTACAGAATTGCTTTCCGCATATTGCGCACACTCGTCATAGGTGGGTTTGCCATGGTATGGATACGTGCACGTTGCGTAAGCGCTGCTGAATCTTGGCGGTAATGGTGGAGGCGGCAGCGACGGCGGGCATGGAGGTGGTAGCACAGGCGGTGGCGATGGCGGCGGTGGCGATGGCGGCGGCGGACTTGGTGGCGGCGATGGGGGCGGCGGCAACGGCGGCGGCGGTGACGAGGGTCCTGGTGACGCAGGCGGCGGCGGCGGCGGCGGCGTCGATGGCGGTGGCGGCGATGGCGGTGGCGGTGATGGCGGGGGCGGCGATGGCGGAGGGAGCGATGGCGGAGGGGGCGAAGGGTGTGGTGGCAGGGGCGGCGGCAACCGTGGTGGTAAGCTTGGTGGTGGCGGTGGCGACGTTGGCAACGGCGGAGGTGGCGATGGCGGCGGTGGCGCAGGCGGCGGTGGGTACGGGGGTGGTGGCGGCGATGGCGGTGGCGGCGATGGCGGGGGCGGCGATGGCGGAGGGGGCGATGGCGGAGGGGGCGAAGGCGGTGGGGGCGATGGCGGAGGGGGCGAAGGCGGTGGTGGCAGGGGAGGCGGCAACCGTGGTGGTAAGCTTGGTGGTGGCGGTGGCGACGTTGGCGACGGCGGAGGCGGCGAGGGCGGCGGCGGCAATGTCGGAGGTGGCGAGGGCGGTGGGGGTGAAGGCGGCAGGGATGGCGGCGTGATTGGAGGCAGCGGCGGCAGGAATGGAGGTGGCGGAGGTGGCGGGCGCGGCGGTGGAGACACTGTTTTTGCCATCCTGCCTGCGTTCAAAATAAGTCTGTTTGCAGCAGTGCCAGTTGTAGACGCGATGCCCACGAAGGTGATGAATGCGCACAGCAGCGCACGATTGAAATGTTGACACAGTGCGTCGCCTAAAAGCATGCAGCAGTGTCGAGTGCCAGACGCGCGGCGCGCCTTGCAAGGGCCTCGCACAACAGGGTCGTATCGCGTGAATCGCGTACATGGCGGTTTCCTGCTCTTTGATGTCAAACAAAGTGGAATCTCCATTTCTTCTCAATACAATGACGCGCTCGCAGACGCTTGGTCGCACCTACCATGTGTGTGTGCGAAGAGTCTTCTTATTCGTCTGTGCCTACGCGGAAGGAAAACGAGAGCGGCGTGAAATGCGCGCTCTGCCCAATGTGTTGTAGTTGCAAGATGTGAGTCTACTATTTTAAGACGTCTACGCGAACTTCCGCACAAACGTTGGCCTAAGAATCGCTGCAACCGAGGTCTCGCTCCCACTTGCATTCGTCGTACCCAACGCGAGCTCCACGCCGTTGACCCACTCCGCGCGTCCGCGGTCGCAGCTGCATTCCATGAATTGTTTCCACACTTTGGCGCCGCACCGCAAACATTCCTCGGGTGGTCTTTCGATTGGCAAAAGTGTGCAAGGGTAGCTCTCGGGCATCGCGTCGTGGTCATCTGCAATCTCCTGGCGTGGCACGCACGTGCGACCACTGATCGTGCACAGCGTTGTTGAGCCTTCAAGTGGAGCATCCACCCTTTGCCGCTTCCTTGTTTCAACATGCTCCTCCCCACGATATTTTTGCAGGCCGTCTTGCACATCCTTCTTTGACACTAACCCGAGTTGCAAGCCGCGGAGCAAGCGCGCCGCGTCTGATATGTTGCTGCGCGGTCCAAGGGAACGCACAGCCGACGATTCCTTAAGCTCGTACGTGTGTGTCGCCTCCATGAGTTCTTTTGAGTGCACGATTCCATGTGCAAGTAATTCGGCCTTTTCCGATTCCGTGCAATCTGGAATGCCAAGTACTCGTCTCTTGTTTTGCTCCGTCTCCGCCTCAGAGGGTTCGCGGCTCTTTCGCATCGCCGCGTCCTTTTCCTCGGCCTCCGCCTTGCGCCTTTTTAAGACGACCTCCGCAACGGCCATGTTTTGCATACCGATGTCATTTGGAACCCAAATGGGCCATTCACAAAAAAGAGGGCTGCAAACGAGCTGGCACAGCGCGTGCTCTGTCGGCGCCACGTGCCAACCCATATCGACGCGCTCTGTCGGCGCCATGAATGGACGCATATCGACGCCGCTGTGGCGTCCCATGTCTTCTTTGTAGTCTGGATTGCGTTTCCACGCGACGCCTGCAGCTTTTGCAAGTTCCTTGCGTTCGTCGTACACCGCGCGACTGTCCCCAGTGCCATCCCTGTTGCTACCCTTGCCGTAGCGCGGAATGTGGCCAAAGTATGGCGGCCCAGAACATACGTACTGTTTGACAACGACCTCGACGTGGTTAGCATTCGCCATACGCGAAGGTGTGCGCGCGCGTGTGTGTGTGTGTGTCGTGCCGGCGCGGCGCGTGAACTATTTACATGTCCCGGACCCAGCTCCGGACCCAGCTCCGGGTACGCACACGCACGCATGCACGCACAATACAGATGTCTGTGGCGTCTTCTGTTCAGCATGGTCATCACCACTTGCAGCCATGGCGCGTACACTAAAATCTAAAAGTGTCACAAGCCCACGCCGTATGGTCCGACCCCGCTAGCACGACGCGGCGTATTTCTGTGATTTTTAGTCTTGCGCTTCGTTACGCAAGGCATGCCTACCCGTACACTGCGCATCTCCTATTTGACGACGTGGACCGCGACTTTCGTTGGACTCCTGCGCGGCGGCATTGAAGTCGTTTGCAGATATGGCAACGCCTGCTGCCAGCGCCGCGCTTGCTCGTGGCGAGTGTTGGCCAGGCCCAGACACAAGAAAGTGGAGGGAGCCGACGCTGTTTGACATCAATTTTCTCAAGAGCGCGCGCGGCGACAGCGCACCGACGCCTCGCCAGGCGCCTCCAGCGTTAGAGGCGCCTCGGGCACCTCAGGCATCTCGGGGAGGTCACGCGCCTGCCGAGCCGCTGTCGCCGTCCATCGTACACGACTTGAACAGCGACATCACCGCGACATCACCGCGACTTGAACGCGATGCACACCCACATGCATGCAAAAGCACCGCTAAGTGAGGTAATCTCCTCTATATGGTGGGGTGTAGAAGGCGACGTAATATAAACTCTCGTTGTTGCTCCTTATGAGTAAAGGTGTGGGATGGCAACCCCCGTGACTTCCGTTAACGAAGCGCCGCTGTTTGGCGGCACCCGCGGGGTGAAGCGACCGTTGCAAGGCACGCCGCAAAACGTACCGCGCAATCAACCGGCGTTCCGCGGCGTGCCAAACACGCCCGGGGAGCGCGTCAAGGCGCCAGCCATACAGACGAAGAATAGGCACGACCGCGGCAGCAATGTCACCATTCCCTACAGCCGTCTCGTCGTCTGGGATGCGCTGCGCGACGTTGGACGGATTTCGCCCGGCGACGCTGTTTTTGTGTCCAGCAAGCAGTCAGGCGGGCCGCACTACGCACCCACTGCGGCACCCACGCGCCTCGTGGGCGTGGACTGGATGAACCGTCAGCTCGGCAACGCGCGGATGCGCGCCAACTCGATTCTTGCGCCAGGACCACCTCCCGTGAGTGAAAGCGAGCTCGTTCCAGGATTCAACGTGCTGCTCGCGGCGGACGTAAGCACGCCCGGTGTTGCTGATATTATTGCGGACGCCGCCTGTGACAACTGGCGCGAGCTCAGTCTTTTGCGCAACTGGGTGGTCGATGGCGTCGTGCTCTCAAACGACGAACCGGGCGTGATGCGCGGCAGCGGCAAGAACGACGCCCAGCTCTTCAACATTTGCATCCAGGGAATTTGCCCTGTCAACAATGGATACACAGACTTTCGCGGACGTGGACTCATATCCGATTCAAAGGCGGCATTGGACCCGGGTGCTGTCGCGCCGCAGCCAATCGATTACGGCACAGCAATGGACCCGCTGTACAACACGTACCCACTGCAGATGTTCGACCGCAAGATAAAAACAATGTCGGAAGTCTTTGTCGGTCTTGTGGCGACGAAGCGATTGTTAACCGAAGCCATTAGGGATAAGATGAAGGTTCAAAGCGGCTTGTCAGACGCAGATCGGGAAAAGCTGAGTAATTACAACGTCATTGGCTTTTACACCTTCCGCTTTGCGTACTTTTCGTCGCAGACGCTGTGGCAGTACAGCGCCTCGAGTGCAGCGTCCGCCACTCGGCTCGGAAAGGTGCAAAAGTACAGCATGGCTGAACCGCCAAGCCGCAAGGCATCTGGGCACGTTTCCGATGGCGGAACCAACCCATACGAGCCACTTTCGATTGCAGACATTGAGGGTATGGTTGGCGCGTGGAAAGTGGGCAAAGTTCTCGACGTGGCAGCGCGCAAGCGCGAATCGGTTGTGGGTGGCCCGGTCGACACATCGGAGCAGCTCACGGTAAACGTCAACGTGGAGTGGCTCGACTGGCGCGCGCTGCGGCGCATGTCCGACCTGCCCAGCCTGGGCAGTGCCGTGGCAGGCGCAATGGCATGGAACATTTACATAGATCCTACCTCGTACGTTCTTAGTCTTTCGTCGGTTCCAAACGACACGAGTGAGGCAATCATGCGGTGGCCGGCGGCTTACGTGCCTGGCGGATCACCTGCTGCGGCACGAGAGAATGCGCCCATCAATCCTGAACACGTTTACGATGATGACAAGAGAAAAGAATTCTACTACCCAAACGTGACCGATCCAAAATTGGAGTGGCAGCAAGCAATGGAAGCGGAGAAAGTCGGGTACATTGCGCGCGTTCTAAACGAGAAGCGGCTTCGCTTAACGGTGATCAGATTGGCAGAGAACAGAAAAATGGTTGGTGGAGTACGAGTCGACATTGGCAAAACTCCCTACTATGAAGGAATGTATTTAAATTATGACGAGACAAGCATGCGGTGGATGATGTATGCTTCCAGAAAGCTATTTGTTGAGGCAAGCACGAATCCACCGGATGCTCAAACTGCAAACAAATGGACCAGTCTTATTTTCCAAGGCAACGAGACCATTGATGAAGCACAATTTGAAAGTGGAATGAAGGATCTTTTACTAGACGCATCTGTGAGTTCTACAGACTTCGACTTCATTGTCAACAAAGGCACCGCTTCTCCTCCTTCGTTAGCAACGGCATGGGCAAACGGCACGTCAAGTGCATATTCCGGAATGGTCAATGCCGTCTTTATGGCTATCTATACTGTTGCCCGCACCGAATTGGGACGGGGGATTCGCAACATAAGTCAAGAAGCGCTTGAGCTGTGGATCTCTCCGAACGATGAGGCCTTCTACAAGCAGTTGTCAGATGAAAAAATTAGGGCAGAAGGTGGAGGTGACAAGAACGAACTTACCGGACTTTACAATCCAGCAGCTATTCGTCCTTCGGACACGCTCGGCGCTTCCGCTGGCGGCCCAAGCAGCTCCGTTGCTGCGACGGTGGTCGCGGCTGGGGCTTCAGCGGCCGCAGCTACGTCTGCGCGCGACGCGGGCGCAGGCGTTGGTTACAATCTTGGCGCATCCGCTCAGGCGCCCGCTTCCGCTCCCGTTCGAGCGCCCGCGCCCGCGCCAGCGCCCGCTCCCGCTCCCGTTCGAGCGCCCGCGCCCGCGCCCGCGCCCGCGCCCGCGCCCGCGCCAACCTTGGCAGCGGCACCAACGGCACCGGCACCGTCGGCAATGGTACGCCGCCGTGCTGGCGGCACTGCTTGCAGCGGCGGTTCCGATCCCATCACTCGCATGTTTGGATGCGGCGGTGGCGGCTCCGCCAGCGGCTCCGCCAGCGGCACCGCCAGCGGCACCGCTCCGGCCGCCGCAGCAGCAACCCCGCCATCCGCAACGGCGGCCGTGGGTGCCGCAGCAGGTGACAGTGGGTCGGAGCCGCCGTTGCCATCTGACAGCGCGGGCGACGCGGCGGCGGAAGGCCAAAGGCCGCCTGGTCGGGTGGTGCGACGATCACGCGACGGTGGTCGTTGATATCATTGCACACACACACACACACAAACAATGGGACGGGCAGCCAGAGAGGTGTAACAAACGAGACAACAGGAAGTTGTTTGCTGTAAACACTGTGGAGCGTCTCACATGCGTGTGTGTAGTGTAATGATAGTACGAAACTGACCCTAAACGCACGAAGGTGTCTTTCCTCGCATTCTCTCCTCCTGCACACGCGCTGTTCCGCGCCGGCGTGTGGCGGTCATGTCCAAACGTCCGTACTTCCCGTCGTTTGACCACGTGCCTGCTTCCAGCCAACCTCATGATGGCCCGGCTCCTCCCTACGTACAACAGTGCAACAGCGACTTGCCAGCATCCAAATGCACACCCGCGGCGCGCTTATTGCAATTTATGATCGACGACTTTGTGACTGCCCTGCTCAAATTTGCAGAAACACCTTATGACCCTGACGACCGTTATGCCACGGAAGTGGACGCGTTTCAATCGTGGTACTCCTACGAATACATGGACATGTCATCACTTGACATACACACGTGTGACTCAATTCCAAAAGCAAAAGATCAGTTGGCAAAACAGCTACGGGGAGAAAGTAAGTCAAAGAGTGATAGGCAAGGCATGGTGTTCTTCCTGGAAGAAACAAAGTGGCTAGCTGACCGATCCATGCAATACGCAATGGACGACACTGCGTATTCGGAATGGTGCGATTTTGATAAGGAACGATCAGGTCGGCTTTTCAACCAGCTCACCAGTATTTACGCCTATATCGCAGAGTCACTTCCCTTTGACCGGACTTCATTTACGTTGCTACACTTGAGGAAGCTTGCACAACACATAATCGACAATCTTCCGTGGCTAGCAAGGTACGAGTTTGTAGAAAACAGCCCTAGCCTGTGCGAGATGGGCATAAGCAAGGGTGCGCATGGGGTTTTCCGAGTCGAAGGCGAAGATCCGACTCCGTCAGAAGGAGGAGGCGAAACACGGCGCCGCACACGGCGCCGCACACGGCGCCGTCGCCGAAAGAAGGCGAAGAAGAAGTAGAAGAAGAAGAACTTGGCGACGACTAGAGTCTGTATCGTTTAAAGAATGTTTACAATCGATTTACGTTACACGCCGCCTGGCGTGCGCCTCCCGCAAATGTGGAGAAGGCGCTGCGTCGCAACGAGCAACTTGACGGAACGCTTTTATACACGCCACAAAGCCCCGGGTTTGGCGTGCTAGAGTTGACCATGCAATTGGAAGATGGCATCGTATCACAACTTCGACTCGAGTGCAAGGCAAAAATTGGGTTATGGAAGACAAAGACATACTCACTGCGTAATCTGACGCCAGCCGAACCAGACAGCGATACCCTCATAAATTACGGACACTATTTAAGACTTTTTGCCCACGACAACTTCACAGCCATTGATTCTAGACGCAGGTCGTTTTTGCTTTCTTGCAGCGCGGGAGAAGGGTCTGCGCACGGCGTCAACGACATGAAGCGGCTGCCAGCGCTGCTGCGGCAGGTGCACAAGTACGCCTACCCCGACGCAGAGGCTAGCTACAAGAGGGGCACGAAGCGGCCGCAGCAGGGCAGGGGTTAGGGGAGTTGTAGTGGTGCATAGATGATCTTTAGAAAGCACACCTCTACACGCCTACTGTAGTCACTGGCGTGGAAAGTGTTGCGCGGCTAACAAGGCCACACAAACAGCTGTCAAAGGTAGCCTAGTAGCTTTTGTAGTTCTTCTTTTAGCTTTTGTATGTTGTCGTAGAAGCCCTTGACCTTCGCCGCCGCGGCGTTGATTACTCTTTCTGGTGCTTCTTCACGTAGTAGCTCTTGCAGCGATTCGATCGCTTCGTTATGCTCTTCTTGCAATTTCTCAATTTCCTCTTCAAGTTCCTCAATCTCTTCTCTCTCCGCGCTCAGTATCAATCGGTTTGGTTCTTTGCTTTCCAAATCAAGACTCATTCCACGTTCTGCCTGGAAGCTTGCAAACTCCTCCATCCGATCTTCGCATCTTTTAAGCGTGCGTTCTAAACCTTTTATAAGCTCTTTCTTACCTTTTAAATCTTCTAAAAGTTCTTCTTCAGCAGTAACTCCACACGCCGCCTGGCGTGCGCCTCCCGCAAAGCCCGCGAGCAGCACCGCGCGCAGGCTGCGCTTGTCGCCGCCAGGCGCGGGCGGTTGTGCACGCGCTCGCAAGCTCATGCTAGCCGCCGCTGCCTGTCTTTCCAAAGGCCGCTACGGCGCGTTTTATTGCATGGCAACGCAGAGCGAAAGTAAGACCGCGCCGGCAGGTGCTGCGGACAAGCAGATGAGTCTCACAGCGCTTCCTTTTGATCTGCTCGCACAAATAGTCAGGTCGTTTTGTGTCGTGGACCGTACGACTGTGTTCTCAGCCATACTCCCGGGGCTAGCTCAGGCTAGCCAGTAGCATCCTTATGTAACATCGCTATTCACTTAAATTCACGACGCTAGTTTCAGTTAATCCAAGTTTGCTCGACTCATCGCCGGCGTGTGCTCGACGGCGGGCACACCCATCATTACACATGAACGCAAAGAACCTTCTCTCTTTCCTTGCCAACCTCGGCCCGATTCCGTGTCGCGAGGATCTCGCCGGCGTGGCCATGCGCCACTTCTACCAGACGGGGCGTGCGGTGGAGGTAGGCGTGCATCGTGGTGATTTCGCGCGGCACAACCTTCAGCGCTGGAACGGCACCTACATCGGCGTGGACGCCTGGTTAGTCAGCAACAAGTACGAGATGCACATGGCCAAGAACTTCGAAAGTGGGCCCGACAAGGAGATGAATTACCGCGCAGCGATGCAGGCGGTTCGGCCTTGGCGCGATCGTGTCGAGCTAAAGAGAATGTTCTCCGCCGAGGCGGCAGCGTCGTTCAAGAACGGCAGCTTCGACTGGATCTACGTGGACGCTCTGCACACGAAGAGCGCCGTCGATGAAGATCTTCGTGCCTGGTGGCCCAAGCTGCGCGAGGGCGGCCTGCTCTCCGGCGACGACTTCAACGACATGCAGTTGCCTGCGGAGTACTTCAACAACCGCAACCGCTTTGTGAAGGCCTTCGGGGGCTCCTACAAGGCCTGGGTGCCTAAGGGCTTCAGCTGGGGTGTCATGCGCGCCACGACTGAGTTTGCTCGCGAGATGGGCCCGTCTGCCCGTCAAGAGGACCGCAAAAGTGCCCAACTCGAGAGGCACACGGCCAGTGTACCCGGCCACCAGCCTTGGCACACGGGGGCCACAAAGGAGAGACACCGAGACCAAAGTGTGACTTCAGCTACTTGCCACACAGGCTCGCCGCTTTTTGTGACCTGGGTGCAGGGAACGGACGAGGCGGTGTCCTCCGAGCGTAAGCCTCCCTGGCCACTCCAGGGGCAGGCAAGCAAGCGCCCTCCGCTGCCGCAGGCAGCCCCAGGCGGACGCAAGTTCAACCCTCTCTTCGACGCCGAGGACACCCCGTGCTACAAGTACCCCGCCTGGTACATGGTCAAACCCCGGGCGGGTTGACGAAGGCCAGTGCATGGCCCCTCGACTGTGCAGCAGAGGGGCAGGGCGGCCGATCGGTCTCATGCCGCTGCGTTGTATGCGCAACACGTTTGAGGCGAATAATGCAGGGAGTTTCACGCGCTTCTACTCGTTCGATATTTACCTGCATGATCTATCTACGCACTGTACGACAGAATCCTGGGCGAGACGCATGTTCGAACTGCGCCTCTTCCTTCCAGACATTAGAGACAGGCATACCGGCCGCCCCGCCTCAGCTTAAGGAGCGCCGCTTTTGGACTCACATGTGCCAGCCACATTGTAGCCTTCCCAGTGTACGCTGTTGATGTAAATGCGCGCCAGCGCCGCCAGTATCGTAGCGGAAGGGCCAATAAAGAAGCCCGCGCCAAAGTTGAAAAACCAGATCACGCCAAACAGAAGCTCGGCGTATGCCCAACGTTCTTGTGCAGTGACAAATTTTCTATAGATATCTAACCAGCAAAGGACTGTGATAAGACATGGAAGTCCGTTGCCCCATAGAATGACGAGCAGCCAGAATCCAGCCCATCCGAACGGCGTGTAACTCATGTCATCGCCAAATTGCGCCACAAAGAAATGGACAGCCATCTCCAAACTAGCCCACGTCCAGCCCCAAATGGCGACTGCGTAGCACTCTTCTCTAAAAGCTTCAAGTATGGTCTTGCCGCCTTTCAAAAAGATGACGACAATTGCGCTCGCAGGCAACGTGGCTAGCCATGACAAAAACACGTCTTGGCTTGTGCAAGTGCCAGACCCGCACGTGATGGTGTGCGTCATTATTCCAAGGCCAATCCACGTCCAACCGAACGTGGGAGGATTGTCTAACACGGCGGTGAAGCTGGGATGCGTGCTTACGTCGCAGGCAATGCAAATACACCCAACTAATGCGAACACAATGCATGCGCTTGTTGCCAACGTAAAGAGCCACGTCCAGCCCAGCTTGTTCCAGCGGTCGCCATGGTTGCGGAGAATGTACACAGGAAACTCGATGAGCTCCCTTGCGGTAAACCACTCGCACTCGCCAAAGCCACCGCCTTCACACCCCACGACGGCACCCCACACGATATCCTTGGTAGCGTTGGGAAGTTGCTCAAGGTAGATGACGAAGTGGCCACCAAGGCAGGATCCATCCACAAGATCGCTGTAGTTTGCCACCCGAGTGGGTCCGCCGTAGTCGTCGGGCATTGCGCTGCGGTAATGCGTCTGCGTAAACGGTTCTACAACACCCTTTTTGTAGTCGGTGACATAGAACCGCGGCGCTGTTATGCGGTGTCGTTCTCCTTTGTAGCAACCCACATCTTTTACCGTGGTTGAAGAGCAGCCGATCCGAAGGATGTAGGTTGACGGATCGACCCTGTCACGAAATGTCACGTCGTAGTTGAGCACCGTGCGCTCGATCGGCAGATCTCCAGTGTGTATTTCAAGGCCGCCAGTGCCCGTGTGGTAGGTCACCTGTGAGAGTGGCAGCGTGTGCGGTGGCTTGCAGCAGTTGTCGACACACCCATAGGTTGGCACGTGCGACGCAAGCAGCGGCAGCCCAATGGCAAAAACAGCCATGCGGCCCTGCTCGTGCTACTGTGCCGCTCCCGGTAGGCTTTATCTCGACCTGCCCCTCTTTCTCGCACTTCCGGTGCGCACCAGAGGCGCGAGGAAGGCGGGCAGCAAGGGAACATGCGAGCTGAAGCCGAAGCTGTGCCTTCCTCGCGCC
>Ga0302126_10000753_pt1 | contig 20381 bp, 18 predicted proteins | sample CB4_20m_MG_FD_203108 | JGI IMG/M metagenome (GOLD analysis project Ga0302126, IMG submission 203108) | Marine microbial communities from Western Arctic Ocean, Canada - CB4_20m | ecosystem: Environmental > Aquatic > Marine > Oceanic | place: Canada: Western Arctic Ocean | collected 2017-09-24 | reverse complement strand
AGCGGCAAATGTTGGCATGGATAACATTACAGTTAGCCCCATAAACAAAAATAATCTTTTCATATTTACTCCTTTTTTTAGAAAATTAATTAAAGTTACATAATCTAATATGCAATTTTGATGCCAATTCTTTTTTACCATAGTGAACATTATTTTTTTTGGCGTTGATTTTTTTTATACATATTAAGAGACATTTGAGAACATGCTCTGTTTAACTCAATGTGTATTAAATAAAACTGTACATCTGTACGATTTTTAATGTATATTGCTGTTATGAAAATTGGGTCCCCTAAAGAACTAAAAAATAATGAATATAGAATAGGTTTAACTCCATCTTCTGTAAAAGTTTTAATTGAAGATGGCCATGAGGTTTTTATTGAAACCAAAGGTGGTGAAGGCATAGGTTGCTCTGATGAGGCTTATATAAAAGCAGGGGCAAAAATTACTTCTGCTGAAGAACTTTTTATATCCTCTGAACTTATTATTAAGGTTAAAGAGCCTGTTTTAAAAGAATTAGATTACATAAACAAAGATCATATTTTGTTTACTTATTTACACCTTGCTGGTAATGCCTCTCAAGCATTTGCACTGGCAGAAACGGGTGTCACAGCGATTGCTTATGAAACCGTAACTTCTGATCATGAGCCACTTCCTTTGTTGTCGCCGATGAGCGAGATTGCCGGACAGTTAGCCTTTGTTGTTGGCTCTAACTATCTTTTAAAACACAACATGGGGGTTGGTAAATTATTAGGTTATTCTACCGAGCTAGATCCTGCAATTGTCACTGTTGTTGGGGCTGGAGCAGCAGGTAAGCAAGTCATTTTAAAGGCAGTAGCCAACGGCGCCCATGTAAAAATTATTGATTTATCAGTACAGAAACTTACTGAGCTGGAGTCAGAATTTGGAACAAGTAATATTGAGTACATAAAATCTTCCCCTGCAGCTATTTTAGCGGCTGTTAAGAAAACCGATCTGCTTATTGGTGCAGTTTACGTGGTCGGGAAAACTGCGCCTAAGGTTTTTACTGTCGATATGATTAAGTCTATGAAACCCGGAAGTGTTTTTGTAGATATCTCCATTGATCAAGGGGGCTGCAGTGAAACCAGCAAACCAACAACACACGATAACCCAATTTACGTATTTGAAGATGTTGTACATTACTGTGTTACTAACATGCCTGGCTCCGTTCCCGTGACCTCAACCAATGCTCTTAACAGAGTGACTCTTCCCTATATAAGAAAGATAGCAAAGCATGGATTAAAAGATGCTTTTCAAAATGACCCAGGGTTAATGAGAGGTCTAAATATTCAAGATGGCAAGATTGTTCATCAGTCTGTTGTTGATTCTTTAAGTATTGACTAAGTTTATTAAGTACTTATGGTTTAAATTATATTAAGCACATATCAATATGGTGAGAACATGAAGAATTTTGATGCAGCAATTTGGAGCAATGAAGATGAGCATGGCGATTGGATGGTGGAATTTATGCCATGTAAAAAAGGGCCTGACTTCTCTGAAGAAAAATTCAAGGATCTAACTGAGCGATGGAATAAAAAAATGGATGCAGAGGGTTTTGACGTCCTCATGGCTATCTCTTTAGTGCCAGTATCTTCAAATGAAGATTACGATATGCTTTGGCAGCAAGAATTCTGGACCAAAGACAGGGATAATTTTTGGAGAGATTGGAAGGAAAATCACGAAATAAAATGGAACGAAGAAAATAGCTCAGTTCTGCTCTGTGATACCGATAATATTTTAGATTTCAAGGCGAGCTTGAGAGGAAAAATTCTTCCTTTTGATGAGAATGGGTATTATCAGGAATTCAGATACTGTAATTATAAAGAGGGATGCAATTCTTCTGACTTGCTTGCCTTTGAAGTAGGTTATCAAAAAGAAATCCAACAATTAGGCATCATGGGGCCTTCCCTTTCTGCTCTGTTTAGACCTATATCTGAACACAAAAAAAGTAATTATGATTTTGTGTGGCACCAATGTTTTGACACTCCTGAAAATCAAAAAGGCTCTTCCAAAATATTAGATCAAGGCATGAGCAACTTTGTCACTTTTGATTCTGCATCACATACAGGATGGAAAATTCGGTAAGTATATTGATTAACTAACCTTCATATAGAAGTTTTTTGAGTATTCATTCGAATAAAAAAAGTACATTTGTACTAGACATTTGTACGATTATATATATATTTAATAAACAAACATAATATTCATTAACAGGGAGAATACATGAAGTTATTAAATCAGTTATTTGCAATCGCCTTAACATTACCTTTCATTTCTTTTTCTAACTTAAGTTTTGCACAAGAAAAAAGTCTTGAGGAAGTAGTAATTACGGCAACTTATAGAGAAACCAATGCAATGGAAACGCCTTTATCAATTGATGCAATAGGTGAGGACGCAATGGAGCAGCTAGGTGCAGAGAGTCTTGAGGATATTTTCAGATCATCTGCAGGATTAAACTTATTTTCTGATGGTATCGGAAGAAGTAGAATCATTATAAGAGGTATCACTTCTCAAGATACAGCTTATCCAGGCGCTCAAATGGGAGCTACTACTGGTGTATACATAGATGATGTACCTATTACATCAGGCATCTCCGGTTCTTATGGTAGTGCTGGAGATACATTTGATCTTAATCGTATTGAGGTGCTGAAGGGACCTCAAGGCACCTTGTTCGGCGAAGCCTCTCAGGGTGGAACAATCAGGTATATTTATAACAAACCTAACACGGCTGAATATGAAGCCAAAGCAAAAGTAAAATATGCAACTGGAGATGACTCTGGAGATTCCACAAGAATAGATGCTTTGGTAAACATTCCATTTGAAAATGGAGCGGTAAGATTATCCGCTTATTCTTCTACAGTTGGTGGATTTATTGATTATAAAACTGCAACTAAAGATAAGGAAGACTGGAACGAAGGTGATATGTCAGGTGGAAGATTCTCTGTTCTTTTTGAGAGTGATAACCTCACAACTCAATTTTCTAGTACCTTTGCAAAGAATGAGCAAGATGGTTACAACTGGTCCTATGCAACTCCAGATGCAGCTAATCCTTTCTTAGATAATAGATCTTTAATACTTCCATATTCTGCTGCCGAATCTCTTTATGTTGGTACTGCAGCTCCAGCCGCTGATTATTTCGTATATGACACAGCAAGCGGTTCTTCAATAAATGTAGGAAGCAACTTAAAGCCAGGAAATGAAGAAGAATACAATGTTAATTCATTAAGATTTGATCTGGATACTGATAGCGGAACTTTCACTTCAATTACATCTATGATGGAAAGAGATGTTGCTAGACGAACTCCTTTTAATGAAGAAAGAAGATTTGTTTTAGACATATATGTAAATGGACTCACACTTAACTTTGGCGAAGGTGTTTTTAGCAGCGACAGTTGGGCCAACTGTTTTATTCCATGTAATGATCCTGCGATCTTTGGGCCACAGGATGCTTCTTTTGCAAATATTTTTGCAGCACCGTATCCAGATGGAAGATCCATATCAAATGCAGTTGGTATAGTGACGGGAGAGTCAGAGCAATTAACTCAAGAATTTCGATTTGCTGCGCAACCCACAGATGATCTATTTTACGTCGTAGGATTATTCTTTAAAGATTCAGAAGAAAATAGAGATGCAACCTTTCCTCAGTCATACTTTACACCAGCAAGAGCAGTCCTTGGAGCTGCTTCGGTGGATAGCAGAGGCAATCCTATTTGTTCTTTGAATTGTGGAATGAAAGCAGACTTCGAAAGTCCTTTTACTGATATAGAAGATACTTCTATTTATGGTGAATTAACTTATGAGATCGATGAAAATTGGGCCATTACAGCAGGTATTAGATTCTCTGATCTTTCTAAAACAGTAACTGTGGGCGATACGGCAGATGAGTTTAGTGAAAATGCTACAACACCTAAATTAAATATTTCATGGTCTGATGACACAAACTTAGTTTATTTAAATTATACTTCTGGCATAAAAATGGGTGGTTCAAATGGTGCACCTCTGTGGAATAAATCCCGATGGATTGGTCAAAATGCTGTTGCCCCTGGAACACACAGCGATGCAAAGCTTGCCTATGCAGACACTGTTACCCAATATGATTCAGATGAGCTGACTAACCTTGAATTAGGCTACAAAGGAACTCTTGCTGATGGTAAAGTTGATTTAACTGCAGCTATTTATCAACAAGATATTGACGATGTTGCTATTTATGTCGCTGATTATGCTCTAGACACTGTAGGGGGAATATACATTGCAAATGCTGGAGAGGCTTCTTCAGATGGTTATGAGCTTGCGATTAGTTACAATCTCTCTGAAAATATTACTCTATCAGCATATACATCTGATACTGATGCAACCCTAGATACTGGATTCACTGGTTTTGGTGGTTCAAATTTAGTCGCTGCGGGCAATAAGATGAGTAATGCACCTGAGGGAACTTCCGGTTTCAGCATTGATGCATCACACGAACTTGGTAATGGTTTAACAGGAAGATTCTTTGCCAACTACTCTACAGTAGGAGATAGATTTGGAGATTCAGCCAACCTATATGCATTGGAGGAGTACTCTGTTGCAAATTTAAGATATACCCTTGATAGCAATGATGGCTGGAGGGCTGCATTGTTTGTTAATAATGCAACAGATGAAACCTATGTAACTTTTGTGGATGATGTGTCTTATGGTTTCGGTACATTAGGCAGACAATACGGAAGACCAATGGAAATGGGTGTTAATCTAGTTTGGGATTTTAACTAGAAATAAGGTTGAGTTTAAAAAACCCGGACTTGAAAGAGGCCGGGTTTTTTTTTATGTCATAAAAGTTATGTAATAGTTTATTAATTTAATTAGGTAAAAAAACGTGAAGATAGAAACAAATAGTGGAACCGTTTTTGGAAAAGTAGATAAAGGAATTTATTCATTTAAAGGTATACCTTATGCAGAACCTCCGATTGGATCAAATCGTTGGCTCCCTCCAAAACCAGTCAGTGTATGGCAAGGAGTTAAAGATTGCTCTGAATACGGATCCATCTGCCCGCAAAATGAACTTGCATATGATCATGAATCTGCTGAGATAGCCCAAGCAAAACAATCTCAGAGCGAGGATTGTTTGACGCTAAATATTTGGACGCCAGAGAAAAACAGTAGAAAAAGACCCGTTATGATCTGGATACATGGCGGAGCATTTTGGATGGGTAGCGGCGATGAAGAAGTTCTTAATCCTGACAATATTTGTAGAAATGAAGAGTTTGTTGTTGTAAGCATCAATTATCGTCTGGCATGTTTTGGTTTTTTGAGACTGGTTGACATAACTAATGGAAAAATACCTTCGTCAGGCTGTGAAGCTCTGTTAGATCAAATAGAAGCTTTAAAATGGATCAAGGAAAATATTGCTTTTTTTGGAGGCGATGAAAAAAACATTTCAGTTATTGGGCAATCAGCTGGCGGTCATAGCATCAGCACATTGATTAGTATGCCTGCAGCAAGAGGGCTATTCCATAAAGCCATAATACTTGATGGAGGCTCTGAATGTTATCAACCTAAAGAGGAGTCTAATAGACTGGCTCTTAAGCTTCTAAAAGAGTATGGAATTAAACCTAATGAAATTGATAAGATCAAATCTTTAACAACAGAGCAACTCAAAGCATTTGATGCGCAATTGCAAGATCCAAATAGTGAGTTTTCCAGACTTAATAATGATTTTGCTACGCAAGCTCATGCTAAACCCTGTGTTGACGGAGAGCATATACCAATTGAGCCACTCGAAGCTATTCGGCAAGGATCTGCAAAAGGTATAGACGTTATACTTGGAACTTCTGATGATGAAGCTTTTGGATTTGATGAAATATTTGAAGGTTTGAGAGGTTTTGATCTTGAATTGGCAGCTGAAGAAGAGTTTAAGGATTGGATAAGAAAATCTAATTATTTAGACATTAAGGAATTGTCTGCGAAGCAACAAATAAAAGCTTTATTATTAGTTTATCAACAGCATTTAAAGGAAAAAGGACTGGATGATTCTATAGCAGAGGCCTTTATGAAATTAAATGGCCATAAATATTTTTGGATATCTTCAGTTCGGTTGGCAGAAGCCTTATCAAGACATAACGAGAATGTTTATCACTTCGTTTGGACTTTTCCTGGTCCATATGGAAGTCCTTTCCACAGTTCAAGCCTGCCTTTTTATCTTGGATGGAACAATACTCCAGCTGGTAAATTAATGTCAGGAGAGGGTCCTGAGGTTGAAAAAGTCTCAGAGTTTGCTTTTCAAACCTTAGATGGCTTCATGAAATCTGGCAATCCTCTCTTACATTTTCCAGATCAGCAATGGCCCAGTTATGGAAAGGGCAGATATACCTTAGTAATAGATAAAGAATTTGAGGTTGTCAATGATTTCAATTCGAGGTTGAGAGAAGCCTGGGAGAAGGTAGAGCCGAGAATACCCGGCAATCTTTGAGGGTATGAATAATCTTGATTTTGGATTTAAAGCGAGTTATGGCCTAGGCCAACTTTCTGTTGGATCTTTAACTTTATTTACCAGAATATGTCTTTTCTTTTTTTACAGTCAGGTGCTTGGGTTGCCGCCTCTATTGGCAGGATTGGCTTCGGTTATTTCCTCGGTATTTGACGCAATCACTGATCCAATTATAGGATCTCTTTCTGATAACTGGAGATCTAAATATGGAAGGAGATTTCCCTTTCTAGCCCTTGGCACTATACCAACAGCAATTTTTGTATTTTTATTGTTTACACCATTGGTGGAAGGGGACTTCTTGTTATTTCTTTGGTTTGTTGCTTTTGCAAGCTTAACCAATTTGTTCATTACTTTTTTTGCTATTCCTCATTATGCATTAGGGGCAGAATTATCTGAAGACTACTTGGAGAGGGCGTCGATTGTAGGCTTCAGGCAGTTTTTTTATTTTTTTGGACAAGTTATCACTCTATTTCTTGCCTATGGATATTTCTTTGCTCCTTCAGAGGAATTTAGCAATGGGCAAATGGATCCAGGCATTTACAGTCCGTTTGCACTTGTAGTGGCTGTCCTTTACTTGCTAGCTTCCATTTCAAGTATTTGGAAGACAAAATCAATTATTCCCACTTTAATTCAACTCAAAGAAGATGAAAGGTTCTCTGCTATTAAAAGTTTCAAATCAATCTTTTTAGATGTTCTCGAGGCATTGAAAAACAGATCCTTCAGGATGATTTTTTTTGGAAATATGTTTACATCTATAGCGGCAGGGTTAAGTTGGAATCTTGAGCTGTATGCGTTAACTTTTTTTTGGGGACTTACAGGAGAAATAACTTTCCTTTTGGTTGGTTTGGCTTTTTATCCAGGTGCTTTTATTGGATTGGCTCTAGCGAAAAAATTTATTAATAGATTTGAGAAAGATAAAACTCTGCTTTACGGGACAGCATTATGGATAATGTTTGTAGTGATACCAGTTTTGTTAAAAATCTTAGGCTTTTTTGAACATGCAGAAATAATACAAATTGCTGCAATTTTAGTGATCTTTAGGATCTTGCAAGGAATTGCCATAACGCCGAGTGAGATAGCATTTGGAGCGAGTCTTGCAGACATCACAGATGAGCAAGAAGTTATTACGCATAAACGTCAAGAGGGTGTTTTCTTCGCCTCAGCATTTTTCTCAATCAAAGCTTCATTGGGTGTTGGAGCGGGTTTGTCCGGCTTAGCATTGTGGATTATTGCTTGGCCAACTCAAGTTGAAAATATAACCTCAGATCATTTATTTAATTTAGGGGTTATTATCGGCCCCGTGGTTGGGTTAATAGGCTTGCTAGCTTGTTATTTTTATACCAGGTATGACCTTACTAAAGATCGCCATACAGAAATTCTTTTAGAGTTAGAGACCAGAAAAGGTAATTAATTTTTTAGGATTACTGAGCTTCTGAGGTATTTAGTCCACCGTAAGCTACGCTGGTAAAACCTCCATCAACTACAAGGTTTACACCATTGGTGTAGTTGCTTGCTCTGGAGGCTAGATAAATACAGGATCCACCAATATCTTCTATACTCCCAACACTTTTTGTTGGAACAGCTTGAGATAGAATTTCTGGATTATCTCTTGCCATGATATTCATATCACTAGCAAAAGCTCCTGGAGAAATACAATTTACCCAAATATTTCTTGGAGCAAGTTCTTTAGCCAAGCTTTTTGTTAAGTGAATCATTCCTGCTTTTGAGGCCGAATATGGAAATGAGTCATCAAAAGCAACTCCCAGGCCATCAATTGAAGCAATATTGATAACTTTTGCAGGGTTATCCTTAGATTTTTGTTTCTCCAGCAATGGAGCCAAGCCTTGAATTAAAAAGAAGGGTGATTTTATGTTGAGGTTGAATGTTTTATCCCACCCCTTTTCAGGAAAGGAGTCAAATGGTTCATGCCATCCTGTGGCTGCATTATTAACTAGAACATCTAATTGATCTTCTCTGTTATTCATTTCTTCCACGAGGGCATTAACACCCTCTGAATTAGAAAGATCATTTTCAAAGCCTATGCATTCCCCAAATTCACTTAGTTCTGAGGCAGTTTCAGCGCAGACAGCACCATGTCGGGCAGTTATATAGACTTTTGCACCAGATCTAACAAAGGCCTCAGCGATCATTCTTCCAAGACCTTTTGAGCCACCTGTTATCAAGACCACTTTGCCTTCAACACTAAATAAATTTTGCATTTGTCTTTCTCTTTAAATTAACCCGTCTTCTCTTACTGCTTTAAAAGATTCTTTCATTGATTCAATTATAGTGGTTACATCTTCATCTGAATGCGCATCACACAAGAAAGCAAGTCGAACTCCAGGGACCATTACATTACGGCCTAAAAGATGAAGATAGAACTCGTTTTCAGCTTGCTTATGCTCACCGCCATAAAAGCCTTTGATGTCAAATCCATTGTTTATTGTTTCTCTTTGGAATTTCATATGAAACTTTGAACCAGCATTGAGTATTTGAGCAGGATATTCATTTTCCTCGCAAAATTTATTTATCTCATTAGCCAGCCTATTACCTTTTTTCATCAGTGAAGGGTAGATGGTGTCTTTATTTTTTTTAAGGTGAGATAAGACTGCTTTTCCGGCTATCATGGATAATGGGTTGCCATTAAAAGTACCCCCATGAAAAATCTTTTTATCACCCCCTCTGCCGCTGAATACTGCCATTACATCTTTTCTGCCCGCTACAGCACCTACAGGGAATCCTCCTCCAGTAATTTTTCCATATGTAGCCATATCTGCTTTAATTCCGTAGTAGCCTTGAATACCTCCGAAGTCTACTCTAAAACCAGTCACCACCTCATCCATTATCATCAGAACATCACATTCTGTACAGACGTCTCTAAGACCCTGCAAAAACTCCTTGTTGTTGAGTCGTGGATTGGAATTTTGTGAACCTTCAAGAATGATTGCAGCCAATTCATCCTTATTTTTTCTGATTAAATCAAAAGCAACTTCATTCCTATAAGGCAGTAGCTCAAGAGTATCATTTTTGATCACATCACTAATGCCAGAAGATACATACATACCATTGGGTTTATTATCAGTGCCTTCTTCAAAAGTTGCATACAGCAATGCATAATCATGAGCGCCGTGGTAAGCGCCATCAAAAACCCCTACTTTAGATTTTCCTGTGAAAGCTCTTGCTGCCCTCATGGCATACATTGTTGCTTCAGTGCCAGTATTAGCCCAAATGACTTCTTCACCACATGGACTTGCATCACTTAATAGCTCTCCAAGTTCAAATTGTGCCTCCCCAGGAAGTCCAAAAAGCCATCCTTTGTTTAGTTGAGCATCAACAGCCTCTCTTACAACCGGATGATTGTGTCCCAGAATGATTGGACCAAAGCCCATGGTGGTATCTATGTAGGTATTACCATCTACATCAGTTATATTCCCACCATCCGCACTTTCCATATAAACGGGATGAGGCAGTCGAACAGTTTGTATTACCTCTTGCGCTACTTTCTTTCCTTTGTTTTTAATCTCAAATGATTTTGGAGTTCTCGCTTTAAGTATTGCTCGAATAGATTGAGCATTTTTTCCATTCAGCACTTTATCTTTTGTAGTGGTTGTTGTTTCCATAGATTTTATATTTAATGTTATACCGTACAAATGTACTATAGCAGATTTATAAAGACAACTTATTAAGTTGGATGATTCGTTATTGTTATTTTTTACCCCTGAAATTTTATAAAAATAGTTGGACTTAATCATACATGTCTATTGTTTGTCGTACAAATGTATTATAATATTTACACAATATTAATAACTACAAAATATATTTATGAAAGAATATGATTTAGTCATACAGAATGGAACCATAATTGATGGTAAACGAACTCCTAGATTTAAAGGAGACATAGGTATTCGAGATGGGAAAATTGAGACCATTGGAAAAGTCGACATTGATAATGCAAAGGAAGTCATTGATGCTGAAGGGAAAATTGTTGCCCCAGGGTTTGTAGACCTGCATACCCACTTTGATTCTCAAGTTTACTGGGATCCTTGGTGTACTATGAATAGTTGGCACGGTGTGACCACAGTGACTATTGGAAATTGTGGTTTTGGCTTTGCTCCTTGCAAACCTGAGGACAGAGATGCATCCATGAAAACCATGGAGAGAAATGAAGCTGTTAGGTTTGAAACCATGAAAGAGGGCATGCCTTGGGATTGGGAAACTCATCCAGAATTCATGGACAGCCTCGAAAACACTCCAAAGGGTGTAAATATTGCAACCTTTACTCCTCTTGGTCCTCTAATGATGTATGTAATGGGTAAAGAAGCTGCAAAAACAAGAAAATGCAATGAAGAGGAAAGAAAAGAAATTTGTCGATTAATAGAAGAATCTATGGAAGCTGGCTCTTTAGGAATATCTGCACAAAGACTTGGAAAAGGTTCAGTTCAAAGAGATACAGATGGCACACCAATGATCACAGATCTAATGGATGAAGAAGATTTCATTGCATTTGCTAAGGTCCTCAAGAAACTTGGAAGAGGGTTCATGCAGGTTCTTGGAGGAGAGTTTGATTTTAATGAGAGATTAATGGAAGCCTCAGGAAGGCCAATGATTTGGAATGCCCTAGTTACCATTGCTGACCAACATGGGCTAACTTTTGGGAGCTTATGGGATACTACCGCGTGGATTGAAAAATGCAACTCAGAAGGTAAAAGAGTTGTAGGCCATGCAGTTACCGTTCCCACAGATTATCAGTTTCAATTAATTGATTTTAATTTATTTGACAGTGACCCTGATTGGAGGGCAGTCACAATTGGAACTTTAGAAGACAAAATTAAAAATATGTCAGATCCAGTATTAAGAATCCCCCTCAAAGAAAAATACAATCCAAAACATACTTTTTTTGGAGCTATGGCGGTTAATATCGATAAACTGCGATACGGAGAAGGCGATAATATTGACGTACACAATAAATATGAAGGAAGAGTTATTGAAGAAATTGCTGAAACAGAAAATAAACATCCTATTGATGTTTTTCTAGATATCTCTATTTCTGAAAATCTTTCTTCTAGATGGGTCACGCCTCCGCAAGAAATCGACATGGAAGGAATGGCTAGGCTAGCTAATCATCCTTTCTCAATACCAGGATTATCGGACGGTGGCGCGCATATGAAGTTTCTCACAGCAGGTATTTATCCAACATATTTTCTTGGTACTCTTTGCAGAGATAATAGTGTCATGAGTCTTGAGAAAGCTCATTGGAAATTATCAGCATACCCTGCTCAAGTTGCCGGCATAAAAGATAGGGGCCACCTCACCGAAGGATATGCAGCGGATGTAGTTATCTATGACCTTGACGAGTTAGATTACATGCCAATGGAAAGGGTGCAGGATTTTCCAGCAGATGATTGGAGATTAGTTCAAAGGCCAAAGGGTTATAAATATATTATTGTTAATGGTGTTGTTACTTTTACAGATGATTCTAAATGCACTGGTGAAACTCCAGGTCGTTTCCTAAGAAATGGAGTAGCTTCTGCTCCTCCTGTAAAGATTGTCAAAGAAGATAATAAGGACGTGGCATAATAATTATAGGTTTGTCTTAAAGTGGGGATGTTTTGAGCGTACAGACAGAAAAAAATCTTGCCTATGATTTAATTATTAATGAAATTAATCGTCTGGGATTAACGTCTTATGTAAAAGAAATCGATGAACTGGGATTCACCGTGATTCCACCAGAGCTCTCATGTCCTGATGGTCTTGAGAAAAGGATTCTACAGAGCATTTTAGACGTTTCAGAAAAACGCAGCGGAATAAAGTCAGATATCAAGGATGGCTCAACTCATAAGAACCTTTTAGGTAAACTTAATGACGATATTGAAGTAGATTATGGTCTTTCAACTGAAAGCATTGATGAAAACATAGTTGCTAATGATTCTCCTATTGGTGATTTTTTAAGAGCTTTAATTTTTGAAGGTAAGGCTTTTGAAGATGCCCTTCTAAATCCAGTAGTGCTTGCTATGGCTACTTACTTACTTGGATATAATTGTCACCTTTCGGCAATGAATGCATTTATAAAAGGTCCAAATAGAACAAACCTAGACTTACATTGTGATACTTTGTTACCAGATCCTCTTCCCGATCATGCTTTAGTTTGTAATTGCACTTATGCCTTAACAGATTACAACAAAGAAAATGGCTCCATAGCTTTTGTTCCTGGCAGCCATAAATTCAATAGGGCGCCTAATAAAATTGAAGCAGTACTATCAAAAAATTCGGATGCTATACATATAGATGCTAAGGCTGGCTCATTGATTGTGTTTCATGGAGCGGTTTGGCATGGAGCCTACAATAGAGTTGCTGACGGGTTAAGAGTAACTATGCCAGTCTTATTCGCTCGACCTTTCATGAAACCAGAGGAGTATTTAAAAGATAATGTTAGTGAAGACATGATTGATAGAATCAATAACCCAAGATTTCCCATTTTAACTCAGCAAGCAGACTTTTATTCTTGTAGCGATTGGAAGGATCAAGATGCTAGAAAATTAAAAATGATGGAGTATATGAAGCTTTATAATGAGTCATTAGGCGGTGTAATTGATACAACAGACCGTGTGCATGATCATTATGCTTAAAGGATAAATTAATGTATCCAGGAAAATGGGCAAAAAAAACTCCTAACAAACCAGCTGTAATTAACTCTGCTACAGGCGCATCTATCTCTTTTTTAGAACTGGAATCAAAAAGCATCCAGTTAGCTCACTTATTTAAATCAAAAGGGCTTAAAAGAGGAGACCACATAACACTTTTTACAAAAAATGATATAAAGTTTTTTGAAGTATCATGGGCGGCCATGCGATCGGGTATTTATTTAACTCCTGCTAACAGTTGGCTCAAAGCAAAAGAACTTTCTTACATTATTAAAAATAGTGAAGCCAGCCTTATTATTGCTGACAAGGCTCTTGAAGATGTCTGTTATCAGCTCTCGCTGAGTGAAGAGAAGGAAATATTTAAACTATCCTATAATGGTGAGATTGAAGGATATGATTCTTACGAAAATGAAATCGATCAATTTCCTAAAGATCCTCCATTGGATAATCCTAAAGGGTCTTTTATGTTTTATAGCTCTGGCACAACAGGTCAACCAAAAGGTGTAAGATGGCCATTGATTGATGGGCAGGTTCAAGAAGATTCAGAGCATTATTTATTTCATGAGAAATTATGGGGTTACGATGAGAATTCCATTTCATTGACCTCATGTCCTTTGTATCACGCTGCACCAGCTCACATGGCGTTAACCACTCATGCCTTTGGTGGAACGGTTGTCATGATGCCAAAGTTTGAAGCTGAAGATGCACTGAGGGTTATTGAGGAATATCAGATTACTCATGGCGCATGGGTACCCACTCAATTTATGAGAATGTACAAACTGCCTAATAAGGTGAAGGCGTTGTATGACGTTTCTTCTCAAAAAGTCATTACACATGCTGCAGCTCCTTGCCCAGTTGAACTTAAGCAAAAGATGATTGATTGGTGGGGCAATATATTTTATGAATATTATTCTGGATCAGAGGGAATAGGCATGACTCATGCTGACCCTGATCAATGGCTAAAGTTTCCTGGGACAGTTGGAAAGCCTCTAATGGGTATTCTTCATATCTGCGATGAGCAAGGGCATCAAGTTCCCATTGGTGAGATAGGTAAAATTTATTTTGAGTCAGATCATGAGTTTCATTATCACAATGACACAAAAAAGCGAGAAAAAGCAAAGCACTCTGATCATTCGACATGGTCGTCTTTTGGGGACATAGGTTATGTAAATGAAGAAGGTTATCTTTTTCTAACGGACAGAGAGTCATTTATGATCATTTCAGGAGGAGTCAATATTTATCCTCAAGAAATAGAAAATTTATTGTCTATGCATGAAGATGTTGAAGACGTTGCAGTGATTGGAATTCCAGACGAAGATATGGGAGAGCAAGTTAAGGCTTATATAAAATTATCTCAAAATGCAGAAATAAGAACTAATCAAGCACAATATTTCATTGAATATACTCGTTCAAATTTAGCTCATTATAAATGCCCAAAATCAATCGATTTTGTTGATGATCTTCCAAGGTCTGATGCAGGAAAATTGGTTAAAAGGTACCTAAAATAGTTTGTAATTGAGCTAAGACCTTTTATTTAAAGGTCTTTATTATTTGCATTGCTTGATCTGCTACATCGGAAAAGTCATAAATTTCAGGCATTTCTAAAGCGCTTTTCTCATACCCTGACCAAAATGCATGTATTAAGAGTCCATTGGGATTCTTATAACCGCATTCTCTTAAAAAATCATCAAATACAGCGCAGCCTTTAGTAACATGCTCTTTATTTTCAGCTCTCAATTGTTCATTTTTAGTTGAGTACAGAAGAAGTTCTTGCTCAGCCTGGAGTATGTAACCTGAGTCATACTCATTTTTTGAAATTTCTGCAGCAAATTCCATCAATTTTCTCGGAGTTCTTTTTTTTCCTGTATCAGCTAAAGAGGCATTTTGTTCATCCATAAAATTTCGATTCTCCTGCCTTATTTTTTTAAAAGCATTTGAAGCTATTTCATCGATAGTTCTGAAGTAATAAGAAACTGTGCTATGTGCCACATTAGCTTTCGCAGCAACACTTCTGTGCGTCAGACCACCCATTCCCTCAGCGCCAATAACCTTGAGGGCAGATTCAAGAATATGATCCCTTGAAAGATTTTTTTTCTTTTGTTTCTTTTCCATATTATTTTTTTAAAAAAAGGTTTATAGTACAGTTGTACGAAAGTTTATTTATATCTTAATATTATTGCATGAACGGTCTTAATCTTAACAGCAATTACTATGTCCATTCATCCTTAATGTGTGGAGAACACTCATCAATTTATGTTACTTCGTATAGCTTGAAGAAGCTCGACCTTTTCCTATCTTGCATTAAAAAATTGTGTCCCCTGCACAACGCAAAGAATTGGTTGAGTTTCTTCGCTTCGCAAAAATATATAATACTAAGTTTTAATATCAAGGATCTAATCTTTAGGTCCATCAATTAGCATGGAATACAAGCTTAAAAAAGGAGAAAGTTATGCCAAATTATGAAACACCGAATTTCTCAATAGATCTTAGCGATCAAGTGGCTTTGATCACTGGAGCATCCTCAGGATTGGGGTATCGTTTTGCTAAAGTATTAGCTAGGTGTGGAGCCAAGGTAGCTATTTCAGCCAGACGCATAGATAAATTAGAGGTCCTCAAGCAAGAAATTGAATCTGATGGAGGGACTTGTGCTGTCGTGCCAATAGATATGAGCGATAGAGTTACCATAAGAGAGGCAGTTGCTTCGGTAGAAGGGCAATTAGGAACGATAACAACCTTGGTAAATAATGCGGGCATGCCTGACGCCCAATGGGCCGTAAAGCAGTCCGATGAACTGATTGATACAGTTATGGGCACTAACTTAACTGGGCCTTATATTTTGTCATGTGAAGTTGCTAGAAAACTTATGCAAGAAAAATTACCGGGTCGAATGGTGAATATAGCCTCAATGGCCGCCTTCCATACCACGGCTCAATCGGCTGCTCCTCTTTACTCTATTACCAAAAAGGCACTTGTGAGGATGACAGAGACACTTGCAGTTGAATGGGCTGGCCGCAATATTAATGTTAATGCAATTGCGCCTGGTTTTTTTTCATCTGAAATGACAGATGGAATGCTTGAAAGGATAGGTGATATCACTCCAACGCTGAATAGAAAAAGAATACCTACAGCAGAGCAAATGGACTCAACCTTATTGTTTCTGCTATCGCCATCTTCTGAGTGCGTAACAGGAACTTGTATCAAGATTGACGATGGACAAATGGCGCGATAGAAATTCCAAAGCAGATATACTAACTGAGGAGAAAAATATGTGGGGAGCTACAATAAAATTTACAATCAAAGACGGTTTAGAAACTGAATTTGAATCAAAAGCACAGACATTTCTTGAACAAGCAAAAGTAAACGAAGAAGGGATTGTTTTTTATGATCTTTTTATGGGTGAAGAAAAAACTTATCATTGGATAGAAATCTTTGAAAACAAACAGTCTCATGAGACACATTTTAAGCAAGATGCTACGCAAGATTTTTTTAAGTTTATGGATCCTTTGTTTGAAGGAAAGCCTGAGTTTAGATCTTTTGAGTCAGTGTAACTAAGGAAATATTTAAGATGGATTTAGGTATTAAAGGGAAAAAAGCCATTGTAAATGGCGGAAGCTCTGGAATGGGCAAAGGTGCAGTTTTGGCTCTTGCGAAAGAAGGAGTAGAAATTTTTGTTTCTGCCAGAGGTAAAGAGCGGCTGATTGGAAGTTGTGATGAAATAATGCAATTAACTGGTGCTTCAATTACGCCAATAGTTGCTGATCACAGCACAGACCACGGAAGAGCTTCAATTCTAAGTGCTTGTCCAGAACCTGATATCTTTATTGGTACCTGTGCACCACCTACATTTACAGGAGATTTCCATTCCGTTAATAATGACGCATGGACCGAAACACTCTCTATTGCGCTTCAAGGCCCGGTTCAATTTATGAATGAGATTCTGCCTGGAATGTGTGAGAGAAAATGGGGCAGAGTGATTAATATTGCTACTGCGGCAGCAAAATATCCAAGTGCTGCACGAATTTTATCTGGTCCACCTAGAGCTGCTTTAGTTAATTACACTGTTGCTGTTTCTAAAGAAGTAGCCAAATACAACGTCTGTGTAAATAATATTCTTCCTGGAATGCATATTACAGATCCAATTGTTGAAATGTTTACAAATATCGCCAAAGAGAACGGTACAACAATGGACGAGGAAATAATGAATGTTGTTAAGGAGCATAAGATTGCTGCTGGTAGATTTGGCGATCCTAATGATGTCGGTTCTGTTGTTGCTATGCTTTGCAGTGAGTTTTCTAACTACATCACTGGTCAAAGTTTAATTGTTGACGGTGGAGTAACCAATTCTACTTTTTAAACCCCTTAATTCTCTGGCAAAAAAATTACGTTTATGACTTTTCCACATCAAGGATTACCAGTCCTCATAACCGAAAGTATGTGTGACTCAAATGGTCACTTGAATATGGTTCAGCATTGCCAGGTGCTCGAGGATGGGTGTTATGGCTTCCAAGAAGAACTGGGCTTTACTTCCGAATATTTCAATCAGGGGTATTCTAATTTTGTTTTAGAAATGAATATAAGGTATCTGCAAGAGGTTTATGCTGGAGAAAACATATCTACTTGTTACAGGCTCTTAAACGTTGGACCAAAGCTTTTTCATTATTGCGCAGCTATTTTGTCGCCTGATGGAAACGTTTGCTCAATTGCAGAATATGTTTTAGCACATGTGAATTTAACCGAGAGAAAAACATCAAATATGAGCAAAGTTCTAAAAGAAAAGATGCAAAATATGTTAGATCAACACAATCAATCAAAGCGTCTAAATTTTAAATTAAGCCTAAGCATAGAAAAAAGTAAGCAATTATTGAAATTGGCAGATCCTGAATAACTCTTATTTAAAATGTAACTTTGAAGTTTTATTTTTAACTGGCTAATTCTGGGTAGATCTTAAAAAACTATACAAATGTACTAATTTTTAATGTATATTGCTCCTATGAAAATTAAGTCCTTAAAGGTATTGAAAAATAACGAATATAGAATAGGTTTAAATCCCTTTTCTGTGTTAATTAGAATGTATAATCTTAATTCATAATTTATAAAATATTGCATCAAATAAATTAACTAGGGAGATAAATAATGGAACTAAAAGACAAAGTAATAGCAATTACAGGCGGAGCCTCAGGATTAGGCGAGGCATCAACTAGACATTTTGTAGCCAATGGCGCAAAAGTCATGATTCTTGATATTAATGACGATAATGCAAAGGCTATCTGTGATGAGCTTGGTGATGACAGTGTGAAATATGTAAATACAAACATTATGGAAGAGCAGCCTGTTATGGACGCTATGTCAGCAATCAAGGAAGCTTTTGGAAAATTACACGTTGCTATCAACTGTGCTGGCACTGGATATGGCGCAAGAATTATTGGTAAAGATGCGCCTCATCCATTGGATCATTTCAAATTTATTATAGATTTAAATTTAGTTGGAACATTTAATGTTATGCGACTAGCTGCCGAGCTTATGGATAAAAATGAAGGTGAAGAAAACGGTGAGAAAGGTGTAATTATCAATACTGCTTCAATTGCAGGATATGAAGGTCAAATTGGGCAATCTGCTTATACTGCATCTAAAGCTGGCGTAATTGGCATGACTTTAACTGCGGCAAGAGACCTTGCAAGACATTCAATCAGAGTAAATACAATTGCGCCCGGTATTTTTGATACTCCCTTAATGATGTCGGCCCCTGACAAGGTTCGAGATCCTTTGCTTGAGTCAACGCAGTTTCCTCATAGATTCGGTCAACCAGCAGAATTTGGTATGCTAGCTGCACATATAGTTGAAAATCCTTACTTGAATGGTGAAACAATTAGACTTGATTCTGCCATGCGAATGACACCCAGATAATGCAATATTCAGCATATTATATCGAGGAAAGTGACGGGTCTTTCTCTGCCTCAATATCTAAACTTGAGCTTGAAAAGCCTGCAGATGGATTTGTGCAGATTCAAGTTTCTCACTCATCTCTTAATTATAAAGATGCATTATCAGCAACTGGCGTCAAAGGTGTCACAAGAAATTATCCTTTTGTGCCTGGTATTGATGCTGCCGGTGTTGTAACAGACTCAGCGTCAACATTATTTGCTGAGGGCGATGAAGTTATAGTTACCGGTTATGACCTAGGAATGAATACCCCCGGAGGATTTGGTGAGTTCATTACTGTTCCTGAGGGTTGGATTGTGAGAAAACCAGAAAATCTCTCTGCCTTAGAGGCAATGTCGATAGGAACCGCTGGGATAACCGCAGCCGCGAGTGTTATAAAAATTATGGATTCTAAACCAAGCAGCGAACTTCCAATAATGGTTACTGGTGCAACTGGCGGAGTCGGATCTGTTGCGGTAATGATCTTATCTAAATTAGGATTTAATGTCAGCGCTTTGACTGGCAAGCCAGAGGCTAAGAATTTTTTAACTCAATTAGGCGCTACCTCAATCATTCTTAGAGAAGACTACTTAAATGAGCCTTCTAAACCGATGGTAAGGCCGTTATTTGCTGGTGCAGTTGATACAGTTGGCGGCAGTATATTAAGCAAACTTCTCTCTGAAATTGCTCCGCATGGCGTAGTATCATGTTGTGGAAACGTAGGCGGCATAGAAATTAATACAACTGTTTTTCCATTTATTTTAAGAGGTATTAATCTGTGCGGGATTGATTCAGCAGAAACTCCCATTGAATTTAAGGAAAGTTTATGGAAAAAATTTGCTAATGAGTGGGAGCTAGATTTATCTGGTTCAACTAGAGAGGTTTCTAAAGAACAGTTAGGCGAAGAAATTCAAATAATTCTTCAAGGTGGCCAGCAAGGTAGAGTTGTTTTAAATCACAAGGGGTAATAAATGTCAGATCATCTTAAAGAATATTTTGAATCACAAGAAGCAAATGAAGATAGTGCAAGCGATGCCAAAGTAGCTCTCGTTATCGTAATAGTTGCGGTGATGGGCGCTGTATTTTGGGTCTCAGGTCAGTAAGCTATTCTGATAAAAATCTTTCTGCATCAAGGGCTGCCATACAGCCAAAACCTGCAGAGGTAATCGCCTGTCTGTATATTTGATCTGAAACATCTCCCGCAGCAAAAACACCTGGAGTGCTTGTTGCTGTCGCAAAACCATTGGTACCAGACTTAATGGTAATGTAGTCATTCTCCATATCTAGCTGACCCTTAAAAATTTCTGTATTTGGATGATGCCCAATTGCAATAAAAA
>Ga0302126_10000751_pt1 | contig 20398 bp, 16 predicted proteins | sample CB4_20m_MG_FD_203108 | JGI IMG/M metagenome (GOLD analysis project Ga0302126, IMG submission 203108) | Marine microbial communities from Western Arctic Ocean, Canada - CB4_20m | ecosystem: Environmental > Aquatic > Marine > Oceanic | place: Canada: Western Arctic Ocean | collected 2017-09-24 | reverse complement strand
GTTAACGGTTTCACTCCAGCTGGAAGAACGTTCTTCGATGCGACGACGACTGGGGCTGAAAAGTCAGGCAAGCGAGGGTCCGATTTTGTAATATTATTTGAAGTTTTTACAGCTGATGAAATAGTTGTCGCTGATGAGGTCTTCTTTTTCGATGATGTTGACGTTGTCGTTGAGGTCTTATTATTTTTGTACGCAGTACTTCGCTTCGTCGGTTGTTGTAAAGCTGGTAAATCGCTTGCCGCGAATGCCTCTGAAGAAGTGTTCATCATTAACGTAAGTGCTAACGAGGCAGTACAAATTGCTTTTTTAGCGTACGCTTGGTAATCATCTAGCTGAGATTTGGGGCAGCAACATTTTGTCGTCCCGATTTTATTATTTCCTTTACTGTTCTTCTTCTTCTTAAACGAAGAAGATGTAGTAGTAGTCTTTGTTATTAACAATAATTGATGTTGATGTGCGATAGCTGATGAGAACATTGTTATTGTTAATATTGTTATTATTATTATTATTATTTCGATCTGTTGACAGTCTAGAAAAAGTCTAGCTGCTGATGATGACAGTTGGTGATTTTATAGAAGATCCGCTTATCCAAAATAATAATAAGTGTCTCAAATCAGCGCATCCCACATCTTGAGCATCAGTTCGGCCTAAATCATCAGCACTACCTTGAGCATCTTTATCGACTCCATTTATCTGAACGTCTATATCTCTATTAAAATAAATATATCTATCAAATCATCATTTATTAAACATCTATTACTATAAATAATGCAATCCTCTATCGCACAACGATTTCAAACTTCCATTAGCCAAATCAATAATAATAAACAATTCAGAAGAAGATCAGGAACTCGTCGATCTTCTTCTTCTTCTTCTAATAATAATAAGAATAATGTTATTGCAATGGCGGCCAACAAAGCTCAATCGAAACCAAAAATTTTATCGAGGGCAGAGAAGCTCGGGTTACTTGGTAAGGCTGTTACGACTGCGGAAGGATTTGGTCTGATCTCTTTAGTTGAGAACACTATATCGTTATCACAAATCGAAAAACTTGGATTATTATCTACGGGCGAGAAAATATTATACGACAGACAATCACCCGGGACGATCGCTACTCTTGGATACGTACTCGCGATTGGAGCAGCACTTGCAGTGTATACGATCCCAGACGACTCGACTGGATTAGTTATCTTACAAGCTTTGTTGGCCGTAACCGGCGTCGTTGGATTCGCTGCTACTTCAGTGATTTCATCTACGTTAGCGGACTTGCAAAAGTAATCTTCTTTTAAGAGAGAGATTATATATGTTCATAAATCGAAAATGTTTTAATATAATTTATTATACTTATGTGCGCTAAATATATAAGTACTACGCGTATGTGTGTATTCTTCTAATTTCTTCTATATTGTTATAATATTAATTACTTGCAGTAAACATCGTTTCTTCATTATCTTGTCCATACCCAACATATCGTGGTCTTCTCGTCCCCTTTGGAGTGAAGTGTTTGAGATATTCAGGCAAATCGCCTTGTATTCGTTTCACATTCGCGTAATATTTAGAAAGAGCTTCGAGAATCAAACGCTCGTATTCTAAGCCAGTATTATCTAGCAAGATGATCATATGCGTGTTCGTATCAGGAATCTTTGATCGTATTTTGTCAACACAGTTCTCGACGTCGGCTTCATCAACAAATTCGCTCAAACCACCTTTGCGAATCGCTGCAGGAAAACTCAAAGCGCCTTTACAGGTTTCTCGATTGAAATCTTTCGCAGGCCTCGCATCTATCGTTACGACTTTCTCTCCTCCGCCGAGAGCTTTCTCGTACATGATTTGAAATGCTCTATTGATGTTAATTTCTTCCCACGGCAACGCTTTTTTTCTCGCTTCCTTTTCTTCTTCGTCGTCTACGATATCTATGAATTTAACAACCTGTATAATGCTTTCCCTCGTAGATTTTGCGGCTAACATTTTCTGTTTCGCGGCTTCAAATAAAGCTTTCGTTTTTGCCTCCTCCTCTTTGATGACCATATCGAGAGGAAGACGATGCACCTTATCTTTTTTTTCCTCCTTATTATTGTCGCCAGTTATTATTGACCAATTTGCTAAATATTCTCTCGATAATTGAATATCATTCACGTTTTGTTGTTCGTTTTGAACTGTCTTCGCTGCTAATAAAAATTCATCGTACGAAACTTTTCTTTCGTGTATTGAAATACTACTCTCGCCGCCACCACTAATACCGCTATTTTTTGATTTTCTTTTTGATTTTAATAATAACAACGCGTTTGTGAAGTCGAATTGATTTTTATAAACGAATTCGAGCACGAAAGAATCAATAGCTCGATTGCGTACGGCTGAGAAAAAATCCAGCGGTTGATGTGGAAACTGCTCGACGATTAACTTTTTGGTTTCATGTTCTTTTAAACCATGTTGGGCGAATATGGGCGACATAATCGCACAAATCTCCTCACGAGACGGTTCCCACATCATTTTATCCATTCTCCCGTCTCTCGTTAACGGTGCGTATAACTTACTAAAATCGTTCCCTGTGACGATAATCGGTACTCTCGGGACGCTCAAGCGGTTACCGACTAAGCTCGTTTCTTCAAAAACACTCGTTGGATTATCCGCAATGTTCATTAAAGTTCCTTGAACGATTTGATTATTCACGGTCGCCGAAGATGTGTGTTTAAAACGGCCAACACCTGCGTCGATATCGTTAATTATCAAACACGTCGGTTGCCCAGTTTCTCTCGTTAATTTCCCTGCCGCGAGATATCTTCTGCGTAATAATTTCCCCGGCTCTCCTGCCGTTGAATCTTCCAACTCGCCAGCTGATGTAACGATCGGTAAAACGTTCAATTTTGCGCACGCCAATTCTACGTTGAACGATTTCCCATTTCCTTTCCCGCCCCATATCCCTAAAATCAACGGCGATACGACTGTCTGTCTTTTACCGCCGTGATTTAAACTCTCTCGTTGATATTCTATTAAGAAATTCTTCACTAAATGTATGCCTATTTTCTGCTTCAATCGTTCTGGTACCGTGAAATCTTCTTTATGAACAGAGTTCATTGTCTTAAATTCATTGACTCGCAGTTCTCCAGTCGCGATATCTGCAGAGACAGAGTTCATGTATAACTCATCCGTGACTCCTGATTTTTGTGAATATATGTAATCCTGTCCCCCTAAAGCATCTCCTCCTCTTATTTCATTACTATTAACGATAATAACTCGAGGCAATTTATTATTCTTACACGTTGTCGATGATGCTAGTCGCCCTGACTCAGTTCTTCTTCTTCTCATCGTCATCGCCACCGTCGTCATCAATGACGATGATGTTTCATTAATCATATCTAATTTAATTTAATGTATTAATTAATAGCCATCACCGAACGTCGTTGTTGATATCATCTTTTCTCTCTCAGCACGAAGAGCTCGCGATAAAAATGCCCTATATGCGGGTACTCAATAATTGTCTCAGTCAGTTCATCGCTCTATCCATAGCACTGCTCGCTGCACTGTAAGTGCTCGTATATTCTTTGTGTAAAGATATTGTATAGGAGGAAAAAAGGACCGCATCAGCAACTTTGTGCAGCTGATGCTGTTTGCTAGTTTGCAGCACAGCGACCATTTTATTTCGTATTTCGATGCAGCGGATGAAGAAAGAGTGAAAGACCCAACGAGTGATTTTCACATTTTCTCTCTACAATACTATTAATATATATATATTAATATCATGACGTTCGTTAGTTGTTATCGTTCATCAACATCAACATCATCATCATCATCAACAACAACAACAATAAGAACAACGACGAGGACGAGGACGAGGACGATTGTTTCAGCGCAGCAAACGACAAAAATATCATCGCGACGACGACAAGAACAACTATGGAGAATACTCATAACCAATAATGAAATAGTACCATCAGTGAAGAGAAAGAGTAAGAGCGATTTAATGATCAGAAGTGCTCTGTATCAAGGAATACCATCGACATCATCTAAGAGATATGATAGTGATAATAATAATAACGATAACAATAGTTGGGATCCACTCGGTTTATTATTATTGAACGATAGAGAAGGTCTAGGTTTCGCTTTAGTCGATAAGTTTGGTTTCAATAATACTACTAAGAACGATCGAGAACGATCGAAAACAACGACAACGTCGAGAAGAAGTAAAAGTAATGATAAGAAGAAGAAGAATAGTAAGAATGATAATGATGATGATGATAATAAATCATCATCGATGTCGTTGACGAAAACGAGCGCGTTTGGTTCCTCGTCGTCATCGTCATCAATGGGAGGTAACAATAACAATAACGACGATGGTAGCTTTGGAGACTTTTTCAAAGGAGATTTGCCTCAGAAAGTTGCAACAATATTAGCACTTCTTGTCGTTTCAAGAATTGGCGCGTATATTCCAATCAGCGGAGTAGACCGAACAGCGTTTGCGGAGTCTTTGCAGAATACTGGCGGTATGATGAGCTACGTCGATACGTTAACTGGTGGATCGATTTCCAAGCTTGGAATTTTCTCGCTCGGCATCGTTCCATTTATTAATTCGAGCATCATCTTCCAACTCCTTTCGTCCGTTTTCCCAGAGTTGCAAAAGCTTCAGAAGGAGGAAGGCGAATCTGGAAGACGCCAATTTATGCAATATCAAAGGTAAACGGTTTTTGTTCGTTCTTTTTTGTTTATTTATTATTATTTAAATGATTTTGTGCGCGCGCGTTTGTGTTTGTTTGTTTGTTTGTGTGTATGTTTGTGTATGTGGTCATTCGCGATGATGCGACCTTATAGGTCTCGTTCGATTGAATAAATATAATGAAAACAATAACGGATTTGAGCGATGATGAAATAACCAAAAGCACAAAATAATATATATATACGAAACGAAAGGGGCTTTCTTTTTCTCGATTATTGAAAATATGTTTTGATTTATTTCTCATCTTCCAACATCATACTCACCGAATCATCTCTCTTCGTTTTTTTATTCAAAAACAGATATGGCGCGCTCGCGTTTGCCTTGATTCAAGCCGTCGGCCAGTGCTTATACGTACGACCTTACGTTGAAGATTTTTCAGCCATGTGGTTATTTGAGTCAACCGCGGTATTGACTGCGGGCGCTATGATTTTAATGTATATCGGTGAGGTCTTGAACGAGTTGAAGTTAGGTAATGGAACCTCGCTTTTGATTTTCGCAAACATCGTCTCCTCTTTACCTTCTTCCATCGGTCAAACACTCGAACAAAGTAAGACGGATGGAAACGGGTATTTTACTTTAGCCGTATTTTTTGGTGCATTTTTGCTTTCGACTTTGGGCGTAGTATACGTTCAAGAAGCTGAGCGTAAAATCCCAATGCAATATTCCTCAAAGTTCGATAGCGGAGCCGCTGGATTATCAAAATCATCGTATTTACCATTTAAGGTTAATTCCGCCGGTGTCATGCCGATTATTTTTGCTTCTTCTTTGATGGCCTTACCGGCGACTTTGGCGAGATTCACTGATAACGGAGCCGTTATGTCAGTTGCAAAATTTATTTACCCAGGCGGTGTTGGTTATATTCCCGTAAACGTTGCGTTAATTTGTTTCTTTAACTATTTCTACACGTTTTTGCAGCTCGACCCGAAAGATGTCGCCGAGCAGTTAAAGAAACAAGGTGCATCTATTCCAGGAGTTCGACCGGGGAAAAACACGAGAGAGTACATCACGAGAGTATTGGAGCGATTGTCTTTATTAGGATCGGTCTTTTTAGGTGTCCTTGCGTTGACGCCAGGTGGAGTTGAAAAGCTTACCGGTTTGCAAACTTTCAGAGGTTTCGCTGGAACAAGCTTATTAATTCTCGTCGGCGTTGCTACGGATAGCGCTAGAAAAGTCAAATCCGAGCTCGTCATGCAAAAATATTCTACCTCGATTGAAGACTTTTACAAGAAATAATAATAAATCAGCTCAGTGATACGTGTAATAAAAATGGTACAAAGTTCCTTATATTGCTACGGTACATACCTACGTCCCGGACGAATTATTTTCGATAATTTTTAACGACCTCTTCCACCGAATCGACCGCCGCCACCGCCACGCCCACCTCCAAATCGTCCACCTCCACCTGAGGATCTCCCGCCGCCGCCGCCAAACGATCTCCCTCCGCCACCTCCTCCACGGCCACCACTGTAACCTCCTCTTCCCCTGCCTCCGCCGCCTCCGCCTCCGCCACCACCGCCGCCGCTAAATCCTTGCGGGCGCTGTGATAACTCTGGTAACTCCTCACAAACTTCAATCGTAATCGGCGTTCGTCCGCTTGGTGATTCACTCAAGGCGCAATACTTCTCTACTAAATCCGCTGGAACATCAAAAACTGCTTTAAGATTATCCACAGAAATCGTCAATCGATTGATTTGAACTTCGTTTTCGGATAATCTTTGTTTCAAAAAGTTCCATACGTACGTTGGCGTTCTGATTTCAGTCCCGCCAGCGGTTAAAATTAATGTAGTACTTCCCGCCGTTGAAGTCAAAAGCGATCGTTGTCTCAACTCGCCGTGTCCACATGCGTGCGCTAATGCCATGGCTAAAACCTCAACCGCATCTCTGCCTTCATCGTGATCATCGCCTTCTTCTAACAAATCTCTCGCGGCTTGCATAAATAATTTAGCCGCACCTTTATGAACCGCTCGAACTTTTTCGCAGACGACTTTTGCAGCCGCTTTTGCCATTTCCGCCGGTTGCGGAGGTCCAATGCGAACGAAACGAAAACCACCTTTGCGTTCGATGTTTGGAACCGCCCACTCATTTCTTGGTGTCATTAATGTCACGCAAATACCAGTCGCTCCAGCTCTTCCAGTTCTACCAGAGCGATGAATATACGTCTCTGGATCTTTTGGAGGTTCGCATTGAATAACGAGTTGAACGCCTGAGATATCTAAACCTCTCGCGGCGACGTCAGTTGCAACGAGAACTTGAAACTTATTATCGCGAAATGCTTGTAGAACAACTTCGCGTTGGTTTTGATTAATATCTCCATGTAAAGCTTTTGCACCTTTTTCTAAAGACGATTGTAAAGCGTCACATAACTCGGTGCAATCTCTTTTCGTATCGCAAAATAAAATGCATCTCCCCCCGTTCGGTGCTTTAGCACGAATTAAATCTGGTATTAAGGACACGCGTTCTTGCCATTGGCATGGCAAAAGCATGTGTTGTACTTGTCCAGATGCTTTTTGTTTCTGGTCGCCGACCAAATCAATCGTCGCATAATCTTTCTTCAAAAACCTTTTCGCGATATCCTTCACCCACGGTGGCAACGTCGCCGAAAACAATAAAGTTTGAATGTCACCAGTAACTTTCAAAATAGTCTCCACGTCCTCGACGAAACCCATGTTCAACATTTCATCAGCTTCGTCTAAAACTCGAAATTTCAAATTATCAAAGACTAAATTTTTACGATCCAAATGATCCTTCACTCTTCCTGGCGTTCCGACGATGATATCGCACCCCATTCTCAAGCCTTGCTCTTGATCTCTATACGGTGCACCACCGTATACACAAACGGTTTTCAAATTAAACGCGTTCCCGATCCATTCAAAATCTGCCCCGACCTGTTTCGCGAGCTCTCTCGTTGGACATAAAACGCATACTACCGGTCTCCTCCCTTGCGTTCTCTTCCCCGATTTAGGCAACGGATCTTGTTTATTAATCTGTTCAATTATAGGTAAAACGAATGCTAGAGTTTTCCCACACCCAGTTCTCGCTCTTCCAACGATATCTTTCCCAGTTAAACCGATCTCGAACGTCTTTGCCTGTATTTCGAACAAAGCGTCAATACCTTTCTTCTGTAGAGCTTGACAAACCTCTTTCGAGAGATTGAAGTTCTCCAATGCGAGTGGGTTAGGCGTCCTTGCGTCGAGTTGTCTGTTAGGAACATCATCGGAGTTATATCCTCCATTTTCATTTTCTTGATCGTCCGAGTTTTGTCCATCGAGCATTGTTAACGCTTGGATCTTTAGCGGTCTTTTCTTAACATCATCATCATCTTTTTTTTTATCATCATCATCATCATCAGATGAGGATGATGATGATTCGTGTTTGCGTTTCTTCTCCTTTTTAGTAGTAGCAACGGAGACTAACGCTTGCGCAGTAGATTTCTTTTCTTTCTTCTTCTCCTTCTTCATCGATGACTTCTCTTTCTTCTTCTCTTTCGTCGATGAGCCCATTATTGATTGATTACTATTTTTATACTAATAAAGCGCTGCTGGTAGTAGTCGTTTTGACGGCCGCCGCCTTCTTCTTCTTCTTCTTCTTCTTCTAAATTTTCAATCAATCAATCAAATTTACTGCTCGCGAGCAAAAAAGCAGCACAGCAAAAAAGCAGCACAGCAAGCAAAACAGCAGAAAAACAAACAAACAAACAAACAAAGGCAAAGGGTAAACAGCAAAAAACAGCAGCAGTAGACAACAAAAGGCAACCCGTTCTTAAAAGTAGTAGTATAGTATACAATTGAAAGTGTGAGAATATAATAATAAAGTAGAATGCCTTTAAACGGGTATAAGAGATCTGAATCGTACGATGAAATAGGTCTCGAATCAATATTAGAGCAACGACCGTTCGATCATAATAATCAAATATCATCTTTAACGAAAGTTATTTGTACGATCGGTGTCAAATCCAGGACGGTCTTGGAACTTGAGAAGTTGTTAGAGTGTGGAATGTCAGTCGCTAGGTTTGATTTCTCATGGGGTTCGCATCGATATCATCAACAGACTTTAGAGAATTTAAGAGAGGCAATGAAGAGGACAAAAATACTGTGCGCTACGATGTTAGACACTTGTGGTTCCGAATTGAGCGTTCGTTTAGCAAAAGCGGACGTCACATCTTTCGACAAAGATGCACCGAAATTTCCTTTGAAGATGATCAAGGGGAATCGAGTTATCTTGAAACCGGTTGAGTACATCGCACAAGATAAAGAGGATTACGATATAGCCACCGCAGAGCTCTTTCCAGTCATCAATTGCGAAAGCTTCCATGAACTAGTGAAGGTGAACGATACGATATTCATTGGACAATATTTATTCACGGGTTCAGAAACTTCTTCGGTGTATTTAACCGTGAACGAGATCGATTTAGTGAGAAAAGAAGTCATATGTACGTGTAATAACGATGCAGATATGCGAGGCGTTTTGTTAACGTTGAACATATCAAACGTTGGTGATAAACTACCGACGATATCGCAAAACGATGAATACGATATCATCAATTGGGGGGTGAAGAACAAAGTCGATTTCATTTCGTTGTCGTTTACGAACTCGGCTGAGGATGTTCGAAGATGTAGACAAATTCTCGACAACAATAAATCGTTTCATACAAAGATTTGTGCGAAAATCGAAAGAGCATCAGCGTTGAGAAATATCGACGAAATCATTTCCGAAGCGGACGGGGTGATCATATCGAGAGGAAATTTGGGAACCGAATTACCGGCTGAAAAGATTTTCATTGTACAAAAAATGATACTAGCAAGGTGTAACAACGCAGGGAAACATGCAATTGTTGCTCGATTAGTTGATACAATGGCCGAGGCTCCGAGACCTACGCGAGCCGAGGCGACCGATGTCGCGAATGCAGTTTTAGACGGCGCCGACGCTTTATTATTAGGCGCAGAAACTTTAAGAGGAAAATTTTGCGCCGAAACGGTAACAATGGTTCGAAAAATATGTCGCGAAGCTGAGAGATTTTACGATCACGAATCTTTCTATAACGGACAAATTTCGCAACAAAAAATAGAAGCCGGGAAAATCTCCCAAGCCGAAGCTTTGGCGTCATCGGCCGTCAGAGCGGGAACTAAAGTAGACGCGAAGATGATAATCGTCTTCACGCGTACTGGTGAAACGGCTAGAATGGTTTCGAAATACCGCGCTCCAATGCCTGTAATTTCATTAGTAATACCTCATTTGCGACAAGACTCGATTCGATGGGTTTTAGAAGGCGAGTCCGATGCGAGAGGCGCTTTATTAGCTCGAGGAATCGTACCAATGTTGGCCAATCCACAAAATTCTGAAGCGAATTCGCTCATACAAATGGTCTTCGATTTCGCGAAAAAGAAAGCTGGTTTGGTCGTAGGCGATAGAGTCGTAATTATACAAAAGTTGAGCGGCACTGCGATTGTCAAAGTCCAAGAGTTGACTTGATTATTTAGTGGCGGCAAATATCATCGCGCCTATAGTGCACGCTCTCATTCTCATCGCAACAAATTGGTATTTCTGCGAAATCGCGTTGTTGTATATTACATAAATTGTGCTACTTGTATAATTCTACTACTGTACCTACTCTATTGCTGCTGCTGCGACTACTGATTTGTCTACTTCTGCTACTGCTGCCGCTACCGCCTTTTCTTCGACGTTCTCTTTCTTCTTCTTCTTCTTATTTCGTTTTCTTTTATTATTATTATTTTTCAAAGTCGTCTTCGTTAAAGTTGTCCTTATTCTATCTGTTTTTGTAGTAGTAGTAGTAGTAGTAGTTTTCCGAAGTAGTTTGCCATCATCATCGTTTCGAGTTCTTTTAGCGACCGACAGTGCATCCGTGGCTTGTTCTAAAAATCTGAAATCCGATAACAAGTCCTTATCGCTCATTTCGTTCATCTTTAAAAACTTGAACTTCTCTCGTTTGCCATCGCACTTGTTCTTGTTCTTCTTCTTCTTCTTCATATTATTATTATTATTGTTAATATCATCATCATCTGTCGTCGTCGTTTCCGACACGTCTGAGTTCTTATGTTCTCTTGAACATTTCAGAGAGCACGTGATTGTTTGACATTTCGGGCACCTGTATAGCCCTTTCTCGGTTAAGCATATTTCACACTTACCCATTTTCGATTGTTGCCGTTGTTGTTCTTGTTCTTGTTGTTGCATTTTTATTATATGTATAAATATGCTTATTGTACTATACGCGTGTTTAATATTTTTTAAGTGATGGGTAACTGATGCTGAATTCAGAATTTGCTGATGACTGTTGATGACATATGATGCCGTGATGAACAAAAAGCTTCACATAATAATTCATAGAAGATGTCAGATACTACTAAAACAATGATAGCAAAGAAAGACTCGACGACGGTTCAACAACAACAACAACAAACTCATCAAGATGGATCATTAATAGCAATCATAGGCGACGAGGACACTGTCACAGGTTTCCTCTTAGCCGGTGTCGGTAACTTAGATGCGAGAAGGAAATCGAACTTCTTAATAGTGAAACAGGACACGACTAGGAGAGAGATTGAAGATCAATTCAAGGAGTTCACGCAGAACAGAGAAGATATTGCAGTTGTACTCATCGCGCAATTCGTTGCTGATGAGATTAGATATTTAGTGAATGAATACCATAGACCAATACCGGCCGTGTTAGAGATCCCTTCGCCTGACCATCCATACGATGCTTCGAAAGATTCGATATTGAAACGAGTGCAACATTTGTTGGGATCATCATCCGTTAGTGGTAATATAGGAGCAGATTAGACCTTTGCTTTGCTTTGTGTATTATCGTGTAATTCTATTAGTAAATGAATGAGAGAGAGAGAGAGGGAGAGATCATAAACATTACGCGCTCGCACTCGCGCTCTTTTCAACCACAGCTGACAGCATCAGCAGCAGGCGGGAAGCACCAAGAAGCACCTTTTTGCTTTTTCTGATGATGGATAGGCCAATCAAAAGGAAAACATCAGAAACTAACGCGCGCACGTATATATAACATACGCGAATCAAATTTCTCTTAACAAAGTAGTTTATTATATATCGCATCATATTATATAAGAATGTCCTTCTCTTTATCTACTTCCTCGTTCGTGCAAGGCACTAAAATCGCGCAAAAATCATCATCATCGACTAATGCGCGAAATCATGTAAAATCTTCTCACTCAAAACGCGCATCTGTTCGCGTTTATAACAAATCAGACGGGCCAGTAATTATTGGTTTAGCCGCAGATTCCGGTTGTGGAAAATCTACATTCATGAGAAGAATGACTAACTTGTTCGGAGGTAAGGCATCCCCACCCGAGGGCGGAAATCCAGATTCGAATACGCTTATTTCCGATACAACGACCGTGTTATGCCTCGATGATTATCACTTGAACGATAGACAGGGAAGAAAAGTATCTGGATTAACTGCTTTGAACTTGAAAGAGCAAAACTTTGATTTGATGTACGAACAAGTCAAAGCGTTGAAAGAAGGTAAAACGGTCGAGAAGCCAATCTACAATCACGTCACTGGTGTCTTTGACCCGGCGGAGTCGATCAAATCGCCGAAGGTTTTGATTCTCGAAGGTTTGCACCCGTTTGCGGATGAAAGAGTGAGAGATTTCTATGATTTCAAAATCTATTTGGACATCTCCGACGACGTAAAGTTCGCGTGGAAGATTCAAAGAGACATGGCTGAACGTGGTCACTCCTTAGAATCTATCAAGGCTTCTATCGAAGCGAGAAAGCCAGATTTCGACGCGTACGTCGACCCGCAAAAGAAGTTTGCCGACGTCGTCATCCAAGTCTTGCCGACTCAGTTGATCCCGGACGACAACGAAGGTAAAATTTTGAGAGTTCGCATGATCATGAAAGAAGGTGTCAAGTTCTTTGACACGCCGTACTTGTTTGACGAAGGCTCTACGATCTCGTGGATCCCGTGCGGCCGCAAGTTGACGTGCTCGTACCCGGGCATTAAGTTTTTCTACGGCCCAGATACTTTCTATGGCGAAGAAGTTTCCGTTTTAGAGATGGATGGTCAGTTTGACAAATTGGAGGAGTTGATTTACGTTGAATCGTTGTTGTCCAACACGTCCACGAAGTTCTACGGCGAATTGACGCAACAAATGTTAAAGTACCAAAACGGACCGGGCAGTAATAACGGTACTGGGTTCTTCCAAACTTTGGTTGGCTTGAAGGTGAGAGAACTCTACGAGAAGATTGCCGAGACAGAAGTTGTCGCTAAGTAAATTAATAATTTGAGTATAGCAGCGCGGCTTATTTTGGACAAGAGAGAGAGAGAAAGAGAGAGAGAGAGAGAGAGTGAGAGAGTTTTAATACATATATATAAAAGCATTAACAACAACAACAACAACAACAACAAAAGCAGCAACTATTTATTATTCGCGCGCGTCGTATGTAAATTTTGTTAAGCGATAGATTTGGCCCATGCTAGAAACGCATCGTTGCTTTCCACAGGATTATCGTCTTGCGGACAATGCCCGGCTGAAACTGGCGAATACGTCGCGTTTGGTTTAATTTCCAAAATCCGTTCAGCTTTTGATGGCGTCATCCATGGATCGTTTTCACCCCACAAAAGCATCACTGGAACGTCCAATTTTTCTAGTAAATCTCTCGGTTTCACTTGCGTTCTCGAACCTGCGAGTGAAATTGCATAAAACGTTTCTCTCGCTTTTGGATCTTCAGCGGCCATTGCAATACTTCTTACTAGATCTTCATCAACGTCGTTATCGTAGACTTGGTTCAGAATCGTTTTGATGCGAATCTTTGTAAAATAAAATATACCATACGCGGCTAACTTTCCAAACGTTACACGTAATTTCCCAGCGATCGTGTTGTTCTCCTCGGCTTCTTCCATATCTTTCGCTGTGCCGACAGCTTTTTGTGCCATCGTTTTCTTTTCTGGCCCAGCCGGTGCGTTTGGATCAAAATTTCCAGCCGCATTGACTAAACATAAACCTTTCGTAACTTCTGGAGCGCCTTTGCTCGCCGCATACAGTGCCGCCAAGGCACCGATCGAGTTCCCGGCAATGAACGCCTTGTCCGTTTTGGTCGCTTTCGCTTGCGTCTTTACGAAATCTGAGACTTGTTCGCCCCAATATTCCATGCAATATTTCTCTTCGCTCGCTTTCGATGACCATCCATAACCTAACATACATAAAGCGTATACTCTGTACCCTCTTTTAGCCAAGTATGGAATTTGATATCTCCAATGATAGGAATGCGCTCCGAAACCGTGCACGAGTACGACAATCGGTCCTTTGTTATCTTTCCCTGCAGAGATATAATTACATCGAAACTTCTCTTTATAATCATAGTGTTCCCATCCATTCGTTTGTAATTTTATTCTCTCGACGTTGTTCTTGTCCAGTTCAAGCTCTGGCATATCTCTAATGATTAATGAAGTGATATTTTCTTCTTCTTCTTCTTCTTCTGCTTTTTGCGATGTCGACGTCGCCGTAGCTGTTTGTTTGTTCAATGACGACGTGGTGTTATTTTTGTTTCTCGTCGTTCTTCTCGATAGTACTCGTTTATTACTATTATTATTATTATTACTATTATTATTATTACCAAGAGCACTTTGTCTCATTGTCTGCTTAATCATTATTAGATTTCCTTCACTATCACTGTCACTATTATTATTACTATTACTGTTTCTGTGCAGTGCGTAAGTTTGCGCAGCGAAAGTAGTGGTCGTTTTTGTTCCAAAGAACTCGTTCTCGTCGTAAATCGAAGAAGAGGAGGAGGAGGACGGGGTGATATTTTTAGTAATATTTTTAGTATCGAACACGGATGAGGAATATATCCACGACGTTAAACAATCAGAATCAAAAGAGCCATAATCAATATCATTATCGTTATCGTTATCGTTATCGTTATCTTGTTCCTCATCGTAATCTTCTGATGAAGTCGTCGTCGTCCTTCGTTGGTCTCGAGGCAGTGGTTGTATTTTTGGCCTCATTTGCTTCTTATTCGAAGCCGAGGAAGAAGAGGAAGAGGAAGAAGGAAATAACGCATCGACGACTGCTGTTACGTTCTGTTGAAACGAGGAGGACATGATCTGTATTATATGTATAGATTATAATCAGTAGCGCGATGTGATTAATTATTTGTTTATTGATTCGTTTTGCGTTTAATTTCATTAAAAGTAAAATAAGTTTGACCAGCATCAACAGCATCAGCAGCAACAAAGTATGCAGAAGTAAAAAAATTACCCCTCTCATCCATCATGGGCCCCTCCATCCCCTCCACCTCCATCCAGTCATCATCACAATCTCTGTCGTTATTAACACTTTAACACTCTCTTATTCACTCTTATTGATTTATAATTAAATTAATAAAAAGATGTTCACTTTTGCTACTACACTATCTGCTACTACTACTACTACTCGATCTCATTCATTCACACTGACTCGTTCTTCTTCGAGAACGAGTAAAGCTGAGAAGACGATGACGACGAAATCGTCGTTTTCCACGACGACGACTTTATTGTTATTAAAAGAGAGAAGAATAAATAATAATAATAATAGTAATAGTAATAATGGACGGAATCGGAAAATAATACAGACGACGACGCGAGCTGGATTAGTCGAGAAAATGAACGCAGAACAACTTGAGATCGCCATGGCCGATAGGTCGACTCCTTTAGTCATCGATTTCTACGCAACTTGGTGCGGTCCCTGTGTCCTGATGTCAGCAGAGTTAGAGAAGGTTCAGAAAGAGCTCGGGGCGGATAAAGTGAGATGTATTAAAGTGGATACCGACGAAGAGACCGAGTTAGCTTCACAGCTCGCAATTGAAGGGTTACCGACTTTAGTGTTTGTGTCCAAAAACGCGGCTTCACCTGCTCTGAGAACGGAAGGCATGATCCCGGCCGAAACCGTAATAAATATTATACAACAACAATTACAATAATTATAATACAATAATAACAACAAGAGAAAGAGAATAAAGTATACGCAATATATATTTTTTATAATTACCAACCGTATTTTGATTTTGCTACCGTTCTGTGTCGCATGCCTTGCTGCTGCGCTAATTTCAACTCGGCTTGTTTTGCGTCGTGTACTAAAGACGTGACTTGATTCTTCGCCCTCGCCGTTCCGGAGACTTTCCCGAGAGATCCGCCCATATCGTTTGTATTTTGAATCGCGCTATTGTTTGCTAACATCGCATTGTACGATCCGCGTATGCTTTCTTGAGAAATCTCAACGATTTGATTAGAATTCTTAAGCATATCCTCTAAACTCATCGTTTGATGTTGTTCTTTTTTGGTGTTTATAGTTGTAGTCGTTTTTTGTTGTTGCTGTTGCGTCATCATCATCGAATCGATGAGATTTTGATGGATATAATTCCCATCATCGTCTACTTCGTATAGCTGCGAAGGGTGAACATACGCCTCTACAGCGTCGCCTACTATTTTTGCTGTTGTTCCATCATCATCATCATTATTTTTCGGCGTTTGTTTCTTTAATAAAGATGACGTTCCAAACAAGTCCACCCTACTCTTCCCGCCACTCGCTCCTCCGAACACTAGGTCGTCCATGTTATTATTATTATCAATTGTCGGTTTAGGTAAAAATGACCTTAAACCTGACCCTCCTCCATTCGTGGATGCCATATTAAGTAATCGCTTATTCTCTATATCGTCGTCGTCGTCGTCGTCGTCTTTGCTCTTTTCATTATGCTGTTCTAACTTCATCTTCATTTGTTTCTGTTGCTTATGCGCGAAGCGTTTCCTTGCTATGAGTTTTATCTTCCTCTTCTTCTTTTCCTCCTCATCTAAATTATCTATCATCATCTCGTTACTATTATTATTAGTAGTAGTGGTATAGTCATTAGTATCGTAATCACTCGTATTCGGTAAATTATCGAACGATACTTGGACGATATTATCATCTTTTCTTTGTCCTCCTTCCTCCTCGATTTCATCAAATCTCGATTTGCGTTTATTACCTACTACTACTACTTTTTCTTCTTCTTCTTCTTCGTCGGAGGAGGAGGATCCGTAAGATTCGATCCCGAATGGTGCCATTATTGTATTATTATTATTATTATTATTATATATTTTTGTGATGATGATATCGGGGATTTATTTGTTCTTTCAAGGTATTTCAGTTTTTCCCATTTCCATCGCTGCTGCTGCTGCTGCTGCCCGCATGCTGCGTGTGCCTGATGATGCCGCACAAAAAAGAATAATAAATAATAAAGAATGGACACGCGCGTACTATCGAAGGCAGATATAATCGATTTATCGAAACTACAAACGAACGCTTTTATCAGTGTAGATTTAAGGAAAGAAACCTCTCTAGATCATCAAATCGATAAACGTCACATCGAAGAGATCTTCAATAGTTACGAGAATAGTACCACTACTGCCGCACATCATCAGCCCTTGTTGTCTTCTGACGATTTCGCATTTGATGAGCACGAAAACGTTAGTAGCGCTCATGCGCAAGATACTATAACGAATAATTTACTACTTTCTATCGTGTTCGTTAAAGCAGTGATCACGAAGAATCATGGACACGCGAAACAGTTAATGGATATCGCTATCGATCTCAAAGACACGACAGCAGATAATGGACCGCGACAGTTACTGATCAAGGACGTTCGTTATGAGCGCATTTTCCAGGCGAACCCGAAAATTCTCGTTGAGACAATCGATGACGTTTCGCGTTTATCCTATTTGAACCAACCGGCGATCGTTCAATTTTTAGAGGATAGATTTTTGAATCAAAAGAGAGAGATATACTCCAAAGCTGGACCGATTTTGATCGCTTTGAACCCGTGCGAGCCATTACCGCACAAGTACGACGAAAAATTGATGAAGTTCTATTCGCCACGAAATCAAGCGAATGGGGTGAAAACTATTGCGCAGACGCAGATGACGAACGAGGGGGATAAAGATAAAGATATTAATCATCAAGAATCGATGCCACCGCATTGCTTTCAAGTCGCCTCGAACGCATTTGAACAAATGATGGAAAATCATACGGATCAAGCGATTGTTATTTCAGGCGAATCAGGGTCTGGGAAGACCGAGACGACAAAGTTCATAATGAAGTTCTTAGCCGCGACGACTTCGGAGGAAGAATACGTGAGTGGAAAATCCTCATCCGATGACGATTTCAATAAAGTTTCGAGAGATTTGTTAATGACGAACCCGATATTAGAGGCGTTCGGGAACGCAAAAACGGCAAGAAATTTAAACTCGTCTCGTTTTGGGAAGTTGATCGATATCAAATTCGATAAACGCACAAACGGAAAGTTAGCGCAAGCGATGATCGAGACGTATCTTTTGGAAAAATCACGCGTCGTGAATCATAATTCAAAAAATGAGCGATCGTTCCACGTGTTCTACCAACTCTTAGCCGGTGCATCGGAAGATGAGAAGAATAAATGGCACTTGGACTCTAACGAAGGGTTCAACTATTTATGCGGTTTTGGAACGAAAAGCGTGAAAAACAAAGAAATTGATGATGAACAGAAACATGTGGAGACAAAAGAGGCATTGAAAGCTATTGGTATTGCGAATGATATCATCGACGCCATTTACCGAACGTTATCATCGATTTTACATCTCGGTAACGTTGAGTTTGATACCTTGAACGAATCCGGTCACGACGCGGCGGTTGTGAAATCGCAAGAAGCTTTGAAAATTACGAGCGAACTTTTAGGTGTCGATGCTAAAGTTTTGGAAAGTGCGCTGATAAAAAGAATCATCTCTGCCGGTGGTGAAAAGATTGAAACCGATTTAACGTTGACGCAAGCTCAAGATGCTCGCGATGCTTTGGCAAAAGCAATTTTTGAGGCGTTGTTTGAGTACTTAGTACGCAAGATTAACGACTCGTTCGCACGAGACGGCGCCATTCAAAGAGATGATAAAGATTTAGTATCTTTGAACATTTTAGACATTTATGGTTTTGAAAGCTTTCAACAGAACACGTTCGAGCAGTTATGCATCAACTACGCCAACGAGTCCATGCAAAAGATGTTCAACCATCACTTATTCGTCGTTGAACAAAAAGATTACGAGAGCGAAAACATTGAGTGGTCAAGAATTGAATTTGTTGACAATTCATCAACGCTTGATGTCATCGAACGAAAACCGAATGGATTATTCGCACTTTTAGACGATCAAGCCAGTTTTCCAGGAGCAACAGATGAAACATACCATTCCAAAATAGTTAGCGAGCTCTCAAATATGGAAAAATTCTCATCCTTGCGTAAAAAGGGAACTTCAGAAATTTCATTTGATATCGTTCATTACGCAGGTAGTGTCACATACGAATGCGCTGGTTTCTTGGAAAAGAACAGAGACGCGTTACCGATGGACTTGGCCGCAGCTTTGTACACGAATAATACGTTTGATTTCATCAAGACGAACATTGGAGAGGCTTTGCATAAGCGCGCGACGGAAACTATGGTGACGAAAGCTTCGAAATCAGCCAAAGAAAAATCAACCGTGTGCACGAAATTTCGTAACCAATTGAGTGGATTGCTGCAAAAATTGAACGCCTGCGAGCCTCATTTCATTCGATGCGTGAAACCAAACTCTGCGCTCGTTCCAACTAAAACCGATCAAAAGCTCATTTTGCACCAGTGCGCGTGCGCAGGCATTTTGGAGGCAACGAGAATCGCTCAAGCTGGTTATCCCACTCGTTCGCTCTATGAAGATTTTGCTCATCGATTTGGCTTCCTCGTCGGTAAAAATGTCATAGAGTCATCCGCGGACGGGAGAACTGTCACAAAGATGATCATAGACTACTTTTCAGTCGACGAAGACGAACACGTCAAGTTTGGCAAGACTAAAATTTTCTTCAAACAAGGTGTTTTAGGCGCTTTGGAAGATGCTAGATCGAACGCGATTTATTATTCAAAGATTATTCAAGCAAGTTTCAAAGGTTACAAACAACGCAAAGAATTTAAACGCATCAAATCCGCGACGATTACAGCTCAGGCGAGTTGGAAGGCTGCAAAGCAGCGCGAAGCTTATATTACTTTACGCGACAGAAACCGAGCGGCTTTGAAAATTCAAATGGTGGCAAAACGCAAAGCTTTCAATGCGAGAGTACAATTACGCGTTGCCGAACGCGAAAGACTCGAGGCTGAACAAAAAATCGAAGAACAGCGTAAAGAAGCCGAGGAGAAAGAACGCTTGCAAAGAGAAGCGGAAGAAGAGAAACGTGCCGCTGCCGCTGCCGTCGCAGCAAGGGCGGTGGCAGAGGCTTCTGAAGATTCGACATGCAGTGGAAAGAATTCACCAGGGTCTACTTTAGAACGCGGAGTGCATCAGTTCTCGTCGTCGGCATCTTTTGAACAAGAAGATGTTTTGAATAATCCGATCGTCAAAGCTCTTAAAGCAGAAAACGAAGCGTTGCGAGAATCTCTGAGAGCGGAAAAAGAAGAGAAAGCTTTACTCGAGAATCAAGTGCATGAATTGAAAGACCAGCTCATCGCAGCAGACGACGCGTTAGTTCAAACAATGATGCAAAACGAGCATGGAATGAATTCACCAGCTAGTCCGGTTCCTTCGTCTTTGTCGCCGAGAGAACCTGCGAGTGGTGATAAACCTTCAGTGCGCGCGGGTAAAGCTTCATCCGGTCAATCATCGCGCGTCGTACAATTTGTCGAGGGCATGAAAGGCGAGTT
>Ga0302126_10000748_pt1 | contig 20425 bp, 12 predicted proteins | sample CB4_20m_MG_FD_203108 | JGI IMG/M metagenome (GOLD analysis project Ga0302126, IMG submission 203108) | Marine microbial communities from Western Arctic Ocean, Canada - CB4_20m | ecosystem: Environmental > Aquatic > Marine > Oceanic | place: Canada: Western Arctic Ocean | collected 2017-09-24 | reverse complement strand
TCACGAGAAAAATCCAGTGACAAAACCAGGCGAGGCTGGCCCACCAAGCGTGTTTTGCGACTGAATCTGGCGTGAAATCTGAGAAGAGGAAAGACTGGCGAAAGCAAGACAACAAGACGTATGTCCAATATGAACAAAAGGGAATAAATAAATCCGGGGCGTGTACGTCCGAACGCGGTGGCTTGTACTTCAGCCCGACCGATTGAACGTTCTCGGAAGCTCTTGCCCAGCTCCCGCGAGCTAAAAAGGGGCAAATAACAAGCCTTATTTTATGAAAACAGTACGTTTCCGTGACGTCAAAGTATACTCGAATTGCCTCGCTCGTGAAGTATTTTCGCATAAAGTTTGAGCCCGATGACACGAGCTTCTCGCCGTATATTCCCAAACCTGCTCTTGCGAGAGAATTCGGACTCGATGGGAAAAAGGGCTCATCGTTTTGATGACCATGATTTCCACCGCCCCATTGTTGCTGGTTCGCTATGGTTGGACTGACGATGTTTTGTTGCTGTTGCTGATGTTGATAGTGCAGAAAGTGTTGTTGTTGTTGTTGTTGTTGTTGTTCCCAACCAACTTGTTGTTGTTGGTATCCCTGTTGGTGAGCGTTTTACGTACGTTAGTTGAAGTTGAGATCGCGCGCGAAAGAGAGAGAGTGCATATTGGGAGCAAATAAACGAAACTGAAAGAAGAAGAAGAAGAGCAGAGAAACAAATATCAATCTAAACACACACACACACACACACACACACACACAATGCGCTGTGCTATGCTTCGTGCTTCTCGTTTGATTAGAGTCATTTCTGGGAAAATTCCGTTCGTATAAAAAATATACTATACATACTATACATACTATATATGCATACTGATTTGCTTACCGCGGGAACGATTGGAGGTTGACCAGGTTGACTCCATCCACTATTAGCGCTCATGTCTTCTTTCTCTTATTATTATTATTATTATTATTATTATTATTATTATTATTATGTCGTTTACTCGTATGTACTTTAAAATTCGGGGGAATCGGGGGTTCGGGGCGCTGATGATGCTGATGCTATGCATAGAACAGCCAGCTGCCATCATCAGTAAGAGCACATCAGCAACACACAATAATAATAATAATAATAATAATAATAGTTAGTAATAATAGTAATAATGACATCCAAAGAAGAGGAAGAAGATAAAATCGGAAGGAGAAAGAAGAGGATGGAAAAGAAACGTCAATCATCATCCGATTACGATAAAGAATTTGACGAAGAAGAAGAAGAAGGAGACGAGAGGAAGAGAAGGGAAAGAAAAAAGAAAATCAAGGAGGCGGCGCTCCTGGTTGGTAATAAAAAAAATATTAGTAATAACGACGATAGCGTGATTACGAAGAAGAAGAAGAAATCAAAAAAGTCAAAGAAAATTAGCGAAGAAGAAGAAGAAGAAGAATTACCGAAACCTGGAGATAAAAATCACGTCGTCGTCGAAGTCGATGGTATTCTATCCACGTCAACATTTGCGAGTTTAGAACTTTCCAACCCAACGATGTTAGGTATAAAAGAGTTAGGGTACGAGAAAATGACCGAAGTTCAAGCGAGATGCATTCCTCCACTTTTGGCTGGAAGAGACGTTCTTGGCGCTGCTAGGACTGGCTCTGGGAAAACCTTGGCATTTTTGATTCCTTGCTGCGAATTATTATACCACGCAAAGTTCATGCCGAGAAATGGATGCGGAGTAATGGTTCTCTCTCCAACGCGCGAATTAGCGATGCAAATTTATAGCGTCGCTCAACAGCTCATGCAAAAACACTCTCAAACCCATGGTTTGTTAATGGGAGGTGCCAATCGCAGAGCAGAAGGTGAAAAGTTAATCAAAGGGGTGAATCTTTTGGTTGCTACGCCTGGTAGACTGCTCGATCACATGCAGAATACTCGCGGTTTTCAATTCAGTTCTTTAAAAGTGTTTGTTATGGATGAAGCCGACCGTATGCTGGACATTGGTTTTGAAGAGGAAATGCGTACAATTGTGAAGATGCTACCAAAAGATCGTCAATCAATGTTATTTTCAGCAACTCAAACAACGAAAGTGGAAGATTTAGCGCGATTGAGCTTAAAAACACCTTTATACATTGGAGTTGACGATTCGAGAGCTATTTCTACCGCTACTGGAGTTGAACAAGGATATTGCGTCGTACCATCTGAGAAGCGCTTTTTACTACTGTTTACTTTTTTGAAGAAAAACTTGAAGAAAAAGGTGATGGTTTTCTTTTCATCGTGTAATTCAGTGAAATACCACGCAGAGTTATTAAATTACATAGATATACCGGTTTCGGACATTCATGGGAAGCAAAAGCAGCAAAGAAGAACGACTACGTTTTTCGAGTTTTGTAAAGCTGATCGAGGAATTTTGCTATGCACGGATGTTGCAGCACGTGGATTAGATATTCCAGATGTCGATTGGATTATACAATACGATCCACCAGATGATCCGAAAGAATATATCCACAGAGTTGGACGTACCGCCAGAGGAACTGATGGAAGAGGACGCGCTCTGTTATTTCTCATTCCAGAAGAACTCGGTTTCTTGAAATATCTTAAGAATGCAAAAGTGCCTCTTAATGAATACGAATTTCCTCAGAAGAAAATTGCGAATGTTCAGTCGCAACTTGAAAAGTTGGTTGAAAAAAACTACTACTTACACACGTCGGCGAGGGATGCGTACAGAGCTTATATTTTAGCGTATAATTCACATACTTTGAAAGATGTGTATAACGTTCACGCGCTCGACTTGGCCGCCGTGGGTTTGTCGTTTGGATTCAATCGCCCTCCGAAAGTGCAGCTTAATTTAGAATCGAAAGCAAGTAAAGGGAGAGGTAAAGTTTCAACTGGAGCTCCTGGAAGCGATTACAGAAGACAAAAAGGAACCGGGCATGGTTTCAGCGCGAATAATCCGTACGGTAAAAAAGGCGATGGAGATTCGCGACAGTTTATTCGCGGATAATTTGGCAGTAGTAGTTTTCAAAACGCGCACGCACTCGATTAATATTATTTTTATTATATCTTTTACAATCCTTCTTCTATGTATATATTTTATTTAATATTGTGGAGCAATTTTTCTACGCATTGGGTTCATTGAGATAGGTTTTCCTGGTGCACCCTCTCGCTCAATACCGTTTTCATAGGCAGCTTGAGATGCGGGAAGCCACTCCTTGTTAGTAATTGTTGACGGTGTCGAGCCTGTGTTTGTTTTGTTTTTGTTCGTATTTAATAAGTGCGTGTGTGAGTAATCGTTCTTATTAAGAAAGAAAGAAATAATAATAATAATAATAATAATATACGCGAATTTAAATTGTACTGCGCCAGGCGCGAACGCGATAAACACACGACGACAACTCTCTTCAATTTTGTTTTATAGACCGATCGTATCGAATAATAATAAACATTCCACATCAGTAGAGCAAAATAGAAATATCAATCACGAACAAACCTCCAAAGATTTTTTGTACGTTCACTGCGTATAAGCACACTCCAGCTGCAGCGAATAATCCCGCGAATGATGTAAGAATTGGACCAGTCGTTGATGGCATAGGCTTCATCATTTATTTCGTTCGTTCGTCGTTTTTTTCGTCGCGCGTTTTATTTTTTATTTTTTCTTTGATGCTCGATTTTTGATTTCTACTTGTTTGTTGTTTGTTGTTTGTTTACTTTTCACCACATCCAGCAGCAGCAAAAAAAGCACATCATAGCACACTTTTTCTTCCCGATTCCTATTCATAAAGCGACATAAAAAAGAAGAAGAAGAAGAAGGAGAAGAAGGAGAAGAAGATGTTGTCAGCGCTGACGAACGAGCGACGACTGCTTAAAGTGCAAAATACTATTGATTTAGTACTACTTCGTAAAACGACTATTAAGAGAAAGACAGTCAGTAGGAGTAATAGTAATAATAGTAATAGTAATAGTGAAATAACTAACACTAATAAGAAAATAATAAAAAAGGTTGTCCCTGCTGCGCGCCCGTCAGTCGCAAAAGACGTTCAAGTGAAATGGGACAGTGAAACTGGGACAATATTCTACGTAGCCGAAAATGATGATCATTTAAAAACGACGACGACGACGACGACGACGTCATCATCATCATCGATGATGTTTACGAATAAACAGAATCGTCCAGTCCTGCGCACTGGTGCCGAAGCGCAAACTTTACCTTTGCCAGATCTATCACTCGTGAGCGATAAAAAATTAAAAAAAGTTCAAATGACCTCTTCGGTCGAATGCGAGAGAGATTGTCCAGAAGAAAATGGATTGCCCGAAATCGCTTTAATCGGTCGCTCGAACGTTGGGAAGTCATCTCTATTAAATATGCTCACACATGGTACGAGTAATGCAATTGTATCGGCAAATCCTGGTACGACGAGATCGATTAACCATTATCTCGTTGACGCCAAATGGTACATCGTCGATTTGCCCGGATACGGGTTCGCGAAAGCATCTGAGGAAGAAATTTTAAGATGGGATACTTTTGCGAGAAACTATTTCAAGACAAGAAATACACTCTGCGGGGTATTATTATTAATCGATGCATCGATAGAAACGCAGGAGAAAGACGTAGACTATGCAAACTATTTGATAGGGAACGATATTCCGTTTACAATTGTTTTCACAAAGTGCGACCGAAAAAAGGATCCAAACGCTCCTTCTGTGGAGGATAATATAGAAGCGCTGCAAAACAGACTCGACGAAACATGGCACAGATTACCAAGCATTATCAGGACATCGAGTGTGAGTAAAGAAGGGCGTGAAGACATTCTTAAATTTATCAGCTCTATTATTTTATTCAAAAGAAGATCTAATGCCGAGAAGAAGGAAAATAAGAGGAGATTGAAAGCGCGGACATTGAAAGAGAATAAGTACAAGGAAAAAGCCTCGAAAACCAAGATGCGAAAACGACCACCACCTAGCCTTAATGAGGCAATTAATGACGATAGCTTTGTTGAGGAAGAGGAAGAGGAAATGATGTTTAGAAAAGAAGTTGCTTCGCTCTCTGAACGGACAAGGTCAATTCTCGCGAAGGAGCTCCAAGAGATGAGTGAAGAAAGGCGTGGATAGCTAAATAATGCTAATGCTAATAGATAGGGCTGTAAAAATTAAAGAAAGAACTCTAAATCTACAGATTCAATGAAATTTGCGGAAGAGATGACGTCGAGCATTTTATTCATAGCTCTGCTCCTCCTCAATGTTTCGATATTTCCTATCAAAATCAATTTTGCTTTTGCGCGAGTTATAGCAACGTTCAAGCGTCTTTCGTCTTCTAATAACTCTGTAGTATCTCCTCGCGGATTACTTTTCACAAATGAAATTATAACTGCGTCAAAGTCTCTCCCTTGAGCTTTATCAATAGTTAAAGATTCAACATCACTTGTTTTTTCGTCTTCCTTCAAGAGTTCTGCAATTTCATCCACTTGTGCGTTGAATGGTGATAAAACTGCAATTTTTGACGCTTCGACTTTTCTGCGAATCAAATTTCGCGCAATTTCACGAACGATCATCTGTTCTCCTTTGTTCACTGGCCGCTCGCCTAGACTTTCTCTCGTCTGCTCTTTTACGGAACTAGTATCAAGAAAAATGACCGCTTTATTCGGCTGGTTACTTGTCGCGCTCGCCAACCAGTTGATTTTCTTTGACGACTCTGCGTTAAAGTCTTCTTCAATCGATAGCATCCTATTTGCAATTGCAGCTGTAGCTGGTTTCAATTTACCGCCATAAGTAAGCGCGTTTGGAAGCATAGTCAGTGGTTCGTTCATTCTATATTGGCATGTCAAAGAGCAGATAAACTTTGGATTTCTATTGCAAAGTTGCGCGAGAAGTGATTCTTCCATACCATAGCGTCTCGCAACTTCAGAAGTAATTAAGGGAGGTAATTGATGATGGTCACCAACCAAAGCGAACGTTTTCGAAAGAAGCAACGGTCCTAATATAGCTGGCAATGTCAGCTGACCGGCTTCATCGACCAGCACAATGTCAAACTCTTTTCGAGCAAAGAAAGGATGGTTCATAGCATAACATGTTGCACCGACGATTAGAGCTTTAGCCGAAGCATCATTAATAGATTCAAATGAGGTAGCATTCCAAATTTTACCTCCTAAGCGATATTTGCGAACTTCTTTGAGAATTTTACGGTCGTCATCTCCAACTCTCACAAAATTTTCACATCCTTTTGAAGGCAAGCGCTTCAAAATATTATCAACCGCGTTGTGCGTATGTGAGGTGATTAAAACACGCTTTTCCAAAAGAGCGAGGACGAGAATGCAGCAGACCAGCGTTTCTGACTTACCAGCTCCTGGTAATCCAAGAACAAGAGCGTAATCAGAACACGTGACAACTTTAACAACCGCATTTCTCTGTTCTTCATTCAAATCAGAGACAATTTTAAGGTAATCTCGTTCAAATTGTGCGAAATCGTTCCTATATTTACTCGGTAATTTAATAGAAGTAAAACTTTCAAATTTTGGTTCATCGAATTCGATAATCCGCCTGCGAGTCTCTGAAGGGATATGTATTATCTTCTGGTTCACATTAGAAGGGTTGCCAGAAGAAATTGGCGGCAAAACTCCTTTGGCAAGCGTTGCAATTAGATTTCCACGCGAACGTGCGGCCATAGAGTGCCCAGCACCGTCGCGATCGACGCGCCATAAATCTGTCAGATTCGCACAGCCTGGCAATAAAGCTTCGTTTTCTAATCGAAGGCGTCGTGGTGTTACTAAAGTGATGATATTTCCAGGAATAATATCAACTTTTAGAATCGTTGCACGACCACTAACCATTAAGCCGTCCTCGCGAGAAAGCACGACACGATCGCCTGGACTAAACTGAGACACAGAAAATTGTTCGTTTGAAGAAGTCGTAACTGCGAACGTGTGAAACCATTCATGGTCATCGACGAAATTGCCCGGTGATACTCCGGTAAAAGAATCTCTCCGTGCCTTGCCATCTTCCGATTTAGTACTCTTTGGCTCAAGGTGCGCAATATTTGAATGAATTATTTTTAATCCGTTAATAGCAATGCCACCTTTTCTGGCACGAACGATTTCAATATCCATCCATGGCGTTGCTCTTTTTCCATGCGAAGCACTTTCTTCAAGATCAACAAGGTGCATCCATTTTTTGAGCCAATTTGAGTGAGATTGAGAGATATGCACAGTGCTCTCGGCGAAGAATTGCAATCCTGACGTATGTTCATTGCCAGATTCTAAAGCTTTATGTAGCGTAAAACAACTGTCGCGCTGAAAGCATCTTTCACACCAACTATTGGGTGACATGTTCGGCAAAGTTCCGGAAGCTAATTTATTTCTGTCTTTGGCATTTTCCCCGACATTCCCAGCTAGATTCTGGAATTCATTATTTTTGGGGAGAGAACTTTCGTCTTCTTCGCGTGGCTGTAACGCTGCAGCTAAACGATTTCGCTGGTGCATGAGATACGCAATCTCGATATTATTTCGTTCAATTACCGTCGTTTTACCTTCTTCACTTTGCTCATCATTCGTATAATGTAATACTCCAAACGGAGAAGGTCCTTGAGATTGCTTATAACGCTCGCCAATCATCAACGTATATAATAAAACTTGAGCCCCGTGTTCAACAATATCTTTCCATTTACCCGTCTTCAACTCAACTGGGACAACTTTAAGTTCTCCAGCTTCCTTACCATTTCTTACTCTTGCTTGAGCAATTGCGTCGATTTGTCCTTTCAATCCTAAACGTGGAGCCCAAATAATTTCTTCAATGTCCACAATTTCTGAAACTTCTAAAACATTTGAATTGCTTGCTCCGTTATTGCGGACTTCTACGTTTACGCCCCCACATGGCTGGTTAAATCGACGCGTTTTTTCTTCTCTCAGAGTTACTATTTCTTCTTCATTCTTACTCGCGAGGTTTTCTTCCGATTCGAAGTATTTATTCATCACTTGTTTCTTGCGGTGTAACGCGGTTAATTTCTTGGACCATTTATCGACGCCTGAAATGACACTTTTTGCGTGGTCAATGAATGCTTCAACTGTTTTATTAACGGCGAATAGATCTAAAGCACTTTTACGAGCTAGAACATCGACGGATTCTTCAATCACAGACTTTTTGCTAGAACGACCTTCGTTATTTGACTCTAAAGTAGAGCCTGCTTTTATCAAAGACTTTTCAGCAAGTTCATGCATTAAAGTTCCATATGTTGCGGCTTCAGACGCATCTCCACCGGGACCATCACCGATAGTTGTGTTTATAAACGCTTTTCTTAAACATTGAAAAGATCCCCCAAGCATCGTTGCCGATAATAAAAGCTCCGGGTGAAGTATTAAAAGAAGCTCATTGTTGACAGTTATTTCGCAGTCTTCAAATATTTCACATCTTTCTTTCATTGAATGGACACGAACAAGGTCATTAACTTCGACGTGTATGTTTGCCCAATGATCTTTCAAAGTAATTATCTTTGTCTCAGCAGCAGATTCTTTTTTTTTCCTGCAAGAAATCACATGCAGAACTAAACTATTGTCATCCTTCTTTGTTATTCGCACAATTCTTTGGGCAGCAATGCGAGCACCCTGCGCATCGATTCTCTCTAGCTTTTTCATATTCCTTTGATCCGAGCTTGTGTCTGACACATTCACTCTCAGTGCATTTGCTACTCGAGAAGCTATCATCGAGTGACTTTCTATTGTTTCTCTTTCAGCGGCAGCGGCGGCAGCAGTAGCGGCGGGCGAAAACATATTATTATCGAATTCTTCGTCGTCCCACTCTGCGACAAAGTCTTTTGCGGGTGACTCCTTTTCAGGTTCGTCGTCCCATTCTGCGACAAAGTCTACTATTACGGGTGACTTCTTCTCGCCATTTTCGACTTGATTTTTTGAACCAAATCCTTCGCGCTCCTCTTCTGCGACTAATAATAATCCAATGTTCGTAGATGTTTTCCTTTTCTTGGCGCTCTTGTTGTTTGATCTGTGCTCTTTAGTCATTGTTTTCTTGCTATTCTCAAAAATTTCATCTGCATCACCCCAGCTCAAAGATGGCGCAGGGAATGAAACGCGCATATCAACTTTCTTTTTCTCTTCTATTTTCTTCTTCTTCCTCTCTTTCGAATCTGGTCCAAATTCTCTTGCCAACGTTGTTGTTGTTGTTGTTGATGGCACTCTTCCTCCTTGCGCTAAAGGTGTTCTCTCTGGGTCAACTACTCTATGTCGATCATTTAATCCATATTTATTAGGTGAAGCTATTATTGATGCGTTGATTTTTGTTATTGAATCCGATGCTTCGCTTCCGATGCGAGTTTGTTGTTCTTCTTGTTGTTGTTCTAGATTCTCTGCTGCACCGATGCTGATGGCGTTGGGAAAACTTGCGTTGGGAGTATTGATTCCACGCTTATTTGTGCTATTGAGCAAGCGATCTAGAGCAGAGTTTGTGTGCTTTTTCTTCTGCCTAGGAGATGACCGAGTTGGTTGCTGTGATCTATCAGATTGTGATGTACCACCGTTGTTCTTCGACCTCCCGTACGAAATATTATTATGACTCGCTTTCTCAACTGCTTGCGTTAAAGATATGAAATGTTCCTCCTCAACAACAACAACAGCAACAGCATCGGTAATATTAGTCGTGAAAACTTCCTTCTGATTATTATTATTATTATTATTAGTTGATTTTATAGCTGTCGTCATCGTCGTCGTCGTTCTGTTCTCATCGTTAGTTAGAACTATCGCACGCGCACGTCCTTCTTCTTCTTCAAAGCTCTTCATTCTTCTCCGAGGTGTTTTCTTCTTCACACAATACTTTTAGTGATGTCGTTTATGTTATTATGTACTATTCCAACGTGGTTTATGTAATAATAAATAAATAAACACACACACACACACACACAGAGAGAGAGAGCGTTTGTTATTATTATAACAAATATTTATTATTAATTTGTAATTTATTTTGTCATCGTCGTTTATTTGGCCGGTAGGCGAGACCTTTTTTACACGCGCGTATTAATTAATAATATATTTTTTTGAATTTTTGTGCCTGATGCTGATCCCGCTGATGCATTGCATGATGGGATAGCAGGCTCAGATCAGGCTGCTAATAATGTGCTAAACATGCTAAGACGTAAGACCGGGGCTTGAACGAGCTTTTTTCAGGTACAGTACAATTGTAGCACTTTTTTTCTTCGCACGCACGCGGCAAAATAAAAAGGAAAGAGCACGTTTGTCTCCGTGCGTTCTGTGCGTTTGATAACAATGTATAGTAATGCCTTAGTAGAAGAACGAACAAAATCATCGCTAGCTAATGCAAAGAACGCCGTCGGGTGGGGTAAATACCACTGGATCTTATTCTTCGTTACTGGATTTTGTCTCATGGCTGAATCTATGGAGGTAAATTTATTGGCATTCATGACAATCGATGCGGCGAAAGAATGGCATTTGAATCCAATCCAGGCAAGCTCTATTGCGGCATCTGTTTTTGCTGGTGAAATTCTTGGCTGCTCAGTGTTTGGATTATTCGGTGATAGGTTTGGAAGAAAGCCTGCTTTTATTTTATCGGTTGCATTTATTGCAATATTCGGAGTCACTTCTTCGTTTTCGCCGAATGTTTACTTTCTTGTGACCATGCGATTCATGGTTGGAGTTGGAATTGGAGGATTCAGCGTTCCTTACGACCTCTTAGCAGAGATTTGCCCAGATCGAATTCGTGGACAAGTGTTGATGTCAATCTGGGTATGGTTTGCCATCGGCGGCATTTTGATAACCGAATTAGCATTTTTAGTCCTCGATGCGAGAGGATGGCGGTATCTAACTTTCTTAGCATCTGTACCTCCAGTCATTTCACTGCTTTTCCTTGGACTTCTGGACGAATCTCCTTCTTGGCTCTTATCAAAAAGAAGGATGGTAGAGGCTGAAGCAATCATGGATAAAATAGCAAAAACGAACAACGTTGAGTCTAAACCTTTCAAGTTAGAAGAAGAGGAAGAAAGTCACTCGAGCGTGGTTGATTTATTCAAACCAAAGTTTTTTCTCGCAACGATTTGCGTGTGGTTAACTTCTTTTTCTCAAACGTTCATATACTACGGGATAATTTTATTTCTTCCCAAAGTATTACACGTTCCAGAATCTGAAATGTTTCCATTTAAGGAACTCATTTATTCTTGTTTTGGAGAAATCGGTGGCTGTATGATTGGAGTTTTTATGGTTGAGTATATGTCGCGTGGAAAGGTTAGTATGGTGGCATTTATCGTTTTCGGTATTTCTTTACCTTTATTAGTCGCACCGAATATACCAGTGCCCATAGTATTTGCCATGATAGCACGAGCGGCTGCACCGATTGCTGGATCGGCTGCGTGGTTACTTAGTGCCGAGGCATATCCAGTTGATATTCGTGCCACAGGACACTCTTATGGAAATATGATTGCGCGCATAGGTGCACTTGTGACAACATATTGGGGTGGTGCTCAGCTGCCAGCGAGTACTTTAGCATATGGATATACGTGCGTAGCAGTTATTGGAGCGATCGGTGGTTATTTAAATCCAAAACCATCAATGTCATTAGCTTAGTTTATTAGTTTATTATATTACAACATTTAATAGTTTGTTCATCTTTTCTAAAATGTTAGCTATTTATCTATTTCCTATTAAATCGGTGGAAGTTTGGCACGACAGATAGGGCATTCTAGTTTGACATCCATCCATTTGCTCAAACATTTGCTATGGAACCTGTGCCCACACGGGGCTAGCATTTGTGATGTGCACTGCAAGTCGTTCAAACAAATAGAGCAATCTCCAGCGGCTAAAGCGCTATCAGAATTTTTATGATAATTATGAACTTCCGGAAGCCATTTCGTTAAACCAAACGTGAAGACTCGCGGGTGTCTGAAATGTTGAGCGAGTACGATACTTGCTTGCACGAAGACATAACAAGTAACTAATCCACACAATTGAACATTTTGTTCATTTCCGGCAAAGTTTGTTGGAAATGCAAAGAAGTACAGCGGAGTAAACAACCGCGTTAATGATATTAGACATATATAGCTCGGTGAAAGAGGCTTTCTAGAGTTATTATATAAGTTCCAGCCAATTTGCGGTACCCAATACGATGCCAATATTAATACGCAGAGCGTCTGGTAATTTTTTAGAGCATATAATAACAAAGCTCCTCCGAAAGCTCCTGCGTAAAACTTCGCATATAAAGAGCTCAATTCTCTCCGCAAATCCATCCAAGAGCTTAAGTTTGAAGCGTTCCTCATTTTCCAGACGTGAAGAAGTAGCCTCATCTCAAACATAGAAAAAAGTACAAACTGTAAAAAAGCGATGCAAGCGAAGGCGGGAAAAATGGTTTCTTGAACCATTCCAAATACTAAATGTGCTAAACATAAGTAAGCATCGATTGTTGATTGGAATCCAAGCATTAATAGAGAGAGTTTTGATAATGAACTCTGATTATTCCCGCTATATTCGACTTGTTTTGCGAGAAAATAAATCTGTAGAACAACGATTATTATTTGAATCACAGCATACTTTATCGCCTTCGCAAAATATTCTTGCACCTTGAAAGTTGTGCTATTTAAAATCAAATGATGTCCGCAATTCTCTGAAATTAAAGTGCCAGTAACGGTAGCATCAAACGTAGCATCGGCACTTGTTTTCGACTTTTTTGTATCTTCATCATCATATGAATAATTTCCAGGTTCGATGAATAACTTTAAAGCAAAGACGCACGCGTGCGGATATCCTGTGACATTTGATGAGGAAGAAGAAAACAACGAATTCAGTCGCTGACGGCGTCGCAACATATCAAAAAGTGATATATTCTGTTCATCTAAATTATCGGTTTTTGTTTTATTATTATTGTAATTATTATGATTCTGATTCTGATTTGTCTGCATTGTCATCAAGTTGCTTTGCCAAGTGATATCCTCGGCCGAAGAGCGAAGTGATTCTCGAAATTCTGAGCTACCTTCGTTTCTAGTATTTACATTCGCATCTAAATTCCTGCTCTCACCGCGACCATGAATGATCCCGGTCTCTTCCAGATATACACCCGATAATGTTACGAACATATTTATATTATTATTACTATTTCTTATGTGTAAATCGCCTTCTACCCAAGCCGTCGCTAAATGTTGTCGTTGTTGTTGTTGTTGTTGCCGAAGTTGAAACTGGACACTTCCACTTCCAAGCTCTTTGTCAGATTTTAAATGTGTATACCATTGACCTTTGAAAGAGCCGGAAACATCTCGTGGATATCTACTATTATTACTTTTTCTTCTTCTTTCTATGTCATCATCATCATCATCATGGTTAATATTTTTGTTATTAATATTTTTAATATTATTATTAACATCATCATCAAACAACGACCGAGCAGCAGTTGTATTATTACTTCCTAACGTTAGAATGATATAGAAGAACAAAAAGACGAGAAGAAGAAGGAGCTGATTCTTCTTCTTGTCGTTGAAAAATCTCCACATCTCGATGATGGTGTTAGATATTACTTTTATCTCGCTCGTTCGCTCGCTCCTTGTTTAGCTACTTCATGCGTGCTGATTTTGAAGGAGTACATCAACACTTTGATTTGTTGCGAGCGAGCAAGTGAGTATGTGAGTATGAAGCTAATAATGAACGTGGCGCTTTTAATGTGCATATGATTATGATGATTATTGATTATTATCCCAACAATTAGAAAGAAGAACAGAGAAAGAATGTTCTTTCTCGTCGAATATACTTTTTCGTTAATCGTTAAAAGCCGTTCTTCTTTTGCATTTCTTGAATTGAGTCTAAAACCATGAGCGTGATCATGGCGTGCGGAGCAATTCGCACGTAATACGTTGGAAAACCAGTGTAAAATTTCAACGGCCCACCTTCAGCGAAAGTCTTCGCTGCGCAGTCCATCATACCAGAAAATGGTAACTTACCCGTAGCCGGATCAACTTTTTGCTTTTGTAACATAGTCTTCACGTAATCAAACGGCAAAGAAAAGAAAGAGGCAAAGAAGCCAGAGATGGAAGAGGCGATGAACGTTTTTGGGAAACCAGTGAAACCTTGTTCGGCCAGCATTTCTTTTGCTTGATCGTTAGAGGCAAGCATACCCATATTAAGTGCCATGGCACGAATTGCGGTAGTACTCGCGCCAGTAAATAATCCACCAAAGCCTTCGTTCTTGATGATATCGCTCAAAGCGTGACCGACGCCAGTGTAATTTCTCCTTTGATCGACTGGTAAAGTTTTATCTGCTTGCATGCGAATCAAAGACAAATCCGCAGGTGATCCAAAAATAGCACCTAAACCGCCGGCGACTAATCCGGCTCCAGCTTTTTGAGAGAGTGGTAAGACTCCTCCCTCGTTTTGTTTCTTGAGATAATCGACGATTTCGGAGTGAATACCAAGTCGAGCAGTTGTATACGTCGCTTGACGTAACAAACCGGCTGACAAACCGGTGTAAAGTGCACCGAAGCCGTCGTTCTTAATGATCCCAGCGGCAACACCAAATGGTCCACCAGTGGCGCCTAATTGCAATCTAACTTTGACGATGTCCAAAGGTTGAATGACGCAAGTCGCGCCCATGCCAGATAGACCACCGTTCATGAAAGGCTTCACGGCCTTCCAAACTTGATTATCAGCCATTGAAGAGGTCGATTGTGCTGCCATTTTTCTATGTATTATTCAGATCTATGTATTATACACACGCACTCGCACACACTGATTATTATTATAATGAGGCGGCGACGTTTTTCACATTTTCACATTTTCACATTTTCACTCTCCCCTCTCATCAGCAGTCATCATCTATCAACTATCATTCATTCATGATCAGCCATCATCAGCAGTCAGATCAGTGCTGCAAAGGTCTACCCCCCGTAATAAAATAACAGAACGAATAATAATCACTATTCACTAATCAATAATCAATCATTCAATCGATCAATATCAATCAATCAATCGATCAAAATCAATCAATCAATCGATCAAAATCAATAAAAAATAAAAGATGGTTCTCAACGATTTAGGCAGTAAGTTAGCTAAAGCTCTGAGCTCTTTATCGAAACATACAGTGATCGATGAGGAGATCATGGAAGACGTGTTGAAGGAAATAACGAAAGCTTTATTATCGGCTGATGTAAACGTACAATACGTAGTACAAATGAAGAAGAATATCGTTAAAACTGTTAACATTGACGAACTTGCCAGTGGTTTGAACGCTAAGAAGGTTTTAGAAAAAGCCGTATTCAACGAGCTCTGTAACATGCTCGATGGAGGTGAAGCGAAATCGGAAATAAAAGCAAAGTTTGTTCCAAAGAAAGGGAAACCGAACGTTGTGATGTTTGTGGGCTTACAAGGTTGCGGAAAGACTACGACTTGTACAAAATATGCGGCATACTACGCTCGAAAAGGATTTAAACCCGCGTTAGTATGTGCGGATACATTTCGCGCTGGCGCTTTCGACCAATTGAAACAAAACGCAACCAAGGCTAAAATTCCCTTTTACGGTTCGTATACCGAATCAGATCCGGCAAAAATAGCTGCCGAAGGCGTGCAAAGATTTAAGGAGGAGAAATTTGATTTAATTATTGTAGATACTTCGGGAAGGCACAAGCAATCAGAGGCTTTGTTTGAAGAGATGAGAGCCGTAGACGAGGCAGTACAACCAACAATGACGATATATACGATGGATTCCTCCATGGGTCAAATGGCTAAAGACCAAGCGGAAGCTTTCAAGGCTGCGGTAGATGTTGGAGCTGTAATTATGACCAAAACAGATGGTCATTCTAAAGGCGGTGGTGCTATTGCAGCAGTTGCGGCTACTAAATCTCCGATTATTTTTGTGGGAACGGGCGAACATATCGAAGACATCGAAGCTTTCGATACGCAACCCTTTGTTTCGCGTTTATTAGGTCTCGGAGACTTTCAAGGTCTCATGGAAAAGTTTGCCGATGTAGTTCCTGAAGATCAAGGACAAAAATTAGTCGACGGTATTACTTCTGGACAGTTTACGATGCGATTGTTGTACGAGCAGTTCCAAAATATAACTAAAATGGGACCAATGTCCCAGGTAATGTCAATGATTCCGGGTATGGCTGATGCTTTGCCTCAAGGTTCTGAAAGAGCTAGCCAAGCTAAGATAAAGCGCATGCTCTGTTTGATGGATTCTATGTCAGAAACTGAGTTGGATACGTGCAGTATGAAAATATTAACAGATAAAAAGCGCATGATGAGAATTGCTCGCGGTGCCGGGAAACAACCTCAAGAGATGATTGAACTCTTGGAAGAATATAAACGATTAGCTAAAATTATGGGCAAGATGAAGGGAATGAAAGTTCCAAAAGAGGGCAGCAGCAGTAGAGGAGGAGGAGGAGGACATGGGCAGCAGCAGGCCATGCAGCAGAATATGCAAAAAATGTTAGGCGCTCTTCCACCGCACATGGTTAAAGCCATGGGCGGTACTCAAGGCATGATGTCAATGATGAAACAACTCGAGCAAGATCCATCCATGATGAATAAGATGATGGGAATGATGGGTCGATAGAATTATAATGATGGGTCGATAATATTATAATCCGTAAAAAAATGCCCGCCTGCCCCGATCGCCGCATCGCCCGATGCCCGCTCCCGACACATGAAAAGGAAAAAACAAAACACCACAAAATCTGTACAAAATATGTTCCTAATCCTTCGTGCGAGTTCTCGATCTCGCTCGCGTTCTTATGGTAAAATAATCTCTAAACTGATAGCAACTTCTTCTTCTTGTTTTTATGTGCCGATGGTGCCAATGATAACGAAGAAAGAAACAAAGTCAGAACGAACGTCAGATGGCGTCAAGAGAGGAACCAGATTATTTTCGTGCTTTCCGATGGTGCCAATGATAACGAAGAAAGAAACAAAATCAGAACGAACGTCAGATGGCGTCAAGAGAGGAACCAGATTATTTTCCTCCAGTTATGAAATCAAGGATCCAACAGAATTAGATGCCCTCGTTCAGGAGTCATACAAAAGCGCTGTAGTCATTGACTTTTATGCAACATGGTGTGGCCCTTGTAAAACGCTTACGCCGCGCTTAATAAAAACAGTCAAAGCACAGAGGAACGTGATTCTGAAAACTGTCGATGTCGATGCTTTCCCTAGTATAGCTGAAGCTTTAAGGGTAAACTCATTACCAACAGTGATGATGCTATGGGAAGGGAAATTCGTAGAACAGTTCTCGGGCGTCATCAACGAAGACGAGTGTGAGAGATTCATGAAGCGTGCGAGCGAACTGTCGAACAGCAAGAAAGATGATGACGCAGATGGTGACGAAGGAAGCGATATTGATATTCAATCAAAACTTGAAGTTGCTCTCCAAGGCTTGGCCGAGGGGAGCGCGGCTACTAGTGCAACACAGCGTGATGCTCTTATTGCGTTTGTGAATTCGAAACAAATTTCGCCTCCGTCAGTTCGTGCGGATTGCTATGCCGCACTTTGCATGATTGAATTACAAAGAACGACCCATAAAAATTCAAAGACTAAAAATGTAGAAACTTTAGATGCCTCGATAGAAAACGCCGAAGAGTTAGTGAAAGCAGCGGAGCAAATTTTAGTAGATGCTAAAGGAAAAGCGGGAAGTGTCCAATTTTCTGCACCAACGATTGCAGCTAGAGCAAGATTAAAACTTCGAATGCGTGCTGAAGAACATTCGCTCGAGTTCGAAGATCACGATCTCGTAACCTCTGCTTATTTACAGAATCCTAAAAATTTCCAATTGAATGAGAGAGCAGCGCTTTCCTCTGTTTTGATTGGCGATTACGAAACCGCGTGTAGAATTTCTTTAGAGCTTCTGAAAGCAAAGAGCAGCGATGATAAGAGTAAATTATTGGCGAGAGAAATAATTGTAGAAGTTATTGATTCAATCAACTTTGGCGCTAGCGTAAATTTAGCCGAGCGAACGAGAAGGCGGTTAGCATCCCTTCTTTTTGCGTAGCATGTATTAGCATTGGGGGAATGGCGGCGCCAAGGTTATTAGTTTTGATTCAACGCATGGAACAGTCTCTTGCGGTATGAAGCTGTGTTTTTTTACTACTTTGGATAAATTTCGCAATAATAAGGTTCCCGCAGTCGCACTCGTTCGAAACTCGTTCGAAATGAATATGAAGCATCTTTTGCGTTGTGTTTTACTTCAAAAAAAATGCGTACGACAGCGCAGCGACAGCGAACTGGTGGGCGCTCTAGCAGGCGTGCTCGTTTCCTGTTGCTCGTTAGTTTTCTCATTCTTATTATTTTTCTCATCAACAGTTCTTCCTCTTCTTCTTCTAGCAGCAGTAGGAGTAATATAAATAATAATATTATTATTAACACTTTGTCGTCCTTCTCGACTGCATCAACAACATCATCTTCAACAGAAACAAAAACACTGAATGATGATGATGATGATGTTAAAGAAGAAATTTCAAATGACAGAGCCGCCGCAACTGCTGATAGTACTGATGTTGATGATGACGATGCTGATTTCGGGGATTTAGATAATAATCATAATAATAATAATAATAATAAAATAAATAGTAAAAACGGAAGTAGTGGTGGTTCTGGAGGACCGAAGAGTACGAGGTTATTCAGAAATATGTTCAAAGATGGATTTAGTGGAGATTTCATCATGACGCAACAGAAATATACTAAACTGCCTAGAAATTCTCCAATTAGAGTAGCAAAATACATGTCGCAGTGCATATCGGATAGTCCACCGCGTGGATGCGACTTGGAGGCAGCGAAAGCGGACCCTCCTCGCGGCCGAGGTTGGCAACGAGTCGCCCGAATTACGAAAGAGCTCCTTCACGAGTTTCCAGCCGTCGATTCTCACTTCAAAGGATTTCGGAAATATAAAACGTGCTCAATTGTAGGTAATGGTGGCTCTTTGAAATTGAAAAAATACGGTAAATACATAGACGAAGCTGAAGCCGTGATTCGCTTCAACGGAGGTCCGACAACAAACGGCTTGTCCGATTATGTTGGAAGCAAAACGACGTTTCGTTTTTTGAACACGCAACACCTTGGATTTCACGAGAGTAAAAAAGAAATCTTACTGCAGCACGTAACAGTAGAAGAAACTATGCAGAAGTTTGTAAATTTTAAGAAACGCTTTAGTGGTGAAATTTATGTCATCGATGGAGATTTTCATCAGCTTGTTTTAGATACGATGGAAGATGGCGCTGCTTCGAATGGTTTCTATGGTTTGCTTTTTGGATTGGAACGATGCGAAAAGGTTACTCTATGGGGATTCGCGAAAGGTTGGAACAAGCCATCAACAGGTAGTATAAAACTCAAGTATCATTATTATGACGATGTAGAACCAAACGAAAGTCAGTTGAAACGCGACGAATTGGAAGCTCCAAAAGTTGCAAATTTTGTTGCGAAGCATGCTAATATATTTGCATATGGAGAGATATCATATTGAAATATACAGTACACAAAGTTCAAATAGTTCGTTGGCAAGCGGCCGGTCCGCTCTGGAGAAAGTGTTTCGCGAACCCGCGCTCGGCGATACTGCTGAGGAAACCGGCCGTTTGCCAACGAACCAGTTCCGGGCTTTTAGTTAGTTAATTAGTTAGTATTTAGCTATTTTTATCTATTTCTTATACGAGCGACACCATTTTAACGAAGGACTTTCTAATTCGAGAATAGATATTCCCTTCTCACCGAAATTCCCTTCGACAGAAACTTCTTTTCGTCGAGACTCAAGAATCGCCCGAGTGGGAACACCTTCTCGAGCACCGGCAGTTAAACAAGCTAAAGTTCCACAAGCGGAAGCTGCTTGCAAGCACGTATGCAAATCCCGTCCTTCGATGGCATATGCGCAGAACGCTCCAACGAACGCATCTCCGGCTCCCACAGCGCTCTTAATTTGTTCAGTTTTTTTCAACTCTAACGCGCTCGCTTGAATCGTATCTATTCTTTGGTTTTCAACGCCATTTGGCCGGTTCGGCAAAAAAACCGCACAGCCTTCTTCTCCCAATGTTACAATTACAATCAATTCAAAAGAACGCGCAAGTTGATGTGCTACTGAACGAGGATCGTTCTTTTCAATTTTTTCTCCTCCTTCTTCGGTGTAGACTTCCGGAATCGCAAGTGCAAAGCCTTCGCGAAACACAGAGTCGCGAACTTGTAGAACTTCGTGTTCGTTCACAATCAATATATCTAACATTTCGAGAGTCTCTGTTGGGATGTCTTCATCGGCAGGTGCAGCGTTTAAGATGGATCGAATATTGTTTTCGGAACAGTATTTGATTGCACGAAAAACTTCTTTCGACGGTATCTCCATCTGTAAGAGAAGCGCATCGGGCTTTTCCTTTTGCGCTACTTCTATCCACGCTTGAGCGCTGACTAAATTGTTCGCGCAGCTTCCTACACAGATTTGATTTTCGCCATTTGCATCGACGATCACTGCTGCTATTGCAGTTGGCGCACTGTGCGTAA
>Ga0302126_10000744_pt1 | contig 20560 bp, 11 predicted proteins | sample CB4_20m_MG_FD_203108 | JGI IMG/M metagenome (GOLD analysis project Ga0302126, IMG submission 203108) | Marine microbial communities from Western Arctic Ocean, Canada - CB4_20m | ecosystem: Environmental > Aquatic > Marine > Oceanic | place: Canada: Western Arctic Ocean | collected 2017-09-24 | reverse complement strand
ATAAAACTTCGTTCCATACTTATTCGCTAACTTGGTCCAAAAATTCGGCGGCACTTCCAAATCGACGTTCGCGCCGACAGAAAAGTTCAAAATATTCCCCAAGCCCGGGTCCGCCACGAACACGACCGTATCGTCGTCGACGCCCCAATACTCCTTAATAGCTAACCCGGGCGTTTCCGGATACGCTTGCGCTAAGACTCTTACTTTCACGCCAGTCATGCTCTCGATGCTGTCAACTTTTTGTTTCAATCGAGCGACTTCGCTCGTAGTTAAATACCCGGCGCAGTCGATCACTTTATTCTCCTTCGCCGTCCCAGTCTTTGGCAACAGCTCTGGGTTATTTTGTCCTTCTAAACGTGCGAAGGCAATGTCGCAGTCTTTAGCGAGCACGAGCACGAGCGAGAGCGATAAAGCGCGCGATAGTTTATTGAAATCGATCGAAGGAACTTTTTTTGATATTGCGCATCTTTCTTCTTCTTCTTCTGCTCGTTTACTTTGCAACTTAACCGAGCGAATGCGCTTATCCAATTCTGAGAAACTTTTCTTCGTCCAATTGGAACTACTTTTTGTGCGCACTGATGAAGACGTTGTCTTCAGTGCACTACGCTTCAGCTCGTGAGTGTGATTATTACTATCAGTAGTAGTAGGAGGAAAACGAAGATGTCTATGCGCTGCTTTTGCTAACGTGCTCTGAGTGAACATTATTTCACGCGGTCAATTAATTCGTATTTTAGTTTAGTTTATTATAAATGTTGTGAGTTTGTATTTATTAAAAGAATATCTGATGAAAGGGTTTAGGGTTTGAATGGATTATTTTTACATCAAGAGAGGAAGTACGAGGAAGAATGAGGAAGAATCGAAATCTTCTTCGTTCGTTCATATGCTCCAACGCTCTCTCTATTGACGTTCGATCATGCCTTGTTTAGAGGCGAAACGAACGAAGACTTGCTCGAGAGTCGTTTGAGAGACTGAATAGTCCAGAATGAGCGCATCCTTTTTACAACGTTCCAGGTCACGGAAGACTTGCCATAACTTAACGATCGGTCGTTGTTCGTCGTTCGTCTCGACGTCCGCGGGCGCAGAAGTCGTCGTCGTCGTCGTAGGAGTAGTAGTATTCGCGACTCGTAACTTTAGCTCCGAAGAATGCTCCTCGGCGATCGTTGCTTTTAGTTCGTTCAAGCAGAATTCAGTGACTCTCTGTTTGTTTTGTTTATTAAAGTTCACCGTGACCGAATAGCCTTCGCTGAAGCGGTTTTTCAAGTGTTGTAGAGAACCGATGCAACGGAATTGACCGGAAACCATGATGCCGACTCTGTGGCATAACGCTTCGCATTCTTCCATGCTATGCGAAGTTAAAACAATCGTACGCGATTTCGCGGCAGTGGAAATGACGTCCCACAAAAATCGCTTCGCCTCTGGATCCATACCAGTTGACGGTTCGTCCAATAAAACGACGCATGGGGCGCCGACTAGAGCCAAGGCGACGGAAAGTTTTCTTTTCATGCCGCCAGAGTACGTGCCGCACATGCGATCAGCGGCATCCAATAACTTGATTTCATTCAAAAGCTTTGATACCGTATCATCAATTAATGATAGAGGAACACCGCGAATTGCCGCGTATAACTTGACGTGTTCTCTTCCAGTTAAATTCAATTGCAAACCATCGAATTGCGGGCAATATCCAATGCGTTGCCTCGAAGCGTTCAAATCGTTCGAGACTGAGAACAAAGCGCGATTGCTGGACGAAACGTTACTTACACTAGTATAGTCTCGAATTAAGGCATCGCCAGAAGTCGGTGCGAATTCACCAGTGAGCATTTTAAACGTCGTCGTTTTACCGGCGCCGTTGACACCGAGCAAACCGAAAATTTGCGAATGCGCCATGCCGACCGATAAATGATTGACCGCGTTTTTCTTTTTTGTGCCATAACTCTTTACGAGATCTTTTATAATCACACCATCGTTTATGGTCAAATTATTCGCGGATAATACGCGTCTGCGTTCTGCAAGAACGTCTTCATCTTCAGCTTCTGGTTCTTCAGTCGTGACTTGTTGAAGCGCAGATGGCTCATTCGACGTCGTCATCGTCGTTAGATCTCGTTCGTTGTTAGTTGAGCGAACATTTCCTTCCACAGGGCGATCGGTAAAGCCTCTGCGTTGTGATCTCGCCAGATTTTTTCTTTCAGCAGCCAAACGAATTTTCTCCGCGCGTTTAGCTTGCGTCGAAATGCGCTTCACTCGTTTCTCTTCATTAATCTCGGAAATATGTTTTCGCCCTTTTACTGTTTCTAATCGTTCCAACAGAGCGACGATGAACGTAAATGTCACGAAATTGAATCCCAAATATCCATAATGCACTTTCATAGTATCCCAAACAGATTTTGCTACAACATCTACCAGTTTCATCGAAACCATGTCATAGACTTGAGAATTCTTTTGATTGTATAACATCCCCAAATCGAACAAGCCTCGCCCTAACGAGTAATGCGGAACAACGATGGCGAAAATGTGTCCCGAAATATCCGAGCCCATCTTCGTTTGAGCGTTCAAATCTCTCAAGTTATACAAGATAATGCCGGTTATGGTAGTTATAACCCCTAAGAATGACACAATACCGATTTCTCCAACGAATGCGGTGAATCCAGTTTTGAAAAAGAAACCTCCCGCGTGCGCGTACGGAATTGACGCGATTAGAAAAAATAAAAGCAACGTGAAAATCGTTCCAAGTTCATCTCTGAACATCTTTACATCGTACGCCGCAAAGACGACTGTTATCGTCAATAAAGGCACGACCATTTGAAACATGTCTGCGATAAAATGCGAAAGCCAATACATTACCTTGTTGACGCCAGAAACGAGCTGTAAATGTTTCGTGTTATTTGCTCTTTCGATTACGGGGAAAACTGCAAATGCGGCGGTTAAAATCGAGCCACCCATGACTGAGAACACCGTTGTAAACATGAGAACCAAAGACGAATCACTTTCTTCCACAATTTCGCCATCTTTAAACTGTTTTGCCGTTTCGAACCATTCCAAAGTTGTCTTGATTTTCGATTTTTGATTTCCCGAGCGATGTCTAAGAATTGCCGTATTTGCTTCGTTCACTGTCGTACCCAAAGCATGATATGCAGTAACGTCGGTGTATAGCGTGTGCTCGTAAACACCGTTTGTTTGGTTGTAAGAATTAATCCAGATTGCATCGCACGGTGCTGCAGAAGGGCGCAAGTTACACGGTTTCCGAACATTGTTTATCAAACCCAACAAAGTTCCATCGAAGGAATTATCCGCAAGATATTCACATGATCCAAGTTGGGTATTGACACCATGAATCGGACTTTGCGCACAATTTCCAGACGCATCTGTAAACGGAAATCCGGCAATAGCTTCAGCGACAGTAGGATCTCCACATGCGTAAGGATTGAAACCTATCTTTGTGGTATCGTACAAGCAGCACGAAAGCGCTGGAAAAAAAGCTTCTTGCTTTTTAGCTGGGCAATTGCAATTGCACGGAATCATCGGTGCTCCCAAGGTATCAGCTACTCTCACATTATTTTCTGGCCACGAGTTTCCTATGATCGATTCTGCTACAGTATCCCCGCTATTATATGTTGCCAGAATATTTCGCCCGTCTACGTGAGTTGCCCGATCAAACGTCGTTGGCTTGTAGAGGATTTTTCGCTCAAAAGAAACGGTCGTCATATATAGCGCTAGAGCAAAGAAAGCACACGGCAAAAGCAACTGCATGAATGTAGTAACCAACGTGCGTTTCCAGTTCAAATATCGTTTCCAAAGTAAAAATCGAATCTGTCTGATCAAAAGCGCTCCACCGGTGACGTATTGAGCTCTTTCTTCATAATTCACAACGAAAACTTCTCTCGCGCTCTCGTCGTAAATTTCATCGACAATACTATTCGTATTGTTGCGTTCGTGGTTTTTGGAAGATGATTCTAATAGAGATTTCTTGAGACTCAAATGGTCAGCTTTCGAGGCGACTTTCAAAAATACTTCCTCTAACGTCGTGCAGGTTATGCCGTACGATGTGAATCCTAACGCTTGCAACTCATCGTCGATTTTCTGCAGAAGCTCTGCAAATAAATGCGTTTTATCGAGAGGCAAAGAAATAGTTACTTCGGTTCCAACGTCTGAAATCAATTTCGCTTCCGTGACTATCTTGCGAACAAAGTGTAAAGCCTTTTTAGAATATTGCTTCTGTAAACCAGTCAAATAGCTTTCAGAATTATCGCCGTTGTTGTTTCTTAGATCACCGTCGATATCTTTCGCTAGCGTTAGCGTATATCCAGTTCCAAACTTTGATTTCAAAAATACTGGACTACCAACGCATGCCAACGATCCAGCTGACATGATTGCAACTCTATCGCACAGTAAATCTGCTTCATCCATAAAATGGGTCGTCAATAAAATAGTCTTTCCACTTTGAGCTCGCTTTCGAATGACTTCCCAAGTAAACCTTCGAGAATACGGATCCATCCCACTCGTTGGTTCGTCGAGAAACACAATCGAAGGGTCGCCAATGAATGCACAAGCTAACGATAATTTCCGTTTCATTCCTCCAGAAAGATTTCTACTTTGTTCGTCTATTTTATTCAGAAGATCTACCTCTTTCAAAGCGTCTTCGATAGCTTTATCCAAGTTTGACATGACGACTTGATTTTGCGAAAGCGCTGCGTATAATTTCAGGTGCTCGCGACAGGTCAACACTGGCCATAGCACATCAAATTGTGGACAAATACCAAGAGATAACCGAATCGAGGACATTTGCGTCGCAACGTCGAAACCGTTAATCGTAGCTTCGCCCGAACTTTGAATCATCGCGCCTGTTAGAATATTGATCGTCGTCGTCTTCCCAGCGCCGTTGTGACCGAGCAGCGCAGAAACTTGGCCGGGAACGAAGTTAACAGATAAATTATCAATCGCGGCAACACCGTTTGGAAATAACTTTCTTAAATTTTTCACCGAAATCGACTCCGTGCTATCGTGAGGAATTGGCTCGTAAAACTCACTTTTGTCGATCGCGCCGTTACTGTTATCTTCATCGTTTTCTACGTGACTGTTTCTTCTCAAATTTACTTCAGTCTTTGGAAACCAGTACGATTTCGTGAACAAAAACCAAGGCGGTAAACGTTGTCCAAATTCTTTCGGTAACACTTTATCGAAGTAAAACGTAAAAAATCCATAGAAGAAGCAGTTGAAAATTGTGATTGAAAAAATACTCGCCGCGCTGATGTTTGCATTTTCTGCGACTGATTTCGTGAACGTTTTTGCCGTTATTCCATCTTTTGTGAGTTCTAATTGCGCGAGAATGTGTCCCCACATATTCAGTGCCCCAGCGGGTAAAAGACAGGAGAGTAACCAGTTTCCAGAGCCGTCCGGGTCTACAATTCGTACTTGAGTCGCGGGTTGTATGGAAAGGTTGTAAATGAAAAGCGATACAATCGTGGCAGTTAAACTCTTATCGAACCACGTAGTGATCATAAAGTTAAACAAGATATTCGATAAAACCCAAACCGAGTAAAACATAAACTGAAACCATTGATTGGTATATTCAAAAGGGTAAATACCAACGAGCGTCATGGAAACAACCGTAACCATGGCAGATATCCAGTGCGTGAATAACCAGCTCGACCAGTATGTTAAATCAGTTAAGCCCATCATTTTCATGCCTTCGCGCAGTTTTAATTCTTTTTCGACGACTATAGTTTTCATGACTAAAATCGCCGAAGATTGAAAGGCGATGGTTCCAACAAAGCCAAAAAAGCTCGCGGCGATTATACCGCCAATGTTGTAATTATATCCAACCGCCGGAAACGGTTTCATTGATGCATCTATTTGTACGCTATATTTACCTTCAGATAATGTATCTTTTTTATCCACAATTGCCTGGTCCACGGCTTGTTGGATTTGAATCGATCTTTCGAATCGTTTCCAATAAGTAACCTCGATATCGCTTTGCCATTCCGTGGCATACGCTCGGTCGGTAGCTCTAGAGAGCGATTTTCGCCCTCCGAAATGCGTTCTGTTTAACCTAATCGTGTATTCAGTTTCATCGTCGTCGATATCGAAAATCATCGGCACAGATTTATCTTCGTTTCGTTCGTCGTCTTTATTATTTTTTGTCGTAGTATTTGAACTCCAAAACACGAGTTCGGCTAAAACTGTACCGGAATGATTATATCGATATTCAGCCATTTCGTCCTCTGTCTCGAACGCTTTCACGAACGCGTTCAAAACTGAAGACCATCTTCGTTTATAGCATCCTCCAACTTCTTGATCTTTCAAACATAAATCACTACAATCTTCCTCGGCCTCAGTCTTCCCGGCATAAAAAGCAAACTCCGCGCTTTTATTTAACAAAAATTCGCTCGCAAACCTTACATCGATATCATCCGATAACAAACCTTCATCGCTTGTGTTTTTCAAAGCGCGTTTGTTCCACCCCATACTAACAACTCTCGGAATTTGATAGGAAACGTTATAAACATCTCGCCCGTTCGCGTTCGTCCTCGTATCCATGCACATGAAATTAACGTACGCCCTCCTCGCGATATCGATCGCGTCGACCGTATCAGGAGTCACGGTGAACTTCCACCCAGAGCCTTCAATCGTACCATCTCTGTTCCCACTCTGTCCATCTAAGTTCCAGCCTCCACCTAAAGAGTGCTCTCTGTATAAAACATCCGTGTTCTTCTCGTCCTTCACTAACGACTTCGGTAGGCACATCAACGCGACGAAGACCGTCGGTACTAAGAGCTCGAAAACGGAACAACACCATAGCCCCCTTCGCTTCAGTACGAAATTCTTCTTCACTAAGGCCTTGAATTGCTCTCGCTGCCTGTCGTTCGTTTCGATTCATGTTTAATCATAAAAGGGATCAAAAAGAGAAAAGATAACTGCGTTAGCGTATTTCTCGCTGCCGCCCTTTGGGCACCAAAAGAAACTTGACGAATAAAGAGACAACAACAACGAACAGTGCGTCCTCTATAAAACCAACATTTTCTCTCTCTTAATCGCGCTCTTAATCGCTCTCTTAATCGAAATTCAAAGTCTCTGCGATCATCATCAAAGCCCTTCTCTGCGATAGTTTCCTCGATCTCTCGCGAAGCAGAAGAAGAAGAAGCAGAAGAAGAATTAAAACGACGAAGGTCGTTTAAAAACTACGGGAAACCAAAATCATCGAAATTCGTGTGCGTTCCAAAAACGCGCGAGTGCGAAAAAAAAAGAGCGAGCGCGATGAAGCAAAACAGAATAAAGCGCGTGCCGCAGTCCTACCTCTTACGCGAGAGCTCGTTTTGATCCATTCAGAACGAGCAAATGGTCCAAAGCAGAGCGAGAGAGAAAAGTGCCGAGCTGAAAACGTGTCAAAACGAGAGAAAATATTCCAAAACTTGCTGCTAATGAAAATTACTGTTTTCGCGCTTGCTGGCTTGCAAAAGGTGCTTCGCCTATTTTTTGTCCCAATCATCAACCTGCTTAAAAAAGCTAGTGAAAAGGTCAAACAGAGAGGCAAAAGGTCAAGTCAGCGCCGCCGAGTGCGCAACACATTTTTTCTTTACAGTCAGTGAATATGTCGTGGATGAGATAGAGAATGTTTATGTACTCAGTAATAGATATGTGATAGATATATAATGTATGAGAGTAAATAGTAATCATGAGAGTTTTCACCGATCAAATGTTGAAGCGCTAACGATAGTAGAGTTAGGAACACGAGCGCGCGCGTACGAGCGCGTTTGAACTTAGGCAGAAGCTTTAGCCGCCTTTTGTGCAGCTCGTTGCGCTTTACGGTCCTCCTCAGCTTTTTGCACTTCGCCGGCGATTCCTAAGGCTTTCTGTAAAGTCTCCGGAGCGTATTGCGGAACGCCGCCGTGCTTTTCCATGTCTCTACAATAGGATAACAAAGTCGTATCGATACCCATTTCGACGATGCCCATGAATACTGCCGCGATTGAATACGAGAAGATTGCAATGACTGAACAGATTAGAACTGGAGACGAAATCGCGTTATCGCCTTGAGTGTATTCGTCAGTGTTCAACATCACAAACGCCAAGAACGCGCATCCTAACGAAACGGAGAGCTTCGCTAAGAACAATAATAAGTCGCCGACGATGTTAATCGCGGCAACGGACAAGACGTTTGCGATTAATAATTTCAACGCTTGGAACGCTGACCAGCAGAACGAGTTCCCATCGATGACAATCATGATATACGCGTTTCTGTTTATGAATTCGATGACTTTTTGGCAACACCATAGGCAACATTCGATTAAATAGCCCAGAACTGACCATAACTTTGAATCTCTTCCAATTTTCTTCAATCCATGCATGATAACGCGCATGCAAATGCGAATGAATTGCATGACTGCAATTAAGAACGAACCAAAAGCGGCCGAGCCAGAGTGGTAAAACGGCATGCGCTTCATGGCGACGAGCAAAGGCGCTAAGCCCATTTTATCGGCACCGGACCAATAAAACTTCGCAAAGACGTACGCGACGCACAAGTATGAAATAGCAATGATGAATTGCGAACCCCACAAGAAACCAAAGAAGTGATACAAAAGCATGTATTGCAATTCTCTGCTCCATTCAGTTTCAACACCGCAACCGTGAGCTTCAGATGAAGGGAACGGATGAACGCACGTTTGAAGTTTTTGGTCACCGCAAGACATCAAATATACCCCGGCAAAGACCCAATAGAGGAACAATAATAACATCGCAATGCATGGAATTAAAGGGAAGAAAATCAAAGACGGTACCGCGGCAAAGGCAGAGATTGAGACTTTAATGCACGCAACGGCGACTTTTAATCGTCTAATCATCAACAAAGTAAAGATGAAAAAGATGCAAGTGAACGCGGCCATGATGTAAGTGCAGATTTTCAAAACTTCTTCGTTCTCTGAAGATGGGTCCAAAAAGGACGAAGACGTAACAGCAGTAGAGTCGACACCGGTTTTGTCAATGATCGAAGAGACTTGATCGGAACCGATTAAACCAGATTTCAAGGCCAAATATAAAGTAACCGCGATTGACCCTAAGTTCACGCCAAACACCGTGCCCCAGCAAAATAAAGTCGTGAAATATCTCAAGACGATTAACCAAATCAACGAAAAAGCGATTGAGATACCAGCTGCGGCACCGAGAACGTTCTTAGCCGTTACAAAATCATCAATATATCTTTGGAATCGTTCCATTGGACCAGCGATGTAAGAAGTGACTTCAGAATTAATCGATTCGACCATGTCCGTTACGGTTGAAAACGACGAATAACTCGAATCGGAATAAAAGTTTGTACCGCCCATGGTAACAAACGCATCGAACGATGCTTGCGAGAAGTTACCGTAATAATTGCACGAAAAGTACGTATTCACGGTTGGGATCAACACTGGATAGCACGGACCTTGTAAAGCATAGGAAGATAATTTCTCGGAAGCCGTTAAGAAAGTGAACACGTCCCCGTTCGCTAAAGTCCACGCGTCCTTAGTCAACGAGGCTTCATAATTACCCGATTCCGGGTAATCACAAAACCATTTCACGGTTCCATCAGTATTCGGTTGCGGGCACGAATCAATACACATCGATTTCGCATCGGCCAAAGTATACGTTGAAGAAGAAAACGTCGAGGAGATCGTCGCGGCGGATATTAAAGAGCTCTGCGCGACTGCTAAAACTTCCAAAAAGTTCGCCCAATATCTCACTTTCAAACCAGTATTATCAACAGTGTTATTACTGCCAGTACCGGCGATTCCAGTACCTTTTTCGTTACATAAAACGCCTTCGTAATCCGTACCCATGACTAACAAAGCCGGGTCGCCGTTGGCGAATCCGTAGCCGCCGACGGCTAACATCCCGACCCAAAAGCAGACGAAGATCAATAAGAACAAGACGTCCGTACATCTTCTCTTACCGCCTTCGATGAAATCATCCCCGCCGTGCGGGTCCTCCTCTCCATCGGTTTCTTTCTTCCCGCAACACCTGCATTCGTGGACGAAAGATTTTTTTGTTAGCAAAAAGGGTGACACGGCACACACGCACACGATTTTAAAAAAAACATATCTCTCTAACTCTATCTTCCAAATCGCGCGCTTATACACACACACACACACACGCGCACGCACTCAAAAAAAAACAACCAGCGAAACCAGCGATCACTCTGCGTCTACTTTCGTTCGCACGCGTTGTGCACGTAATTTCTGTCCAATCATCGACCGACGCGACTACGGATTTCTTTTTTGAAATCGAGTTCAGTAATTCGCCAGAACTGATGAGAACAGATTACGAAGGCGGCCCAAAATCGTTCGTCTATAAACGAACAGGACGGAACAAAACAGAGACAGCGAGAGACAAAGGGCGGATATCATCAGCGGCTCAGACGCAGAGAGCGTTTAAAGACGTACCCCATTTTCTTCTATTCGTACGATATTTTACGTGTGTAAACGGTCCTATGCTCAAAAAGCTCTCGTCGCGTTATTATTTATCAAGAGAGGATTGCATTCGTTCGAATCCTTTTGAAACGTGCTGCTTTTTTTTTGAAACGTCTTTTTTAGACCAGTTTTTTTGTAATATCTTTTTTGGACCAGTTTTTTTTGAAACGTCTTTTTTAGACCAGTTTTTTTGATATGTCTTTTTTAGACCAGTTTTTTTAATATGTCTTTTTTAGACCCAAACAAACCTACTCCTGCAGTAGATTCCTCCTGCTGTCCTTTTGGACTTTATCTATCTATCTATATATATATATATATACATAGATAGATCTTATTACTGTTCGTGCTCGTTATATTTCAATAAATAGTGATCCAATAAAGTTAACCTACGAGTTATTAGCTGAGAGAGAGAGAGGGATTGCTTTTTGTTCTGTGAGCCCATCAGCGTAATCAAAAACAGCAACGGCATCAACATCATCATCAAGTCGCGTTTGATTATCTTCTTAACAATATAGATAAGAATAAGAATAAGAATGACAAAATCTCAACAAATAGGCAGGGAAGTGGCGAAGAAGGCGTATATTCAGTTAACTACGCCGGCGCAGAGGGCTACTTTTTCTGCAATAACTGGCTCATTCGCTGGGATGGTATCCGCAATCACTGGCCTAGGCGGAGCGGTCGTGTTCGTGCCGGCGTTATCGAGGCTAGGGTTCAACGCGAAAGATATCATTGGCACGACTGTAGCCGCGGTGACTGGCGCTACCGCGGCAGGGAGCTTGGCGTACGCGCAAAAGGGAGTCACGGATTTGCCGTGCGCGATAACCGTCGGTTTCGCCGGAGCGTGTTCGACGCCGATTGGACAACAATTCGCGAAACATATATCGGGGCCGCAAATGCGTAGGATGCTAGGTGGTGCTTTGATCTTATGCGCGCCTTCCGTGTTAATAAAGAAAACAAAAGATGATACTTATGAACCTACGGAACAAGAAATAAAAGAAAAAGAGAGGATTAGGAAAGCTTTGTTAGATAACGGGATAATGTCATCGGCGCCGGATAGTGAAGGACATTTTCAACAACCAACTGGTAACGTGTACGAAATTGTTCGGCAACAGTTCATGGAACGATATTATAAACATAACGGTAATTGGTTCGACGTCTTGTATAACGAACGAGAGTACGTATATTTAGGAATAGCCGTTGGACTAATTCAAGGCACCGTCGGTATCGGCGGCGGCGTGTTAGTGACTTCGTATTTATCGGCAGAGACCGACATGGAAGTTCATAGAATTGCTGCTACGGCGTTGATGTGTACTTTATTAACGAATATTGCAGTCGGCGTGCAGCATTACGCGGCTGGTAATATTAAATTAAGAACCGCGTCGATCTTAGCCGGATGCGCGATGGGATGCTCTTATTTCACGGCTAGAAATATTGCTTTAGATATTCCAGAGACTGGCGTTCGCGCTTTCATAGCCTCGGCTTTGTTAGCCAGTGGAGTGAGCATGTTGAAATAGTTTGCCGCTGCTTCTGCTGTCTCTGTCTCGCACAAACAAGTAGTTAGTAGTAGTGGCGACTCTCATAAATATAATGTACTATATAACATATAAAATCCAAACAATGACGACGATATGCGCGATGTGCTGGTTTAGCTAATACAATTTTTATTTCAACGTTCGTTTTTGCTTTGTTGTTCGCAATTTAATTATCCTATTTATATATGGTTTTGAAATCAGCTTTCGCGATCTCTCATTATATTCGTGTGTGTTTGTGTTTGTTGAAGTCGCCGTCTCTAGACTTCACTCTCACCAGTTTCTCTCTCTCCTCTCGCGCTCTCTCTCTATTTATTTCTAAAATATTCTCTGCTCACACATTACCATTCTCTCTCTCTCACTCTACTATTAAATAGATTCTATACCTACTGTATTCTATTCTTTTCATATGCAAATTAATAAGTTATATTACATCGTCGTCTCCTTCACGCCATTGACTGTAAAAGGGCACTGTTCAAAATCTGGCCAATCGAACGCGCCTTCGAGTCGTTTCATATGAGGTCGCTTCGGGTCAGTCACGCGGTCGATAACCTCGCGGTATTTCTCGTTCGCGTGAACCTTGGAATACCAACGCTGTCCAGCTAAGCCGTCTTGTTGAATTAACTCTGCCTCTTTTGCGCTTTTCAATACCGCTAACAACCATTTACTGCACTCTGCGAGATCCGCGAACGTGTACCCGGTCAACTCGACCATGCACTCCATGTGTTCGCTATCCCACGAAAGGTGCCATTCATCTTCAAGCGCTAACGCAAGAGCAGATGCTGCTAAAACACTTGGTTGAAAACGTAAATGTTGTTGTGAAAGCACGGCCAAATCAACGGTCAACTCACAAAACTCTTCTACTTTTTTCTTATGTCCTTCAAGTAAAGTCTTCAAACTCGCGTTTCTCGCTTTGTATACGTTGTTCTTCTTCGCGTTTATTTTCGCGTCAGATTCTTTGATTCTTTCCTCGAGCGATATTTTTGCCACTTTTCTGTGCGCGACATCGATGTATGCATCCAAAAACGCTCTCGGATTTGGTCTGTATAACATAAAATCCAACTCGCGCAACAAAGCTCTTTCGGCGAGTAAGAGCTGACTTCTGTTAAACGTGCTTACTTCCGTTTGTTCGGCTACTGTTCCAGCGCATGGCGGATTGACTTCGACAATTTTAGCCGCAACGAACAAACAAGTAGCGCCTAAACGCTTGAGCTTGTTGCACAACTGGTTCACGATGTCGTCGCCTAATGGGAAAACTGGCGTTAAACCTCCAAAATCGACAAAGTCCGAATCGCCCTCGGCTTCACGCGCGCTGAAGCGAATACTTTCATCACCATAGCTACTGCTGTTCTTGCGCATACAATTCTCAAAAACTGCATCGAGACCGACAGCTGTTTTGTCTCCCTTAGTGATGACTAAATCCTCGATAGCTTTCGCAGGTAACGGCTCAGAACCGTTGCCGTTCTTTTGCAAAAACTGCTCGCATTCGCGTTTGCTCAAAAACGTATCGCAATATCTCACGGCCAAATGGAACGTCTCCGGTGCCATTCCTAATCTTTGAGATCTCTTATACATCCAATTTATTGTCTGCTGTCTCATTGCAGGGTTAAACAACTGCCCATATTTCACGTACGGCTCTAATTGATACCTATACTCAGTCCTTCTTCGTCCGCCTTCGTTTGAAAACGGAAAATATGAATATTCAGCCAACGTCGCCGTTGACCCGTGCGCCGAAGCAGTCGTCGTCGTTCCTACTTCTTTCTCTTTCATCAAAGTCGTCGCAGTCGCAGTCGCAGTCTCTCGACCACCGTGTTCGTTGTCTTCAATAAATAAAATTCATAAACGTCAATACATGTATATACGCGTAAGAAAAATGTCGTCATCGCGCTCTGTATAAAATTAACACCAAAGGGAGAGAAGGAACAAAAAAATTCAAATAATTTTGAATTTGAAAAACGAAAAGAAAAGAAAAAAAACAAATCTCATCGAGCCGCGCGGCGAACGAAACCATACCTCTCTGTTTCTTCGGAAACTTCTCCTCGCACTCTAACTCGAAATCTTCCTTATATTCTTCTTCTTCTTCTTCTTTTATTGTTATCGTTTGTCTCTTTCTCGTCATCTTCTTCTTCTTCTTCTTCTTCTGCGTTGGAGGTTGAGATGATTTATTGTTCACGTTTTCCAAGACGACGGCCTGTTTTTGTCCATGCTCTTGTTCCCTCGAGGCCGACATGTCGATCACTAAAGACGCGGTTAACCTCGCAGGTCTCGAATCAGGAGCGCTTACGTTAAGTTCTCTGCTATTATTATCACTCTCGGCCTGTTTCCTCTTGTTCCTGTTACTGACGTTCGATAAATCGATCAAAGCCTTCGCCTTTCCTCTGGTCGTTCTCCTTACTATCGATGACATTTTTGAATAAAAAAGAACTCTGAATCCGATGCGTGCTGCGCTAGAACTTCACCGAAAAAAACTCCTACTAAAGAACAAAACGATTTAAACGGACTCGAGAGCGATGGATTCGTTCTTTGGATTTATGTTTCTTAAGTGTTCTTGTTAGCGTGCGGCGTATGCGCGCTGCGATATTTTTGTGATGATTTTCAAAAATGATTTCGATTTTTTTAAAATTATTCAAAATTGAAAATTATGAAAACGGAAAAGGAAACAAAACAAAAAAGTTGTTAAGACGACTGATGGCCAACGTACTGCTGATGGTTAAGAAGTACTAAAAATGATTAAATAATAACACTGTTTTACAATTACGATGGAATAGGGAGAGAGAGAGAGAGAGTTTTCAGGCGACTCTGTTATTCGTGTTGATATCTCTTTGACGTTCATTCAGTTATCTTGGCGCATAAGACATCACGACGCCGTTTACTTCTTCGTCATCGTCATCGTCGTTATCGCCTTCGTATGCATCCGCAGTTGCTTGACTGAACTCGTCGCCTTGAGAAATTCGTTTGCTTTCGCCAGTTTCGGTTAAATACGATCCTAGACCAATATCTCTCAATAGAGCGGCTTTTTCTGGAGTATACGTCCCGAAATTCTCTCGATCAATTTTTGGAGCGTCTAAAGTGTTCAAAGCAAATACGCACGCAAGGACACCGGCGCCGCAAGCTAATAAAGTATTCTTACATCTCGCAACCGCTGGACCACATACGTACATACCATCCAAACGATCTTTTGCTAACATCTCTGGCGTTTTCACGAAAACTTGTCCGTCGTACCATCCAGTTTCTTCGTACTCGATCGTGGCAGATAATAATCTATTCCTGACGTATACCCACGAGTTATGTATGTTCAAACATACGGCCGATACGGCGACTAACGACCCTAGCATAGCAGCCACGTGTGCTTCGGTCCATTGAATCTCTGGGTTATAAGTCTCCGACGAGATCGGATACGCCAGGAATACGAAGAAAAACCCGCATAATATGCTTATCCTAATCGCGTATTGCCTCGAATCCAAACCGCCCCATCCAGAGACGAAACCTTCTGATACTTCGCGCAACTGCGAAGACGGTCGTTGGTCCATCGGTACTGGACATCTATCGTATATTTCGTCCAACAACGAAGAAGAGGATTCGTTTTCGCTCTGCGCTCTCGTTTTACTACTCCTAGTATCGCAGCTGCCTCGTCGACTGCGTTTTTTACCCCCTACTGGACATCTATCGCAATCATCACCAATCTGCATCATCGTCGTCGATGACGCATTACTATCGCTATCATTTCGTCGTCTGCGTCGTCGTCGTGAAGACACCATCATCGTCATCGTCATCATCGTTTCCTTTTTCTTCTTCTTCTTCGTCGTCGTCGTCATCGTATTCATATTCCTCCTCGCTTGCCTGTTCTTAACGGACTCAAAAGTACTCTGACTACGAAAAGAAAACGAGAGAGAGTGCGCAGAAGCAGTCGTTCTAATCGTCGGTCGTGCGATCGTTGGTATCCTCATCCTCATCATCATCGTATTATGATTGTTATGATTTATATCAAACCGGTTTTCATTGCGGCAGCGAATGAAAAGAGGAGAGAAAAAGGAGAGACAGGTTTTGGGGTTTAGGGTTTTGAAGTGTAGGGTTTAGGGTTTTTATTCGTACGAAAAAACGTGGACAAGTAAGCAGCAATTTATAACAGCAGTACGTAGAGAGGAAATCAACAGAGCGCTCGTTATTAGTTTCACGCTCGAAACGCTGCTCGTGAGAAAACAAATAAAATGGCCTCTGCTGTGCGTGATAGAAATTAAAACGGGCGATTGCCCATTTTTTCGAGCTCGCGTGACTGCGCAACGAACGCGAATGAATTCGCGCGCTTACGAGCTCGTTGCGCGTCCGATCCTTTTCTCGTTTTTTTTCTCCGCGTTTTTTCACAGACGTGGAAACCGTGTCGATGCGCGATTTGGGGAGCTTTTTTGTCGCGCGTAAAAGGCCAACGCACGAGCGCGCGAACCAGGATTCCGAAATTATTTCATCCATACTGACGAAAGTTCTCTCGATTTCGTGGAAATCATTTTTCGATCGATGCAGTTATGTTTCAACGCACTCTCGGCCAAGGTATGTTTTAGTTCTCCAAGTTTCGCTACACTGCGCAGATTGATTGATTAGACGCGTTTTATTTTTTACTCGCAAAAACACGGTTTTGCGTTATCCAAATCCGAGCTCGTTTAGCTGGTGGCCTTTTGTACCGCGCGTGCGTGTTCGAATTCAAAGACATAAAATATAACTCTAATCTTTGTTCGCTCCTCTCCTTTACTTGAATGAAACGATGAAAATAACAGACGGCGATTGCTCAAAGAGTCACCGCGCAAAAACAGACCCGTTCTAGAAAAGTTTCCTCCGTCGTCAAAGCCGCCGGTTTAGACAAAGGAGGACCGTACGGTCTCGGCTTGGAAATGGGCAAGACCGCCGGTTGGACGATGCAAAAGACAAAGGCGAAAGTGCCGTTGAAATTAGAGGAAGGGGCGATGCCGTTGAACACTTACAAGAACAAGGAACCGTTCGCTGGAACCGTTAAATCTGTGGAGAGAATTGTTGGCCCGAAGGCGACTGGGGAAACGACGCATATTATCATCGACCACGGAGGGAAAATGCCGTTTTGGGAAGGACAATCGTACGGCATTATTCCCCCAGGTACGAAGGTCAACTCCAAAGGAAAGGAAGTTGCGCACGGTGTAAGATTATACTCCATCGCGTCTACGAGATATGGTGATTCTTTTGACGGTCAAACGGCGACTTTGTGCGTCCGACGAGCAACCTATTGGGACGAAGCAATGAATGCCGAAGATCCGGCGAAGAAGGGCATTTGCTCCAACTTTTTGTGCGACGCGCAACCAGGACAGCAAGTCATGATGACTGGCCCAACCGGTCAAGTCATGTTGTTGCCAAAGGATCCATCCACTCCGGTCATCATGGTTGCCACTGGTACTGGTATTGCGCCGATGAGAGCGTACATTCGCCGATTTTTCGTCGAAGACGTACCGAACTGGAACTTTACTGGTTTGGCGTGGTTGTTCATGGGCGTTGCTAACTCTGATGCGACTTTGTACGATGACGAATTCCAAGAGTGCGTCAACCGCTTTCCGGGTCAATTCAGAATCGACTACGCGAAGTCGAGAGAAGAAAACAACAAGAAGGGCGGCAAAATGTACATCCAAGACAAGGTCGAAGAATACAAAGATCAAGTCTTTGGTTTACTCGACGGTGGCGCGCACATGTACTTTTGCGGTTTGAAGGGTATGATGCCAGGTATCTTGAGCATGTTGGAGGGCGTCTGCAAGGAAAAGGGCATCGACTACGAACACTGGCTCGAGGGCTTGAAAGAGAAGGGGCAATGGCACGTTGAAGTATATTAAAAATCCAGTCGCTCTCTTTTTCCTCCCTTTCTCTCTCGGTTTATAGATTAATTAATTTATATATAATATGGTATGATCGAATATGGTATATAGAAAACTAATATTAACTATTACAAACGTTAATCGCGCCAGTGAAATACAACAGTCTCATCATCATCGTTTCGAACTCCCAACTATGCGACTCAGAAGGTCGCCCGTGATTGAAAGATTTCGCAAAGTTATCCATCGATACGCTGAATCCAAACAAATCAACCTCTTCGCACATTTTTAACGCCATTAAAACTCCATGCACGCCCGAAGACATAAATCGATAGCATTCAAACGGTCCAAGTCCAAGCATGTATAAATCTTTTCTCAATTGTGAGAACACTTCCAACTCCCAATTAACTAAATCCGCCGCGGCCAGATGTAAGTTTAACTTTGGATGTTTCTTTTGTAAATGCTCTAAATATGGCGCCGAAAAATAGTTCCAAAACAAAACCTCTTCGTCGCTCGAAATATCCTCCGAAGCGCCATCTCCATCGAGCAAGCTCGTCGTATATTTTCTATTCACTAATCTAAACGTCGTCTTCGTACCCATGTATTTTTGTTTATCTTCAAACTTCACGCCTTTTTCCTTCATCACGTGATGCATTCTTCTCCACTCTGAGTTAAATCGAAACACTGCATCGTATTGATCGATAGCATCGCCGTTTTCTGCATCAAATAAGTTCATAGAGTTTCCTACTACTGCGCATCTATCGTACGCGGATCCTTTAAACACGTCCTCCTTTGGCGTCGGCACTCGGTCTTCCCATCCCGAAGTCATATCACACCCAGCTTTTGGACCGCCACCACGTTCTCCACAACCACCGGATAATAAACCAGTCTCCTCGTTCTTCGCTAACGGAGCACATTTTCCTTTCGAATGTACGAAACATGTCGGATTCCCTAACGACAACGTCTGTATTCCAGAAAACTCTATAGCGACTTTTCTCAACTCGTCCCTAGTCGCCTCGCATCCTTTCAAATCTACTAAGCACTTCTTCAGCTTCTTCTCGTGTTCAGATAACTGATCCGCTTTCTTTTTCGTAACCTTTGATTCGTCCGAACATCTTTTCAAAGCCCGTTGTTCAGCACACGCCTGTCTCGCTTTCAAAGGCGCTCTCGGCGAACAAGACGGTCCAAACTTCCCTCCCATACCGGCAGCCTTAAACGTCGTCAGTTTTCTATTCTTCTTCTTATTATTATTACTATCGCGATCGTAGTTAGTAGTAGTATTCGTGCTATCGTATTCATCGTCGAACAATACTCTTCTCCTTTTCATGCTCTTCCTCCTGCGCCACTCCTCGATCTCTTCGAGCGGCCGCCAAGGCTTTGGCGCGTCGAAACATTTCGGCGTAAACGGCCTAGGCGGTTTCGTTAACAAAAGCTTCTGTGCCATGGTGATGTGTGAATCTTTATAGCGGTCTCGGGACATTCCGTGTCCCCTAACCTCTGCTTTTTGATCCGTTTTTGTTTCATCACTACTACTGATACTCCTACTCCTACTATCATCATCGTTATCGTTCAATCGTTTGTTCTTTTTTGTCGTCGTCAACGACTGCGACTGCGCAGAAGAGGAAGAAAAAGGGAACAAATCGGAACCATCCATGTTTCTTCGTTTTATTTCTCGATCATCCACTTCGACTTGCGCGAACAGAAAGAACACTAAAACAGAGACCGCGAGCGCAAGTAACACGTGCTTCTTCTGCTTCTTCGTCTTTGTCGAGCGCGCGAAAGTATTCGCGTTCACGCCCATGCTCTGCTACTCTTAATGTGAATATATTCTTAAAAATACGCGCTTAATGACGCTCCATTAAAAATCACGAACACGAAATGAAAACCGGCGAAGTTAGCTTAGACGCGAAGAACGAAACCGCGAAACGACGAAAGCAATCGTTGGCAAAAATACGATTGCTCGATCGAACGCGGCAGGTTGCGCTAGAGTCGTACGAGGAGTTCGCCCTTGCGGCGAAGTACGCGTATCTGAAGCCTATGAAAAAAAACGAGTGGTTCCGCGTAAGTTTAACGAACAAAGCGTGTTATGCGTTGACCGCTTCTACTTCTACTTCTTCTTCTTCTTCGGCTTCTTTATCGATCGATATTTGTGACAAAGGATTCAGAGCGAAGGAGAAAGATGGAATGAATCGCGTGCAAATAGCGCAGAGTATAAGCGCGCGTCCACAGCTTAACGAACGATTTACGGAAGAAAGAGAAGAAAATGATCTCGTTGCACTAGTGAAAACGTTCGATGGGTTCAACAGGATGTACAGAGATCTCGCAAAAGCGAAAGGGGACGTACGAGAGCGGAAATTGAGAGTACTGGCCAGCGTGTTCGCAGAAGAAGAACAGAAGGGCAGCGGGAAGGAGAACGTGAGTCGTTGTCGCGCGGATGCGATTTTTAAGGCGAGAATGATCGAGACATGGATGCTCGAAGATATGTTGAACGTAGCGATACAGTTTTCAGGGGAAGACCGGAAAGGCGGGGAAAGAGCGACGAACGACGACGAGAAGCGCGATGACCAGAAAGCTGCACGGATCATCATTGAACGGTTGCTAGAAAAATATACGACACCGATTCAACGCGAGATGATTTCGAAAAGTTTGAGAGACAAACTCTTTAAAGATAAAGAAGCGAGAGATGATTGAATATCGCGAAAAAAGAGCGAGAGAGACGAGAGCGAGTTTTCTTCTTCTTCATCAAAGTCTTCTTTTAATTTTATTGTACGTCTTC
>Ga0302126_10000739_pt1 | contig 20628 bp, 16 predicted proteins | sample CB4_20m_MG_FD_203108 | JGI IMG/M metagenome (GOLD analysis project Ga0302126, IMG submission 203108) | Marine microbial communities from Western Arctic Ocean, Canada - CB4_20m | ecosystem: Environmental > Aquatic > Marine > Oceanic | place: Canada: Western Arctic Ocean | collected 2017-09-24 | reverse complement strand
CGGCCTGCTTGATCATCTTTAAAGGATGAGGATCACCCTCCAAGATGGAAGATACCGTAATCTTGGCAGCTTTGGCCTTTTTAAGAAACGACTCTAGCTTCGCCCCTGGATTGACGAGGCTGAACTCTCTCGACAAGCGGAAGCCATAACTGGCACTCATTGTGATGCCAAAGTCTGCCAGAAAGTCTTTTGGCACTGGCCCCTCGATACTGAAACCCAAGTTCCCATAGGCATCGACCTCAGTGAGTTCAAACTCGACCGCCTGCTCCGGCACTTCCTCTTCGCCCTTATGGCCATCCCCACCAACGTCGCGGTAACCAAGTTGCTTACGCAGTTCTTGCGCATAGTCATCAGGCATGGCGACGCCACCCACACTTTGTCCTTGAACGGAGAGGAACATGGCCGCTGCCGCGGCGACTACGTGCTTACAACCACCGTAGTTCTCGCAATCAGCACACTCGCATTCGTGGACGAGGCGACCCTCACTCACCTTGAGTATAACTTCGTAGGCATTATGTCCATGCCCTTCGACCAGAGCCGTCATTTGCTTCGCCTTGCCATCCCACTCTAGGCCCTCTACAGCGAACTGGCGATAGCTGGCCAAGCCGCTATCAAGGAACTTGCGATCTCCAATATAATAGAGCTCACCGATATCGAGTTTTTCGAAGCCTTCCAGCCCTTCCAGTTTTCCTGTAGCAGTCCTTGTCATAGCAATCCTCGACTCAATACCCGAATTTGATTTCTTTACGAGCGTAAAATCGAAGAAACTTTCCAAAAGGTTCGCATTGCCGACTGTGGGCGACTTAAATAACAACAAATTTATGTCTCAAAAACACTATCTCATTACGGGAGGCGCGGACTTTATGGGCTCACATCTGACCAAGCGTATTTTAAAGGAAGGGCATCAAGCCACGGTTACGAATATTTCCCACGGCATCAGATTAAGTTGCCCTCAGAGCCTACCGAGGCCACAATCTGAGATTTGAAATGACCGATCCGATAATTATTTGGCAAGTCAGCGACAATAAGCGTGGGCATGAAAACCAGAGTTCAGGCTTAATTCGCGCTTTATCACGTCAAGTCCCGCTACAGGTCCTACAAATTAATGTAGCCACCGACAAGGCGTCATGGTGGCAAGCATTACGCGGGCAATTCCCCTCTGCTGCCAGACTCCAGCATCCAGACCTCATCATTGGAGTAGGCAGCCAAACTCATTCGACCCTACTTGCCGCTAGCCGTGCCACAAAAGCACCTTCCGTTCTAATTATGTCTCCACCTAAAGGGTTCACTCGTCTGTATGACCTGTGCATTACTCCAGAGCATGACTTACGCAGCGGCTCAAATGTGATTACGACTAAAGGCGCGATGAATATGATCGAGCCTGGCAGTGATAAAAACCAGCAAAGCGGACTCTTCCTCATCGGCGGTCCCTCAGAGCACCATGGCTGGGATGAAAGCATGCTAATTAGGCAGATCGCCCAAATACTCGACGCCAACCCCAGTATTCAGTGGACGCTCACTAGCTCTCGGCGCACACCACCCAGCACGACCGCACAGCTAGAGAAATTGTCAAAGGAGCAACTAAAAGTCATACCCGTCGAGGCGACAGACAAAGACTGGTTACCACGCGAACTCTCAATGACCGCTCACGTTTGGGTGACCGAAGATAGCGTCTCCATGGTTTATGAAGCACTTAGCTCAGGTGCGAAAGTCGGTCTACTCCCCATACCGAGAAATTCTACTAACTCCAGAGTCGTATGCGGCTTAGAATCACTCAAGCAAGACGGCTACTTAGTGAACTATAACGAGAACCAAGCCGATCTAGATAAATTCAAAAATCCTCCCCCCCTACACGAAGCCGAGCGCATCGCAAAAATCGTCGCAGAGCGATTTCTCTAATCTCGCCATGAAAGTCATCCAAATCCTCCCAGAGCTCAATACTGGCGGCGTCGCACGCGGAACGCTCGAGGTGGGCAAATATCTATTCCGTTAGCGCAACCGGTGAAAAATGAAGTCCAATGACATCAAGGGCCCTCAAGGTGAAGAATAAGTAGGCACGTTACACTTCAGCACCCACAAAGCAGCATGATTACACTAGACGAAAATCTTTTGATAGGACGTGGCAGCGAACGCAGCTGTTACCGTCACCCTAGTGACACACAATTATGCATCAAAGTCATCAGCCAATATACCCCTCGCACAATCTCACGGATCGCGAGGGAACTCAAATACCTCAAGAAGTATAAACGGACCCCGAATAAACTAGAGGCCATACCCGATTTCCATCAAACGATCGATACTAACTTAGGAAGAGGTTACTGCTTTTCCCTTATAATCGATTTCGATGGTGCTATATCAACAAGATTATCTGATCATGTTAAAGAACACGGGGTAGACGACCTAATATACAGAAAAATCATCGAAATATACCATGCTTTTCTTAAATCAGGAGCAGTAGTGAGTGACCTTCACCCAGGGAATTTGTTACTTCATAGACGCAGCGAAGAGGACTTTGGTCTTATAATGATTGATGGCTTTGGAAACTCTGACTTTATCAAAGTATGCGACTATTCCGCTTACTTTCAAAAAAGGAAACTCATCCGAAAATTTCAGCGTATGCTCACAAATATGAATCTACCAACAAAAGAAATACAGTAGCCATTATGCACTGGCGATGGATATGCGAATAGCCCAGATATTACCCGAGTTAAATGAGGGTGGCGTCGAACGCGGCGTAGTAGAGACCAACCGTGAATTTACTTTGCTCGGAAATGACAGCCATGTTATCAGTGCAGGCGGTCGATTGGTTGAACAATTGGTGCACGGTGGCGGCCATCACCACGAACTGGATGTCTGCTCTAAGAATATTCTTACTGCGCCGCTACGATCTAGCAGGCTATCCAAACTAATGGACTTGGTTAATCCGGACATTATTCATGCCCGCAGTCGAGTCCCGGCCTGGTTGGCCCATTTCGCAAACAAGAAACGTAAGCGCCCTTTCGTCACAACCGTCCATGGACTGAATAGCGTCAACCGATACAGCAAGATTATGACCAGCGGGGACCGCGTCATCTGCGTTAGTGAAGTTGTCCGTGACTATATTATTAAAAACTACAACACCGACCCTAATATCATACGTGTCATTCAACGTGGGGTCGATATGAACCAGTTCAACCCGCAACAGGTCGATACTGCTAGTGTCTCTCAACTCAGAGACAAATTTAATCTCCACGGCAAGTTGGTGATCACCAGTGTTGGGCGTATCACTTGGTTGAAAGACTATGAAACCTTCATCAAGTCTATGGCAAAGCTGTGTCAGCACACGCCCGAGGCAGTCGGCTTGATCGTGGGTGGTTACCGTAAAGATAAGAGTGATTACTTCAAATCACTTCAGCAGCTCGTAGCAGATTATAAACTTGAGGGCCGTATAATCTTCACCGGTAGCCAAGAGGACATTGCATCGATCTATAACCTAAGCGACATCGTGGTGAATGCCTCTCTCAAAATGGGGAACATGGGGCGAACCGTCGTCGAAGCTCTGGCAGAAGGCATTCCCGTGATTGCGACAACCTTTGAGGGGCTCCGTAACCTTGTGGAAGACGATAAGAACGGCTACGTCATCAACAATAAAGATGTCGATGGCCTTGCCGATGCTTTGATAAGAACTCTACAAGCATCTTTTACCGCTGAAGCAATTCGAGCGACCGTCCCAGAAGAGTATACACTAGACCACATGGTAAAGAGCATCCTTGGCGTCTACCAAGAGCTTAGATAAAATTATAATTTAGCGGCTTTCTTTCAATCTACACATGAAAACGATACTCATAATATCATATAGCGAATTGCATCGTGACCCAAGAGTTCGAAGGCAAATCCTTTCACTAAATCAGGAATATAAAATAATCTCGGCAGGCAAAAGTCCTCCAAGATTACCAAAGAATAAATTTATTTGCATCAATAAAAAGTACGACTTCTTGAAATACTTAACTAAAATACCATGGCTATTTCGTAGCAAAATAAAACTTATTAAAGCAAAACGTTATGAAGAAGCCTATTGGAACCCAAGACATTCTTGCGTGTATCGCTATCTGAAAAAAATAGAGTTCGACGCAATAATTGCGAACGATATCAACATGCTACCAATCGCAGTACGATTAGCTGAAAAAAATAATGCAGGTATTTATTTTGATGCACATGAGTTTTCTACAAAACAGAGAATTAATCGACCATTGCAAAGCTCAATGTATACATGGGCATTCAACAAGTATATTCAGCGACCTGATCACTTTACGACCGTTTGTAAAGGACTCGCTAACCAGTATAAAGAGGAATTCGGGCGACTTCCAGAAATAATACTTAATGCACCTGAATTTGAGGAGCTTAAACCCAAAGCAACAGAAACTAACCAAATACATCTAGTTCATCATGGGATCGCATCCCCTGCACGTAACATAGATGGGCTAATTAGTCTGATGACTAAGTTAGACGATCGATACCACCTAAACCTTTACCTAGTTGTTATTAAAAAAAGATACCTCGACCACTTAAAAATTTTAATTAAATCACGTAGAAATATAACCATCCACCAGCCTGTTAAAACAGAATTAATATCAAAAGAGATCAACAAATATGACATCGGTATCTTTATGCTTGGAGACGAAACTTTCAATATGAAGCATGCCTTACCAAACAAATACTTTGAATTCATTCAGGCTAGACTAGCTGTCGCTATATGGCCAAGTCCTGAGATGGCTAAGGTGACTGAAAAGCATCAATTGGGTTGGATTACTAGAGAACGATCAATTGATGAAATGGCATCTTTACTTAACTGCCTTACACGTGAAGAAATCGACTTGGCAAAATCTAATTCAGATAAATGTGCAGAAGTTTATTCATCCAAGATTAGCAAAAAGAGGCTACAATCCATAGCTCGTTCAATCACTAGCAAGAATTCGGTAGCAGAATCGTAAAATAAAATTTAATGGAGCTTCTCAGCCAGAAACGAATGGAATAGCCCCGACAAAACATCCGTACCTTTCAGATTCAAGTGGTCATCGTCTCTATAAAAGGTCCATGCCTCGTCCCCAAAGCTCTCCTCTAGGGCTGGCCTAGGATTATAGTAGAGGAAATCCAACCCAGCAGCCTGCATTCCTTTGATCAATTCGAGCTCGTCCGAATAGAATCCTACTGGCCTAAATTCACTAATACCTGGCCGATCCCTCGGATCCTCAACTTGAGAAGGTATCTGACCCAGAACAACCACACTGCATGCTTGATCTGTTAGACTTTTCACCAAAGCAGACAAATCGCTTTGAAAAATTAATTTGTTTTCTAACACCGAAGAATTAGGGTCTTTGTTTTTAGTAAAAGACAGGTGAGTATAACTATCGTGGGGATTATTCATGCGATAGAAGCAATCAAAGCGCTGTGTGATAAACACATAATCAAAGTTTCCCTGCTTCAAAATCTTTTGATGAAGCAGTTTCGCATACTCCTTCTGATCAAAGTCCTTGAACGTACGATTGCTTTTCTTCATCGCGTAAAAATTACGCTCCCCTAACGAATAAAAACCACTGGAAAGATAGGTCTTATACGTAAGGCCTTCACTTTCACAAAAATCAATGAATGGCTGAAGGTAAACTTGACCATGGGAATCTCCAATCAGAATGGCATCAAAATCCGCGGCTCCAAACGAATCCTCAGTCTCGAGAAGCCCACCATGCTCCTTAAAGTCAAAAAGGACTCCCATCTCTGCTTTCCATCGATCATACTCGACATCTGAATTAGGGGCACCGAAAGCAATTACCCCAGCAACAGCCAAACTGGAATAAGCTAAAATCGTCGTCCTAGCCGTACCATAACGAAGGTCAACTTTACGGCCGTAGGACTCTACGCTCCTGTAGCTAATCTCAGTGAGTATCGCGATAACAACTGCCATTCCCAGGATATCCACTAAAGAACCCTGCCCCACCGGATACATCGTCATCACGGGCCAATGCCAAAGATAGAGTGAATACGACCGATCTCCAATGCCCTCAAGAATACCCGAACTTCCACTAGCTTTCTTCTCTCCATCAATACCAACAAGCACCAAGCATGTAAAAATACCAACCCAGATAGACGAAACACTAGCGTGAACCTGATTTGACAACAGATAGAAACCAACAACTAAGCCCAAATAACCGAATATCCGAACGCTTAGTAACCGATACCAACCTGTTGGCCTCAAAGCCACAAAACTACCTAATAAAAACAACCATGCCCGAGATGTCGGGTTATAGAATTCGTGCCCGTTGCTTAACACCGCTTGAAACAGTAGCGAGGCGAAGAACAGAAACAATAGCAGCAAGCTGTAAATGCGCCTAGTCAATTTATAGCGTAGACAGAAAAGAAAAGGGAATAACAGATAGAATTGCTCCTCCACACCCAATGACCATGTGTGGAGCAACGGATTCAGATGACTAGCTGTAGCGAAATAACTCATCCCATCCAAAAATTTCAAATTTGATATCTGAAAAAGAGCAAACGGAAGGGTCTCACTCGTCAGTTTATAAAGGCTATTCTCATAGAATAAATATGAGTATATCGTCGTAACAACAACCATTAGAAGCATCGCAGGAACAATCCTTCGAAACCTCTTAAAATAGAATCTCACCACCGAGAATTTCCCGCGCTGCTGGTTCTTGATCGAAGTAAGCGTGATGATATATCCGGATATGATAAAAAAGCAATCAACTCCAAGATAACCTCCAGAGAGCAGAGTCTTATCGTAGTGGTATATAACAACGGCAATTACCGAAATCGCTCGCAGGATTTGGAGGTCTCGAATCATTCAAATGCGATAAAAAGAGCAACAAAGTGAGAAACTCAAATAGATCCCCTGGCCTGACTCAGAACATTTACGACTTCGTAACCATTCTGACCGTCTGAGATCGGTTGTTTGCGCGTTTCACAAGATTCAATAAAGTGCTTCAGTTCGATCAACAAAGGCTGGTCCGCACCTTCAAATAGAATTTCCTCACCCGCATCTGAATGAGACAAGTCTGCCCCCACCTGCTTCTTATGCAAAATAACTCGAGCATTCAATTCATCAAAAATAAGAATCCCCTTTTCTCCCGTAATGATGAGCTCACGCTCTGCGCGAGGCCAATACCAAGAGTTGTGTAAATTCGCTATAATTCCGGATGGAAACCTCAAATGTAAATGTGCATCGTCTTCAACCTTGGGAGTGAATGCAGCATGCCCTGAAAACTGAACATCAGTAGGTGTCTCTCCAACCAGGTGCAAAAGAACTGCCACATCGTGCACTCCAAAGGACCAGAGAACATTCTCAACCGAACGCACACGGCCCAGCTTGGACCGTCTCTGAGTCAGCGTGAATACCTTGCCAAGCTCTCCATTGTCTAGATACTTCTTGATGAATTGAATGGCTGGCTGATAAAGCAACAGATGGCCTACCATTAAAATGCGCCCGCAATTAGAAGCAGTGTCCTTGAGCAAACGTGCTTCTTCTGGGTCTAGCGTTAGCGGCTTCTCCACAAAAACGTCTAGCCCCTTCGCCATTGCGGCAATGGCAATTGCGCAGTGCGTGTGTGGAGGCGTCGCAATGGCAACCGCATCCAAATCGGTGAAGGCAATTAATTCATCTGATGTCTCACAGCGCTGAACCTTCGGAAAATTCTCTGCCACCCAATTCAGGTTTCCCTCAACTGAATCGGCCACTGCAGCCAGCACTCCAAGGTTCGCAAAATTCTTAACGAGGTTTTTACCCCAATTTCCGGCCCCAATGACTCCAATTTTCATGTTTTCTAAGATTGGAATAGTTGATTTTCCTTAGGTGTGACTCCAGCCTTAGACAAAGCATTACGTGTATCAAGAACGACATCAGCCCAATCCACTAATTGCTGATAATTGAAACATTGATGGTCTGTACAAATAATTACACAGTCAAACTGCGAAATCAAAGTCTCATCCCATGTCACACTTTCAAGGCCAGCCCAGTCGGCGTGCTCACGTGTCGGCGTTATAATAGGAATATGTGGATCAAAATAACTCACTTCTGCACCAAGTTCTCTGAGTTGATCCATAATGTGGAACGTGGGCGATTCACGCATATCATCTACGTTCTCTTTATAAGCCAGTCCCATTAGTAACACAGAGCTAGCATTAATCGATTTTTTACGCGTATTCAAAGCCTTGCTAGTATTCTGCACTACATACTTTGGCATTGATTCATTGATTTCGCCAGCAAGCTCAATAAAGCGTGTATGAACCCCATACTCTTTCGCTTTCCAAGTAAGATAGAATGGGTCGATAGGGATACAGTGGCCTCCTAAACCAGGCCCTGGGTAGAATGCTTTAAACCCGAATGGCTTCGTGCTTGCAGCTTCAATCACTTCCCAAATATCTACCCCCATTTTGTCCGCTGCGATTTTAAGCTCATTAACCAAACCTATATTAACTGAACGGTAAATATTTTCTAGCAACTTAGCAAATTCAGCAACCTGAGTTGAACGCACAGGAACTACCTGTTCGACTACACATTCATAAAGGGCCTGAGCTACCTTAGAGCAACGAGGCGTTGAGCCCCCCATCACCTTAGGAATATTGACAGAACTAAACTCGAGATTCCCTGGATCTTCTCGCTCAGGAGAATAAGCTAAATAAAAGTTTTCACCAATTTTGAAGCCACGTGACTCAATACGAGGTCGAAGCTCCTCCTCTGTGGTTCCCGGATAAGTTGTCGACTCGAGTGAGATAACCTGCTCCTCTCTTAAGTAAGGTAATAAAGCTTCAAGCGTATTTATCACATAGCTCAGGTCAGGCTCGTGGTGACCCGATAGAGGCGTAGGCACGCAGATAATGAGAGCATCGCACCCCGACGCTTGAGAAAAATCAACAGTGGCACTGAGCAAGCCACTTTTTGAATATTTCGCAATACCTGCTCCATCGATATGTTGAATATATGAGCGTCCCGCATTAATTTCATCAGCCTTAAACTGATCGACATCTATGCCTAGCACTCGATGACCATTCTGGGCAAAGCCAATAGCCAAGGGGAGACCGACATAACCTAAACCGACGACTCCAATCTTAGCTTGTTTTTGATTGAACTTCTCAATAATTTCCATACTTAAAAATGCCTGTAAGATTTTGCTCCAGTTGCTACACTTTTAGGTAAACTGTCTTCCTCATCTATGTCGATGCATACCAGTATACCATCCGACTCTTGATAGCGATAACCACTCTCAGGGCAAATAAATCGTCCATCCTCATCTTTCTCCTTAAGCGGATGGCCATGGCGAGACATCCAACCACGTTGTCGCCCTGGCACACCAAGAATCATTCCATAATCGGGCACATCTTTGGTAACCACAGCACCAGCAGAAATAAATGCATAGCGCCCAATGGTAATGCCGCAAACAATCGTGGCGTTAGCTCCAATGGTTGCACCACGTCGGATCAATGTTTCTTCATAAAGGCTTCGACGACTTACTTGAGATCTAGGATTACTTACATTGGTCAATACGCAAGAGGGCCCAAGAAAAACGTCATCTTCAATGGTGGTTCCAGTATAGATGGATACATTATTTTGCACTTTCACATTGTTTCCAATAGATACTTTTGGTGCTACCATTGTACCTTGCCCAAAAGAGCAGTTTTCTCCGATTTTGGCGCCACTGCATATATGAGCAAAATGCCATATATTAGTACCGGCGCCTATGATTGCACCATCATCAACTATTGAACTAGCGTGAATCGAAAAATCAGGCATGACGATAAGATGGAAAGGCACTGCACACTGTGTCAACATCACTCTCTCTTAGGAAAGGGTTCATTCGTAGTGAGAGGCACTGATTACGAAATCATTGGTCCCGCGAGAACTGTGAATTTTCAGGATATCCCACAAGATTGGCGCCCAGTAATTTCTACCATGGGCTTTGGTTTTAAGTGAGATGCTTCAGAGAGCCTAATGCCAAGACCTCCTGGTTAGAATAACTGCTTTCATTTTAATTAAAGTTTAAGGGGTATGTAGCTGATATATTAATGCTTTTTATAGATAACGTTTCATTAATTCTAACAACAATGTTGATCCAAATTTCCTGCTGAATTAAAAAATGACTTTCCCTAAATCAAGGACATAGATTGGCATCATAATGAGAATCGTAAGTGCATATCAAAATTTCTGAGCAACTTAAACTTCAGCTTTGATTAATTTTTGATAACCAGGCGCAAATCCCAACAAGTCCTCATGATTACCATCCCCCGCAATCTGACCACCCTCAAAATACAAACGCCTCACCACATCTTTTAAGGTCCCCATGCGGTGTGCGATAATAAGAGTCGTACGGTCCTTAGCAAGGCGGGTCAGAGCCTCCTGAATTAGCTGGTCGCTGGTATTATCCAGCGCTGAGGTCGCCTCATCGAGAATAAGAATCGGTGCATCTTTCAAAAACGCCCGCGCAATAGCGATTCGCTGACGTTGCCCACCGGAAAGTGAATTACCACGCTCACTTAGAATGGTTTCATAGCCATCTGGGAGTGACTCGATGACATCGAGCGCATTGGCTTGGCGTGCGGCTTCATTTACGGCCTCATCGCTGGCATCCGGTTTTCCAATCCGAATATTATCCGCCACCGACGCATTGAATAGTAGCGGAGTTTGGGGCACATAGGCGATTTGTTGTCGCAACTCGTTAATATCGAGTTCGCGTAAATCGATACCGTCAAGGAAGATTCGTCCCTGCACTGGATCGTAAAGCCGAAGAACAAGATTCACAAAGGTGGATTTGCCTGCACCACTCTGACCGACTAGGCCAACGCTCTGCCCGGCATTTATTTGGACATTGATATTCGACAGGACGGGCTTCTCGGCGAAATAGGAAAAATCTACATTTTCGAAGGTGATTTGTCCACGCAAGGGCTGAGGCATGGGAGTTGGCTTCGCTGGTGAAGCCACGCTTTCCTCAGCGTAGAGGATCGCTTCAAGGCGCTCCAGGGGCGCTTCTAGCATCTTTAATTTATTTTGAATGGCTCCGATCCGTTTGATCGGAGAATAAGCCATAGAGAGGGCGATGCCTAGAGCTAGGAATTCCCCTTGAGTCATGCCACTTTTGACTCCCAGATAAAGTGAGACAGCCATACCAACACCCATGACCACTTCAATACTAGGTGAGACCAGTAGACTGGAGCGCGTGCTTTTCATGCTCAGTCGAAAAATAGATTTCAAATATTCGACAAAACGATTCGCTTGCCGCTCTTGTAAATTGTAGGCACGAATTTCGACTGGGGACTGAAAACACTCAAGCACCCAAGAACCAAGGGACTCCCCTAGGGTTACCAGTTGCCTTGAGCGCTTAGCCAAATATATGCCCACTCTACGAATAACAAAGACCACAAGGGGCACGCTAATGACCCCAATAATGGCGATAAAGAAACTTTCACTGGTGAAGGACTTATAAACTAAAAAGCCGACTGCCGACATCAAAGTAAGCGGCTGCTTAACGAGGTCGTTGCTTGTATCCACAATCACGGACTTGATTTGATTCGGGTATACCATGACCCCCTCATTTAACTCGCCGGTTTTATAATTATGGAAGAAGGCCAAGGGCAGAGCCTGCACTTTCTTAAACATGTCGACCTGAATGGCCTGCACCACAGAGATTCCCGAATAGGCCATATAATAACCATTCCCGACAGAACCCACCATTCGCAGAAACATGACCCCTGGTAACGCTAGGCAGCAAATAATTAGGAAGCCATTTTCAATGTCATCTCCAAACCAGCGCTCCACGAATAGACGCAACCATTCAGGGGACTCCGATGCATTACCAAAAAGAATCGGAAAGATCGTTTCTGCCATTAAGGGCACACCTAAGCCGCTGGACAGCGAAAAAAGCACGCCAAATAAAATCCCCACAAGGAACTTAAACCAAACTGGTTTAAGGTATTTGCAGTAAGGAAGCAGTCGTTTGAGAATAGGCATCAGCTGAAGGTGATGAATTAAAATTACTGATCGATCACTGTCGAGCAGGTTCCTCAGCTTTAAAAGCTAAAACCGCTTATGCATCCACAAGCCATCGCATGGACTACAAGCGAGGCCTTGCTCTAGGGCTCGATTACAAGTCGACGCAAGTGCTGCTCGACTGCTCATGTCTACATCCGTGGGGAAAGCGACGGGGCTCATAGTTAGCTTCCAACACGTCGGAGTAAGGGTAACAAATGAAAAAGTTAACATGGGCGCGCCACTACGCCGATGAAATAGTCCGGGAATGGGACTGGTGGCGACCTCAACCCCAAAATAGCTAGCAAGTGGCCCCTCACGCATTTTTTGATCGGCCAGAATGAACAGCATCCCACCGCTTCGGATGAAATCAACGGGCTTGTGAAAGCCGTCACGACGACTGAAAAGTCGCGCGCCGCTTGCTTCACGCTGGTTTTTTAACCATTCATCGAGATAGGTGTTATTCAGCGGGCGATACATGAATCCGAGTTTTATCTGGATACCATGCCGCATGGCGAGGAAGGACGGCAAATGTGGCAGCGCTTCCCAAGGACCCATGTGCGAGAGGATGACAATCGCGCCCTTCCCCTCTGACAGAGCGGCCTCCAGATACTCCAAACCTTCAATTTGTAAACTGTCTTCCATCTGCCCTGAAGACATGCGGCTGAAGGTCAGGCCGCTGAACAAATTGGCTGCAACGCGTTGAAAGACTTCCTTAACTTGGGTCTCCAGAGGAAGCGATAGATAATGGCGGATTGCAGATGGCGTATTACATTCGGCAGAGCTTATACCAGGAGGATCCGTTGCCATTCGCGCTTCCTCGCCACCATTGCTTGGCGGTCCATTATCGGCGTTTTGTGCCCGCATCCATGCGTTAACGACCCCTAGGTTTTTGCGCACAACAGCGCGACGCTTAGACATGAATTTCCAAGAAAGCCAACCAATGCCTCGCCCCAGTTTGTAGATTAAACCGATGGGCAAACTTTGCAAAAGTGAAACCAAGCCACGCGCCAAAATATACTGCACCCACTTAGCAGAGCCTTTGTAGCGTTCAAATTCGGGTATTTTGTGGGTGCCCATGGATTGATTTAATAATGCGTATTCTTTCTAGTTCTTAGTTAGCCGTAGATTCTAATATATCAATAATAACAGTTAACGTGCTTCGTGCACGTCAAATAATAGTACAGAGGCTGGGTGGAGCGACTCGATCGTCTACCCTACGATCAGAACAGAGCCAAAGAAACTAGCCCGCTGTAGGCGACCACAACCAAAGCCGCTCCTTTCAGTGCTGCCAGAAAGTGGGCGGGCGCACTCGCCTTAGCTAATTTTCTGAGTAAACGAAATCCGTAGGCGATGGCCAGCAACCCTAGTAAAATCATCGGGTTCCTTCCCTGCCAAACCAGCCAACAAAGTACCGCCCCAGCGGAAAGCAAGGACAGCCCGTATTGAACAAGTGCCCAGCGTCGCCCAAGAAGCACGACTAAGGTACGCTTATTCGCTAGAATGTCTTCATCGATGTCTCGGTAGTTATTGACTACCAATATGTTATTGATCACTAAACCGCATGCTAGTCCTAACAAGATGACTTCTTGCGAGACAAAGCCGGCTTGCACGTGGAAAGTGCAGCTCACAGCGATGAGACCAAAAAACAAGACGACAAAGACATCGCCCATACCATTGTAAGCCAGTGGATAGGGGCCGCCTGTATAAAACCATGCGCAAAGGACACTAGAAACCCCCACCGCGAGTAACCACCAGCCACCGAAGTAGATCAAGCTGAGACCGAGGCAGAAGGCAAAAGCCAGTATGCCGATCGCGGCCCACTTCATGGTCGATGCTGAGACCAACTCTGCCGCCACTGCGCGGCGAGGCCCTAGTCGAGCAGCTGTGTCGGTGCCTTTTATGCCGTCGAGGTAGTCGTTGGCAAAATTCGTCCCAATCTGCACTAGCAGGGCAAAGCCAAGACAGATCACCGCAGGCAACAAATGAAATTGGCCAATACTATTCGCCATCGCTGTACCTAAGACCACAGGTGCGACCGCCGCGGGCAGTGTTTTGGGGCGCGTTGCTTCGAACCAGATCTGGATGTTGGCCATGGAGAGAGTAAGCAAAATAAGCTAAAAATTAAGAGCGCCGCCTGTAGGCGACCTGGGGATCGGAGGGTTTTCTAATACTTCTTGGACCGCATAATAGGCAGGTTTGGCATCTCCGTTTGCATCGAAAAGGGTGCCTTCTTTATCTCTATTTTTAATCCACGCTAGGCCATCTGTGATATTCCAGACGTTCCAACTAATCTCACCATTTAATCGGTGCTCAAGTAATGCTTCGAGAATTGCCGCAAAGGTCTCACCTTGTGCTTCATAATCCACACTTATTGGATCTAACCAAGCGTTCATCTCAGTCACATGAAAGGAAAGTTCGTTGCTGTGCGCCCAATCAATTAATTCGTGCAAGCGCTCAATATTGTAGGGATCTTTTTCAAATCCGGTATCAACATGCGCTTGCCAACCGATCCCGTCGACCCTGAGCCCCTGCTCACGTAAATAGAAAACTAAATCTTTTACCGTAAGCCACATTATATCTTGCATACCACCATGCTGGTTAATGATTAGCTTTGTATTTGGCGCGTGCTGCGTTGCGATTTCAAAAGCCATTTTTATGTACAGCGGTGGCATAAGTGGATGGGTTAAGTCATATCCAATTATCGTCCACGGGTTCTCCCATTTATCAGTGCCCGGCTTAGGTCCAAACCATCTACCGCTAGTTGTTATAGTCTCGTTTACAACGTCCATCCATTTGACATGCTTGTAAGCATCATAGCGCTGGCAGTGAGCAGTCATGTATTCTATTAAGTTCTGTTCCAGTTCTTCTGCTGTGCGGTGATCTTCCATCGCCCATGCAGAACATTGAGGGCTGATCGGACCGTGAAGCCGAACGACTTGATTTATTTCAGCGCAATGCTCAATCCATTTATCGCCAGGTTCCCAATTCCATATGCCCGGCTTTGGATGTGCTGTCGCCTGTTTAAAGTCGTTCTCTGGAGTTACATAACTAAACTCGCGATCGATGATATAACCCGTTCCTTGTTCCCGCTTTTTCCATCCTGTGGTGCCACCGATGTATAAGCTATCCTGGGGATACTTATCAGCGAGAATTGCTTGCAGTCTTCGCCCCTCGGGCATGTTACGGTTTGTTTCTGCCCAAGCTTCGAAATACTGCTGATCTTCTAGAGAAAACCTAAATTTATTCAGGGTGAATTCTGTATTATCTGATGCGCGCTTGACCGTTACACTATCACTTCGGACTCTAAGGAGCGCACCATCGAATTTAGCGCCTTCACTTGATGTAAATGTATAAGCATGGCCTGTGCTTATACATACAATAAGAAGTAAGGGACAGACTATGAATTTCATTTTTAATTCGTATATACTATTCAACCTACCCAACATCTTTTTAGGTATTGAGTCTATCTTAGTAACAAGACTGATGATGTAAAGAGTTACGCAGGCACAGAATCCACAAACAACCGCAAATATAGCGCCTAATATGAAAGCTAATATTTTTTTAATAAAATCATATACATAAGTGCTTTAGGACGCTTTCTGGAAGCCCAGTATTACATGGAAAGACGGGATTCAAGATTCGAGTTGCGAGGAACTCAGTTCCATATTTCATTTGTTATTCATAATTCTCCTCACCAATCGCAAAATGCCCACCTACGTATATCAGGAAATTCTACCCGACGGTTCCGATGGCGAGGCCTTTGAATACATTCAGCGTATGGCCGACGATCCACTCATAGCGCACCCAAAAACGGGCAACCGAGTGCGCAAGGTATTTCACTCACCCAATGTTTCTAGCAAATACACTGAAGGTTCGACCAAAAAGAAGTTGACCGACGAAAACGTCGAAAAGCATGGCTTTACTCGGTACGAAAAAGATAAAGCCACTGGTCGATACCATAAAACTGCAGGCAAGGACAAACGTGCACCCGATGTGGTCGATGCCAATAAGCTGAGAGAAATCCAGCAGAATGGCTTGGACTAACTAGCACTTATTCTAAGCAGTATTTTAATGCCTTATTGGCTGCCCGACGTAGCGGGAAGCGTAACACGAGCACGTTCACCTTCTGGACCACCACCTTCGACGATGGCGCGGCTCTGACCTTGAAAGAGTGTCATGCGGTGGCCAGCTGCACGGCCTTGCTCGCCCTTGACCACCGCGCTGCCTTCGAGAACGACTTTGCCCTCTTTCGGCATAAAGATGGCTTTCTTCGCGGTCGCAGTACGGCCAGTCTGCTTGATCACTACATTCTCGTAGGCTTCGATGCGCTGCAACTCTAGGTCTTCCTTTACATCAGGAGCGGTATCAGCCTGATTGACAGTGATGACATCGAGGCGTTCGCAGGTAGTGTCGAGATTGGTGGCAGTGACTTGCACGTCCTCGGCAAATCGGAAGAGCGTTTGCTTAGGCTCTTCGATCATGCGGAGCAATTGGCTAGTGACAATCGTTGCCTCCGTCTTCGTCTGGACCGTAGGCTTCGATACGTCGGTGCCGCTTGGCATAAATGCCACATATCCGAGGTCAGGCATTTCAGGAAGACGGACAACGACTGGGTCATCAGCTTCGCCGCTTATGATGGCTAACTTAGGCTTCAGCTCCATAATCTTCCCAGTGATAATAGCCTCTCCATTAGTGACTTTAGGATCACCCGTGAGGACGGCACGCTCGGCGGCAGGATAAAAAGTGACTTGCTCGCTGGTAGCGACCTGCCCGCTCTGTTCAATGCGGACACCACCGTCTGCCACGATGTTTTTAACCTCACCGACTTTCAAATCTGACTCCTCATCTTTTCTGGTCTTCGGCTGCTCGACCTTATTGGAAATGATAGTCATGCGCGCGGATTGCATCTGAACAGCCCCAGACATAACCTCGACAGAGCCCTTAAAGAGAAAGTGGTTCTCTGTGGGTTCTTCGCGCATGATGATCGTATTAGCGAGAACGATAGTATCGTAGCTCAGGGCAGAGGCTCCTAGAATACCGAGGCCGCCTGTTTCGGTGAGAATCATTTGCGCCCTACCAGCAGCTTTGGTCCCGTCGATCTCCATCTCGCCAGATTGGCTGCGGATGGTTTCACCGCTTAAGTAAGCTCCCTTCTTAGCGACGCTGGCCTTCCCAAAAAGATTAGCAAGCTGCTCGCGCGGAAAGAACTCGGCCTCGTCAGCTTTGATGGTTTTGCCACTTTGACTGATGGTCACATCGTCGCGAGCGATGATCTGGCTAATGGAATCCAACTCGCTGGGTGCTAACTTGGCGCCACCGCCCTCTCGCCCTTCGGGGACATCGGCCAGCGCAATAAGCGTCTCACTCCTCAAGTCCATTTGATCGGAGATAGCGTGCACACTACCTGTAAATTCAAAGTAATATTCTTCATCGGTCGTGCGTAGGACGAGTTGATCGCTATGAATTTCTGTATCGCTCAGGTCGCCATCGGTATTTGTCTCGCCTATGTCGCCAAAGGCACCCGCGATGCCTTGGGTAAATTTCACAACTGCATCCTGTTTGACTATGATCTCCTTAGTGTCGCCCAACCACTCCCAACCGATGCCAGAGATTTTGAAATTCGCCCCGACGATCTCGATAGGGCTTTCGGAATAGCCTCGGTTTTCCTGCAAACTCAGTATGCCTTCGGCGCTGTCCATCGAAAGCTCTAAGGCCATGCGCTCGTCGCCAGAGTAAATACGCATTGCCATTTGTTTGACGCTTACTTGCTCGTCCCTTTCGAAAATACCCTGCTCTCCTTGCAGCATCCACTGGGTATAACCGTTATCGCCAAAGCGCGGGAGGCGGAAATTTTTAATCGGCGCGACGGGGGTCATCTGCGAGTAGAGCGAAGCAGTGACGCAAAAAATAAGGGGAACTGTAAGAAATCGCGAGAAACGCATAGATATAAAGAAACCCAGAGAGGGCTCCGGGTTCCAGTCTTAATTGCTTATATTGTGGTCGGGGCACTAAATCCCCTAGGCATAGTTGTGAAACTTCAACAGCCTACTAGGACTCTTTTTTTGGAAGCACGGCTTTCACGTGTAGGTCACGCAGTTGCTTCTCGGTCGCGATACCCGGGCTCTGCGTCATCATTTCCTGCCCTTTTTGGTTCTTCGGAAAGGCTATCACATCGCGAATACTCGAACGCTGTCCAAGAATCGTGCAAATCCGGTCGAGTCCGAAAGCGATACCGCCATGTGGTGGTGCACCGTATTCAAACGCCTTGAGCATATAGCCGAAACGGCTCTCTACGACATCTGAGGGAATCTTAAGCACATCTTCAAAAACCTTCTTCTGCAACTCGGGCTGGTGGATACGGATGGAGCCGCCGCCAAGTTCAACACCATTGAGTACGAGGTCGTAGTGCTGACCGCGCACCTTCTTCGGATCGCTATCAAGGAGAGGAATGTCTTCAACGACTGGAGCCGTGAATGGGTGGTGTGATGAAACGTAGCGTCCTTGCTCCTCATCGAAGAGCATGAGCGGAAACTCTATTACCCATAGGAATTTGTAGTCAGTCGGACTGATCGTCAACTTCTCGCGCTTAACCAAGAGTTGCGCCGCCTCTAAGCGCACGCGCCCGAGGATGGTGCAAGCACGCTCCCACTCGGTCGCCGCGAAAAAGACGATATCGCCGTCTTCGACTTGAAGTTGTTCTTTAATGGCCGCCTTTTCTTGGTCAGAGAAGAATTTGAGGATTGGAGACTTCCATTCGCCACCGACGGATTTAATAAATGCGAGCCCTTTTGCACCAAGTGACTTAGCGGAATCCTCGAGGCCACGGAGCTCACCTTGGGTGAGGTCGGCGAGTCCTTTGGCGTTAAAGGCTTTAATCGCACCGCCACCATCGAGTGTGCCTTTGAAGACCTTGAACTCAGAGCTAGCGAATATGTCTGCGCAATCTTGCAGTTCCATATCGAAGCGCATGTCGGGCTTATCGACACCAAAGCGGTTCATGGCGTCGTAATAGCTCATACGAAGAAAGGGAGTTTCGATTTCTTTATCTAGAGTATCCTTCCAAATACGTTTCATGAGACCCTCGATCAGCGAATACATATCTTCGCGGTCGATAAACGAGAGCTCGATGTCGAGCTGCGTAAACTCTGGTTGGCGATCGGCACGTAAGTCTTCGTCACGGAAGCAGCGGGCTAGCTGGTAGTAGCGCTCCACACCAGCAACCATCAGCATTTGCTTGTATTGCTGTGGCGATTGCGGGAGGGCATAAAATGCACCGGGGTTCATACGGCTAGGCACGAGAAACTCGCGGGCACCCTCAGGCGTACTTTTAAAAAGCATCGGTGTTTCTACCTCGATGAAGGTCTCCTCATCCATGTAGTTCCGGATGGCTTGGCTAGTATTGTGGCGCAGGCGAAGGAGGTTAAGGTTGGAAGTGCGACGCAGATCCAGGTAGCGATAAGTCATGCGCAGGTCTTCACTGGTCTTGTCCGCAGTATCATCCATGGGAAAAGGCGGCGTCTTCGAGACGTTGTGAATCATGAGCTCCGAGGCGTGAACCTCGATCCCGCCAGTCGCGAGGTTCGGATTCACGGCAGCCTCGATACGCTCTTGGACATTGCCTGTGACTTCGATCACAGATTCAGGCTTGATTGAGCCGAACTGTGCTTCAAGCGTAGCATTAGCAGGGTCGAGGACGATTTGCGTGAGGCCTTCGCGATCACGCAGGTCGACGAAAAGAATGCCTCCATGGTCGCGAACGGAGTCGACCCAGCCAATGAGAATAGCGGCCGAGCCAGCGTCAGATTTACGGAGCTGAGAGCAGTGATGAGTGCGTTTCATAAGTGCGGGGATGAAAACAACTTGCCCCCTCGAAACAAGCACGAAAATATGCGTACACTCCTAGAAGATAGAATTTGATGAGCCAGAGCGCAAAAAATTACGCAAACCAACTATCCGATTGGACATTGAACTGACTGAGCCACATAGTCATGTGTTTAACCTCTAACTTGATGAAACTAAGTCCTGTAGACTGAGTTTAGTATTCTATAAAATGGCAAAAACACTTGAACTCAAAGGCGGCCTTGTCGTCGTACTACTTTTGCTGCTGACCGGAATCGTCGGCACGCTGTTTATTGTATTGGGCCCACAAGCGACGGAGAAGTCACCCGGCGTCATTCACATTGGCGTGCGCTACGCCAATGAAAGAAGTCTAGAGTTCAACCAATACGGCAAATCCGGCCCAGGGGCTACGATCGAGATAGTCGCACCAGACGGCGAAATCGCCTACACGCATGAGAACCTGCAAATCGGCCGCAATTTGATGCCACTCAAAGACATCCCAAACGGCCACTATATGGCTCGGCTGAGTGCTCCTGGCTACGTAACCCGCGAGGTGCCAATCATAGTTGAAGGACGCATGATCAATCCGCCCAAGGACGCCGAACTAGAAGACGGCAGCATAGCCGATTATAATTTGATTGGCGTGCGTTTTGAGGTGAGCCCTTAGCGGCGTGACTTATCACGCCCCAATAGATGGCTACGAGGCCTTTTCGCCACTGCGCTTACACATGCCCGCTGCCTGCAACTCTTCACAGTGCGCAGTCACCTGCAGACGCTGACTC
>Ga0302126_10000738_pt1 | contig 20632 bp, 9 predicted proteins | sample CB4_20m_MG_FD_203108 | JGI IMG/M metagenome (GOLD analysis project Ga0302126, IMG submission 203108) | Marine microbial communities from Western Arctic Ocean, Canada - CB4_20m | ecosystem: Environmental > Aquatic > Marine > Oceanic | place: Canada: Western Arctic Ocean | collected 2017-09-24 | reverse complement strand
GATACCAATGCTAATATCTCTGTTGGTGACAGGCTTTCAACAGCGTTCTGGCTCGACCGGGTCAGAGTCTGTACCCTCTGCGCAAGCTTGGTGAGTTGGCATGCCAACTCGAATTTTTCTGCACGCGAGTACGTTTTCAGCGAACATGATCTGCGAACTGGGGACCTCTCCCAAAAATCTCCAGAAAATCTCCACCACCAAAACGTCAATTAAATTTTAATCACATAAGTAAATGGTCATAGATTCCTTTTTTCTTATAAGTGTACTTATGAAATGAATTTCCATTAAGTAAAGTCGAGCACACCTACGAGCTCCAAGAGCCGCTGTTTCATTAGTCGTGAAGAATGCTGTGAATCTCTTCCGCACTCAGATGGTGCGTTTTTGCAAGCGCTTTGAGGCGCGATAGCATCTCTTTTGCCGTGTGCGTGGCTTCTTCTTGCCCGCCCGTCATCGTCTTGACCAAATGGTTGTCGTCCAGCACCGCCTTCGAATGCTGGATATCAGTGTAGTAGTCTTTGCTTTCTGACGTCCATGACCCCGCATAGGACGCTCCAAAACCACCACCAAAACCATCTTGTTGCTGGGTTGCGTGCATACCGGGCGCGCCTTCGTACATTGCACCGTACTCGACATAAGGTTGAAACCCCGGTGGTTGGCCTTGTGCGTTAAACCCGGAATACCCATGCGGTCCATGCGGCCCGTGTGGCTCCAATGGCATCATCGGCATGTAGTTGTAGTTGTAAGCAGGAGGTTGTTGTTGCATTCCATAAAACGCCATGCCCATTGCCGACGGAGGTTGATGCAATTGTGGCGACAGTAGCGGCGGCTGTTGGAATGGCTGATGCAGTGGCTGATGCAGTGGCTGTTGCAGTGGCTGTTGTGGCGCCGTTGGCTGCATCGGAGGCGGTCGCATTTGCATCGAGTACGTACGATTGTGTGCGTTGTGTGCGCACGAAGGGTGCATCTTTGTCTTCATGTATCGATCATACGAGCTTTGGGTGATGGTACTTGGCATCGTACCGCCTCCACGCGCTGCTGTGTGGCAGCCGCCGCTTGCAGATACCGTGTTGTTGAAGTTCGACCTGCCGGTGGCTTTATCATTTTTGTGGCGAGGAGGCGCGGGCGTTGTAGAAGGGCTGTGTTTCTCTTTCAGCGGCGGCGAAGGTGGTGGCTTCTCGACAATTTGCGTCATTGGCGTTGTCTTCATGTATTCAACAGTGTTGTCGATTTGAGAATAGCTGGTGGTTGTCGAATTGCTAAAGTCGGCGGCCAACGCTGAGGTTTCTGCCGACAGGATGTTCTGTTGTTCGGTCGGCTGTCTACTCGGCTGTTTACTTGGATTCTCATTTATTTCCTGCATCCGACGAACCAATGCGTCGTGTTCGCTCGTCAACGTGTTGATGGCCTTCTGGTGCGACTCTTTAAGACTATGCACCTGCTGAGTCGCCTTGTCCGCTGACAATTTGAGCTTCCGAACTTCTCCGCGCGTCGATTCGAGGACCACGTCCTTGTCGTCGGCGGCGCGCTTGAGCACACGGCAGTGTTCTTGAAGCTCAGTTTCGCGACGCTCAAAGTCCTCCGCGTGTGATTGCAGCTTGGCTTCGGCCTCGTTGTTCTCCGTCTGCAGCTCTTTGCACTCGTCTTCGACACTGGAAAGCTGGCCTTCGAGCTTTTGCACTTGCACTTGGAGAGCGTTGATGCTCACCTCCTCGGCCTCGACCAATGCGTCGACATCATCCGCGCGTTTCTTGCCACCACGACGCTTTTTCTTGGTCGTGCTGGAAGTGGCCTCATCTAAGATCAGCTCGGTCTGTTTCAGTTGCGCGTCCATCTCCACAATACATTGTTTGAAATGCGTGATCTCAGTCGTGTATTTATTGATTGTTTCGCGCATCTTTGCGAGCTCTTCGTGGTGGCATTCGGTCATGTTTTGATTCAGCAGCTCCATTGCTTGTAGCTTTTGTTCAATCTGGCGAGTTTTGGCTGTTTCGCGTTCTACCGTCTCGTTCAAGCTTGCGCGCGCTTCATCAAGCGTGCGTTGGTATAGTTGAGTCTTGCAGTGCATCACGTCGAGGGTCGTCTGGCAGCGACGACACGTGGACTCCTTTTTCGCAACAAAGCGCGCAGATTTCTTAGCATCCACGGGCGTATCAGAGTCGGTAAGGAATTCGACGCACGAGTCGGTTGTCGAGTCAGTAACGGAGTCGGTCATCGACGTGGGTGATGATTCGGGGCGAACCATGCGGTCCACTGGATCTTCGTCAACATCCACATAAATGAAGTGGCTCTTCATCTTTTGAAGCATGCATTTCAGCTGATTGTTGACGATCGCCTCCATACTTTGATTATGTCCTTCTGTGTGTGGAACATGGCACCGTTTGAGCCGTTGTATTTCTACACTTTGACGTGCACGGCCAACGTAGCGACGCAAGTCTGCGGTGCAGCTTGACGTGAGGAGTCGATTGCCCGTATCGACATCGAAGAGGTCGTTTGACGCGTTTGAAGTCAGCGCCTTGCGGCCAACAACACGCAGCTCAAAGTAACGACGACAGCATGGGCTTCCGCGTGCCTGTGCGTAGAAGAGGACCAAGCTGATTTGCTCGTCGGCGGCCGTAGCACAATGCAGCGCTTCAAACTCTTCAAGAAGCGTGACATACGCTTTTTCAAAGGCCGCGCTTTGCGAATGCTCACAATCGAGGTTCAAGAGCAACCCCAATAGCATGTTGTGCGACGAGTGCAAAAACCACTGCTCGTCTCCCGAATCCAACATCAAGCAGAATTTGGGAAGCCGATCGGCGCCTTTGAGAAAGCTGAAGGTCGATTCGGTGCGCAAGGCGTACTCGAGAGTTTGACACATGTCGGAGACGGTTTGGACGTTTGAAATTGGCTCTTTGAGCCGATGCTCTGTTTCATTGCGCAGACGTATGGCTTTTATCATGTGCACCCATCGTCCACCCCTGGACTGTAACCAGTCTTCGTCCGTTTTGCGCATTAAATGCACCATACCCCGCAACGCTATCGGCACAAGCGGGTCGGCTTGCACGATGCGCCGCACAGTTTCGGGCGCGTTCTTTACGACGGTGGCGATCACGTTTGCAGGGTCCGCAGGGTCCGCAGGGTCCTCAGTTTGCTTGCATTCTGGTTCGACTTGAGGCATTGTGTATATAAGTGATCTCAAGCGGCTTGCCGTAGAGTATGAACCATTTATTATCAACACATCTCAACTCGTCGATCGTTTGATAGCGTTACGTTGACCCGAGACATACTGAATAACTATTATGTCAAACGCACCAATGTTGACCGTTGGCCAACGCTTGCTCAATTCGGAAACCGCGCTGGATTTTTTTGAATGGGGTGTCCCGGCACCACCCGAAGATAAAAGCTTGACGAAATTCCTCACAAGCTGGGTCGTGCAAATGTTGCCGGGTGATCGACGCCAACCGCCCAGGGGTAACGAAACAATCGACGTCAACGCGGAAGATCTCCTTCAACGCATCAACGCTTTACCTATTCCAGACTCTCGCCTCACGATGTCTACCCTAAAAGCCCACACCGGAACCATTCCTACTAGTCTTGTGGGTGGACGCGACGCACGCAGTGCTCGTTACAGCTTTCAAGTGTCCGAAGACTACACAAAATTGACAATCGCCATCGAATACAGCCCAATGGTTGCGTTGCTATTAGATGGCTGGGCGCAGAGAAGGTACATGGAGTATGTTTACCCGAACAACCCGAGTCAGCTCGCTGTGTCTGAAAGTTCCGGGCGACGATCGCCTGCAAGAGGAAGGAGTCCACTTTCACCGGGTCGCACAGCTGCAACGTCTCCTGTTCGGTATCGCGCAACCTCTCCCGCCAGAGGCCGCGCACCTTTGTCCGGAACTTTGCTCACAAATCCGTCGACACGTGGGCCGACAACCAACCAACCAACCAACCAAGCATCCATTTACAGCGCCGCGGGAATCGCTCTTGTTCAACTGGGCACGGAAGCACAGTCCACCAGTCGCATCCTTGCGACTCATCGAGATCAGCCATCCGACGCCGCCGCCGCTCGCAAAACGCGCGCCTTGGGGTTCATTATCGAAATGGAAGTCAACGAGCTCAATATCCGCTTTTCGGAGTTGGTGTTTCCAAGTATAACCCTTTTGAATGGCCGAGAAGTCGAGGTAGATCCGCCTACCTCTGTCCATACGACGGCATTACAGACCTGTGGCACGATCAGTGCCGCCATGCCACTCTCGGGTTTGGCTACGAATCTGATGTTTATACACAGTCTCGGGTGGAAGCTGGCCCACCAAACCAACACGAATCTCCCCATTGCCTTGCAAGATAACAAGACATTCACGCCGGCAATTCTCAACGTGGACACGCATCGCTGGCATCATTTGGTACTCAAAAACTATGGCAAACGCGAGCAAGATACAGGGGTCGTTCACAATGGAACCTTATTATGGAGTGTTTTGATGAAGCTGATGCTGCAGGCACCCACGCACAATCAACTGGGATGGGTGATGCTACTGACACACGAACGACAAGAAGATGGAGTGAACCCGACGCCGCTGCTATCCATGTACGACAACGGAAACGCGACGGTCGCACCCTCGGTATCAATATTCGACGGCAATGACTATCATAGACGACCTTCGATGATGTACATCACTACCTTAAGCGAGAATCTGGAACGTCACATTGCATCGAATTGTGCGACTCAAATGACTGCATATCCAGGGCGTCCTCGATTGAATGCCATATCCGCAACGGTCACTCTGGAATTCGAAGCGAACGTTTACAATCATACAAAAGACACGGAAATCAGCGTGTCTGAGACGCCAAACATCAACAACACCATCCCAAGCACTGCCGATTACCACTTTTCTCATAATGTGACCAGTCGAGTTCGGTTTCAAGTGTGTGTCGTCTACTCCTTGGTTACCAAGACGAACAATGAGGCGGTCGAGATAAAAAACGTGTTCTTCACTTGGCAGCCACTGCAAGAGTCGACCAACATTCAAGAGACGGTCAACCTCTCGCAAAGCTCACAAGATGCCGCCGCATCGGCTTCCTCTGGGTTGACATCGTCGTTGCCTAAGGCCGGCATGAAGCGTGCGTTCACTCCAGGCGGCGTTGGATGCGACACTTCGGGCCTCTGGACTCAACTGGAATATCAGCCACGCGCGTTGAGAATGTTCAGCGAAGTTCATGACCTACCGACGGAATCAAAGGGTGCGCGGCTGTTTGCACATTCTGATGGAATCCAGAAACTATGCATCAAATTGGATGCCATGTTGACAGTATTGGAACTAGACCACTCCAAAGAGCTCGTTTATTCGGATGCACTTGCATTACAAGCCGTGCTATGTGGCAAAGACCTGACCTCGCCAAATGTTAGGTCGGTGTTAAAGGGTCAAATCGACAGCCGTGCGGAGGCGTCGCCATCACCACGATCGACATCGAAAAAGTCGAAACATGCGGCGATAGACTCGTCGAGTTTGGCTGACCAGCTCTTAGGCGAGCCAGTGGAAGCGAGCAACAAGGACGTTGATGCGCTTGCGACCAATTTGCATGCCCAAGTGACGTGCTCGTAACTAAGACGACGAGGACATCGCTAATAAAGTATGTGAGTTGTTTAAAAACTTTTTAGGTCGACTATGTCGGACCGTGGTGAACTCATAAGAGAACGAATATCGCAACAGATTCGAATCGCGTCTCTGACGTTGGTGCTCACTGCATGGGCGTTTTTGGCGTTTGGCATCGTCGTCTCGATTTGGTCGCGCGATAGCAACCCGCGACTCGGCACCTATGAGGCGCAAGCCAGCATGGCATGTTTCGACATCGAACGGCACCAATCGTACACGAGCATGCGAGTGCACGTCGGCTCGCCTATCGAGGCGTACAATTTGCTGATTCGCGTCGACACAGTGGGTATATGTCACGTCGATCATCTAGAAGGCGTGGTGTTTTCGATTTCCAGCGCGCGCGCCTTGGGTAGCCAGAGCTTGCGCTGCAACAACGCGACAGACCTATGCGCGGATGTGGTGTTGGCGTCCAAGTCTCCTTCTAGCTTCAGCCAGCAACAACGCATAGTCGCGCCGATTCGACTGGGCCCGCGTCACATGTTGGGATCGGAGAGCCAGAGCCTGAGCTTGGACGGCGAGTTGCATGTGTGCAAGGGAACGCGCCTGGTGGTGAGCGCCTCGCGCGCTTGCTTTTCGTCGATGGAAACACAATGGAACCCGCCGCAGGACGAAGTGCGATCGCAAAGCATCCGTTCGTTGGACTTGCACCAAACCGAAACAAATTGGCTGACCACGCGCAATCTTACTGTGTGTGGATCCTCGACGAAGCAGCCGATCTACGTTGCACCCTGTAGCGTGCGTGTCGATAGCACCTGGAGCTCCCTCATTTTCGATTCGGAAGCGACAACCGACATCAACGCGGCCTTTGTGCGATTTATGCGCAACGGGCTGCATTGCAATCAAGACCAAACGGCGCAAAGCTTGCGGATTATGAATGCGCTTGAGACGGCGTGCGATACCTTAGGCTTGAATACGCTGGATCGAGCGGCGCTCTTGTTATGCCATGGCGTGCCGATCTTTGAGTATGGCGCGATTGCCTCGTCCGACTACGTGCTGGAATTGTTCCGTCCCAATGAGCTACACAATACACCTCGAAACGCCGTCGTCACAGATGTGGTCATAGGGCAGCTGCGTTGGTGGAACGACGAATCGTTGGATGGGTTGGCATTGCGCTCGCCGACAGGCTCGACGCGACAGGGCGACCAAGCGGCGTTCGATACATCGATTTATCGATTGGCAGTGATGGTGTTGGCGGCACTCATCATGTGGACGCGCAAAGAAGATCGGACACACCAGAGCGACAGCGTGCTCTTGAGCTGCATCGACATGCTGTACCACGACGTCGAATCGATCGAAGAGCTGCAAAGCCTCAACCACGAGCACGACGAGCACGATGAGCACGACGAGCACGACGAGCTCGTGGGGGTACATCATGTCAAAGACGACGATTTCATGTACGCGCACGTAGACACGCCGCTTCTGTCGCGCTTCTTGGGTCTGTTGGCCATCGTCGCACGCTTTGTGGTTGCAACGATCATGGGACGGCGCTTGCGAGCGGACACGCTGGGGGTGTTGGTGATCATGGAGCAAGTGGCGGCGTCTTGCAGCCTGGTGCATTGGTCCCAATTGCACCTGTTGCGCATCTTTCACGTGGCACAATCCGATCGACGTCCGATGCTGGGTGGTTCGTCTGCCGTGATTGACGTGGCGTGCGCCACTATGGTGACCTTCGCAGAGACGCCACTTTACAGCTCAGACAACAACTTTGACGACATTGCGCGCCTGCTGACCGCCATGCTGATCACCATGGCCTGCGTGACACGAACCGTCTTCAGTGCGAGCTGCTGCGCCGCGGGTGTGCTGCCGTCGATCAACGACGCGCGCAAAGTGCAACACAGTCTGGAATCGTGGATCTCGTTGCTGTACTGGTGGTTACAAGGCGTGCAAACCGTATTCATTTTACAACAGCTCTTCGTGATGCCGTTTTCGACCATCCTTGCGCATCGGAGCGTGCAAGATCCGGCGCTGGTCAGCCTATGCATCTACGTTGCGTTGGTCGCCATCGGCGCCTGTCCGCGTCTGACCACCAATTCCCAATCGATTGTGCGTCACAGCAAATCGCACAAGCAAGCGTAGTAAAAATATTCGACTTTTGTAAGAGTTGAAGTCAGGCCCATCCGACGACCGGAGCGGACGCGATCGCACAATCGGTCAGGTTTTGTCGTTTTGGGAGTCGGGCAGAAAATTGTCGCTATCTACAAGTTAGAAGGGGTGCTCCCCCCGGTAGGCCAACTCTGACCGAATCGGTACACACCAACTTGCTCGTTTTTGGCGCACTTTCTTGGAAGATGTCGTCCGCTGCACCAGCCGCACCCGACGCTCAGGAACGCAAGCAGAAGAAACTCGAGGGCATCATCAAAAAGAAGACCTCGAAGGCGGCCAAGGCGGGGCTGATCATGCCCGTCGGACGCGTCCATTCGGCGCTCAAATCGGGCTGCTATCACCGCGGTCGGTTGAGCGCCGGTGCGCCCATCTTCCTGTGTGCTGCACTGCAGTATTTGCTCACGGAGCTGATGGAGTTGAGCGCGCTCAAGCTTACCAAGGGCAAGAAGGAGGAGACAGGCATCCGCATCACGCCGCGTCGCATCATGCTTGCCATCTCCGAGGATGCTGAGTACAGCGCGCTCTTCCGCAACGTCAAGATCCCGAACGCCGGCATCGCGCCTACGCTCAAGGCTAGGAAGGTGTCCGACTTCAAGAATGAGCACATGGGCGTGGTAGCAACGAAGGCGCCAGTGCCAGCGCAAGAGCCGCCAGTAGAGCCCGAGAAGGCGGCGCCGAATCCAAAGAGCAAGAAGGCGAACAAGAAGGCGAACAAGAAGGCGGATAAGAAGGCTAAGCAACCGAAGGACACCGACATGGTCGACGATGGCGAGGACAGCGAGGAAGACGCCGAGTACTGAGCGCAGCGGTACTCGAATGGAATACGGTTGGTTCACTTGTTACAGGGGAGTTGGGCTGACTTCCTCGCAGAGAAATGCTGCGAAACACGACAGAGACTGTCCTGTGACCGATATTGTCCGGTTTGGGTCCGTTTTGTAGTTTGTGTGTAGCTGGTAATGGATAAGGGTATAAGAAGTGGTCCACGTTTTGTGTCATTAAAATGGAGGCCTCCGTCGACGAGGCTCTGTATGCGTGCGGTCAAGTTTTTGCGGCACATCGTGCTGGCCTTTGAGTCGGCATGGGTCGACACGTCGTCCATTTACCTGTTTGGCACGTTCATAAGCGGGTACTCGGGCAATTTGAACCACATGGGCATCGCCACGTCGCGCGGCAACGGCCTTCGCGTGGCGTTTGTCTTTGCGATGTACGCGGTCTATCTGGTCGGCTTTGCGGTGGCGCACATGCTCCTGCGAAGCCGTCATCCGGTGCGCATCTTCATCACTGGAGCATTGGAGGCACTGCTGCTCTTCTTGTGCGATCTGATTTACAATACGGCGGTGCGCCCGAATGAGCTCGATTCGCTTGGCGAAACGTCGCATCCACCACCGGATGGCACGACAAACGAGCAGGTTCCTTGGATCCTCTTGTTGGCGAGCGCCGGCTTCGCCATGCAAAACGAAGTCGCGTACTACACGTCGGGCACATCGGTTGTGACGCTGATCACAATCCACTCGCAAAACATTGTCATAGCCTTCTTGGACAGCTGGGTCTTCTCGGAGGATGTGCGCATCCGGAAGACGGTGCGCGACGTCGAAGCCTCGATGATTTTGGTAGTCAGTTACATCCTCGGTTGTTTTTTGGCGGGCGTTTGGGTTGTCTTTGGCCAGCGCGCGAGTCCGTGGGCGTTCACGCCGATCGCGTTTTTGATTGCAGTACACACCTTGTCTGAGGCGGTGGGCGAGTGTGTGAGCCGTATGCCGCCTGTGGAACGGCGCGTTGAGCGCATGCCATTGGGCGACCGCGAGCAGCGTCGTTTACTGGCGGCGCAGAGAGAGATGGCGAATCGTCGCATGATGGCCGCCTGAGAGCTCGTAGCAGCTCGTATTTAGTTGCGCTATATTTTGAAGCTGACAGGGACCGCTTACTGTGTATATCCTTTGAGAGACGGCCTTATGACCGTCTCGAAACGGGTTCGTCCGTCTTGTTTGGAAGCGTCCGGACTCCATGTCAACCCTTCTAAAACAAGAGCCGTCGACGCCTTGGTTCACCAAGTCTTGGCGCTTGTGAGTATGTTGGCACGAGTGCGTCTGAACGACGTTTTACGCACTTTGGACAAGACGCAGCTCGTGTTGTGCTTCGAGACGGACTCACTGTTGTCTTTGGCTGTGCTGCGCCTTCCAATAGTCTGTAAAGCGGTGTACATGAACCTGATGCCGTCGACGGCAGAAATGACAATGTTGTGCTTCCGCTTGGCGTTGCAACGGTGCTCTTTGGCCGAGCTGCATGCAAACAACCGTCCCAAACGACTGTCCACCGGTCATGAAAAGAAGAAGGCGTCATCGCATCGCTGGTGGTTTGCATATGACGACGGCATGTCTAATCTGTTGCGCAAACTTGGAACGTCGAGCCACATCCGGATAGGATCGTCAACCGCGGTGGCTTCAATGAGTCGTCAACGGGTGAAACAATTGACGTCGTATTATGTCGATGCGTCCACGTGCGCCCAAGACCAGGCCTGCGGCGCCTGCGACGAAGAAACCTCGATTCAGACGATTCCTGCCGTGGTTCGAAAATGGACCAAAGTGTTGGCCGACATGCAAACGACTTCGCTGGTAAACAAGAGGACGTGTCGTCGCAATGGCTGTTGCAATGCCGTTGGACAGTGCAAGAGTGGGAAGTGTCTTCTGACTTTGTGCACAAGCAGCAGCAAATCATTGTCATTTTTAGATTATGTAACAGTCGTTGGCGGGCTCGGATTGCGCAGCGTGCAGCTTTGCACGTGCTTTTGTTCCTCCGAGTGTTTGCGGCACGTGCGCGCGAGCATCCCGTTGGCGCTCTCTACACGGCAACTGCACGCTTGGAAACGACTGGATTATCCGAAGGGCTCTTCCGACTCTTCAAAAACGCGCATTTCGTTACATGACGCGCATCCCCAAGCCCGTGGCAACGACAACGATCCGCTTTTGGAAATCACGACGATGCTGCAACAGGCACTGGACCGCAACCGTATGTTGAAGGATGCGGGTCGTCGCATGTGGGAAGATGTGCCCTTGTCGCTCGTGGACCGCGAAATGATCCATCGAATGTACACGCGTTGTTACAACGTGGACGTCGGCGTCTTGTACATCTTGCAACTCAGACACGGCTTGCAAACCGGTTGGTCACAGCTGCGACAGATATCGGGCGCCATTGGCGCTTGTGGCACGAAACAGGCGCTAGATATGGCCGTTCGATGTTATGAAGAGGCTTCAAACGGAGAATCGCTTCCAATCTTACAATCAGTACAAATGCGTGTGCCGCACGCGTACGTGACGCGTATCCGGCGAACGATGGAAGAGATCACCGAGCGAGAGCACAAGTTGATCGCGTTGTGTTAATAAAAGGGTCTGCTGTCTATGTGTTGAACTAATTAGTGTGTGTGTAAGAGCGAACGAGTTGCGCAAAAACAATGCAACTGCGTTTCGCAAACTTGCGTGGATTGGACGAGTCCATGGAGACGTCGTACAAGGCGTTTGAAGAGGTTCCACTCGTTCCTTCTGTTGCATCTTCTGAGACGACCGTCTTGCTTCGTCAACGTCTTTGGACGTGCAGCGAAACGTCAGTCGCGTTGCTTTGTGCCATCTTGTTGTGTTTTTTTGGCTTTGTGCGCATACTCGACGGCTCACAGTCGTTTGTGCAAACGGGCGTCGCCTCGCGTATGAATATGGCGGCTCCGTTTGTGTACGGGACGGCGTTTCTAATCTCGGGGCTGCATTACGCGTTCTTGTCGCTGCCACGTACGTCAGCGTCCTTAAAATATATCGACGCTTCGAGCATGGCTGTGGCGTTGGCATGGATGACGACATTGCTGGTTTTCAATGCCGCCACGCAACCGACACTGGATCGCGCGCTGCTTCCAGGGTTTCGTTACACAGCTTACATTGACGCGCCGGTGTCCGCCGGCGTTTTCATCATTATACTATTCTTATCTCGTTCGTTCACACCTTCATCTTTGACGTCGACATACGATCAGAGGGAGCCTCTCCTAATTGAAGAAGGTCAGCATAACAGCAAGATGTCGCTGTTGGAGTGGCACGCGAGCTTGGATTCGAGCGTTGTAACGACTAGACCGCTGCCACAGACGAGCAACGAGCTGCGTTTCCAGACGAAACAGCTTTTGCGTTTGGAACGTGCTTCCGGCCTCGTTCCAAACCAACTGGGCCTTTCGACATCGCTCTCTCGTCCGTCCACTCTTTCGCAGCCGCTGCTGTCAAAGGAATTGCCTTCCAAGCAGCCGGAAAGGGCGACGCGGCTGGTTTTGGAAGGCGTGGAAGGCGTAGACGTGCGGTCGTCGCATGCGCACTTTGACCCGGCGTGGGATTGGGTGCGTCAGTGTTTGCTTGGCGTCCTCATCGTGTCGTGGATCAACCAGCTGGCTCTGTTAACCGAAGGCTTACGCGTGCGTGCGAGCAATACAGCGCCTGAAGTTGCGCTGACACAAAGCATATCGTCGATTGCGTTGCTGTTTTCGGCCTACTTTCAGTTTGTAAACTGCCCCGAGAAGGTGTATCTGGTCGGCCCCGTCTTGTGGCGGCTGATGGCATTTTTGGGCGTCGCTCTGACGATCGTTGCAAGCGATGTTATGCTATTGTCCTGGCAAGCCACGCTGTGAACGTGAGACTCTCTCTCTCTCTTCGCTTTAATTGTTAAGTCTCACAATTAAGACTAATACTTAATTAGGAGTGTCGGTTTGGGCACCAGATCGGCCCACTTCAAGTGAACTTGTAAACCGCCCGCAAAGCGTGTCAAAGTGCGATCACTCAGTTTAAATTTTTACATCTCGTCTAGCCACACCCTTTCACACGTCATGAAACACACTAAAACCTTCATAACACACGCGGAACCACAGAGGGTCGAGGAGTATCTGCCGCAGAGACGCAAAATATACGATTTCTCAACTGCGTCAAGCTGCTTGTGTTGAGCGCCCCGGGGAGTGCAAAGTCATTTTCGATGCGTACGGGCGTTGTCGGCGCCGTTTGTGGCGACGTTTCCATGTACCGAAGGTCGGTGGGATGTCGATCGTGTCCAGCCGGCGAGAACCCTTGGATGTCGTCCTCCCACTGTTGCACGCGGCTGATCGACCAGATGGGCTGTTTTTCATTTGGTGGCATGACGTCGCCGTAGTCCAGATCCACATTCTCAATGTGTTGGATGGCCTGCTCGACGATATGTGTGTTGACGACGTACTCGTCGTTGGTCCACAAGATATTGAAGAGGACTGATTCAAACTTTAAGAGCATACTCTTCTGAATGTGTAGATAGTGCGCAAAGGCATCGAGGTTGTAATGCTCGTCGTTACAATGCTTGCTTGCCATCATCGCACACGTGTACGCGACAGTGCGTATAGACTCAATCGGTATTTTGCATTTCACATGTCGTAAACGTTGGGCAAGCAGGATGGTTGTTGCCATCTCGTCCGCTTCGAAACGCAACACGGTGGTCAACTTTTGCACGATTTCGCCCAGTTCGATGAATATGCGCTGTAACTGCGTGGCAGTAAACATGTTGTCCACCTTCTCGTCGGCGACCTCGCACGACGATCCTTCGATTGGTTTTGGGGTTCCATTCCGCGGCATCAGCGCATGAGATAGTAGCAACGATAGCCGATTTTGCATCGTCTCCGTTCGAAAGTGTTTTGCGTGCGCATGATCTTGGTAGACTAGATAACTCGGCATGTAGGGAGGTCTGTAAGACGGCGCCGCCGTGGAAGTTGGACATCTACTGGAGGGCGCCGAAGGTGTCGCGGGCTTGCTCAACGAATGAAACCATAATACACCCTTCTTCTTGGGTTTTATACCGCCTAGCGACGGAATCGACGTCGTCATGCAGGCGATGCGTCGCAAGTTTGGGGACCAGCTCAAAGGCTTGAAGCGTTTGATATGATGTGCCAAAGGGTCTGCTTGCGACCCTTTCAAATTGGTTTTCGCGCTTTGGATGGTCATGCAAGCGTGTACGGCGGTAGCGCTTCACTGAGGAAGTAATCTTTAATGTGTTTTATGTGAAACAGCCAAGTGCCAATCAAACAAGCTCTCTAGCGCGACTTTTTGCAAAAGCCTCGGTCTGTGTTATATATATTTTTATTTGAACATTTTTTGTGACGAATGTTTCGTCACCCGCAAACACAATCGCTCACAATCGCTCACAAATAACCCAACACCTCTCACGTCAGCAGAGACACCCAAAACCCCAACTTAATACGTGTGATCTGGCAGCTCATCGTCCTCACTGAACACAATTTCGACATCCGTCGACGCAAACTTGGCCTTAAGTTCCGAAGCGCGAGCATTCGAAATCTTCGACGTGCGCAGCTCGGTGACGAACATCGACACGCTCTTGTCGTGCGTCAATCCGATCGATTGCAGCGCTTGGGTCGTGTGCGAAAACCACGGATCCACGTCGTAGTTTGAGTAGAGGCGCCTGTTGGTGTTGTGCTCATGCTTCTTGCTCATGGCCATCAGCTTGGCGTTCGAAACGGTGCCAACCAGCGCCAGCTGTGTGGTGTACGGTTCTGCAACGTCCTTTTCACCCGGATGTGTTCCCGCATGAAAGGTTTCGCGGCGAGCTTCCTCCTGTTCGGGTGTCTTATTCGAGCTGGTTGAGCTGGTCAAGCTGCTCGAAACCGCAGTCGACTGTTGCGCCAATTGACTGACCTGTGAGGTTGCGACCTTGGACTGTTCATGAATAGCACTTGGAAACAAGCGGATCGGTTGCTCGACGTCAATTGGATCGTTCGAGCTGCCCGATTCTGGCGCCGCTGGAGTCAGCTGCTTGCGGATGAAAGATTCGTGGTTGCGAATGGCTTGTTCGTCGTTCAACATCTTGGAAGGATCGACGCAGAGCAGACGCGGGTAACCCGGTTCGCTGATCGGGATCGTAAACTTCAACTTGAGCATCTCGCTGTGGACTGTGGGCGGGTTTTGCAAGACGACCGATTCGTCATCGGCGTCGCGATGCCACAGGCGACGCATTGCTGCCTTGACCAACTTGGCAATCAGGATGCCTTCCCACATGAGCGGAAGGGATCCCGCGCACTCGGCGTCCTCCGTGGGGCTGTAGCTGGCGCTGCTGGAATAGGCTTGGTCCATTTGTGGATCTCGCACCTTCTTAGTACCACTCATGCGTGACAAGAGGAGGCGCGATTCGACTTCCCAACCGACATGACGCGATAGGGCAATGGCGTTGATTTCAATCTTGTGCGAGCGTTCGCCGGTTGCGGGTGGCGCAGCGCCATCGGTTGGATTTTGGAAGTTGAGCTTCATGATGGGCTCCTCGCAAAGCGCGCCCGTGCCGAGCTGAGCGCTGGCCGCCTTGAATCCACCACGAAGCAGCGCCGTGTCGAACGTCTGCTGTAACCAGTCGCACAGCTGGATTGCCACCTCCTCGGTCGATTTGGCGGTCGCCGCGGCGCGACGCTCGTCAAAGCATAACAGATCGTCTGAGCCCACAAAGCCATAATAGTCGCCGCCCGCCTTTTCCGACGAGAAGTTGAGAAGCCTCTCATCCGTGGAATTGGTCTTGTGCGCCGCGTCGCGCACGATGTTGGCCAATCCGCGACCATCCTTCGATTTATGTGGCGAACGGAACGTGACCACGCGCTCGGAGATCACGCGCAACGCGTCAATTGCCGCCGAGGAAGGCACCCTTAATGCATGCAGAAAGGGGCCGTTTGAAAGTTTGTCTCCGAAATCGCGAAGCGTCGTCCCGAGGCCGCTCGCGTCCACCCAGCAGTAATCGATGGTGCCCGCGTAGTTTGGGTTGGGCAGCTGCGTCGCCTTGTCTGCGTTGCCGTTGCGAGAGTGCGAGTCGCGCATGACATAATTTATGCGGCTGCGATTTTGACGCGATGACTTGCCGCTCACCGCGATGTTTGTCGGAATGCGCGCCTCCTCTGTCAACATGTCTTTGATTTCCGGCGGATCGTAATAGAGCCCCAGCGCTTGGACCGGCGGAAGGCACATCGAAATGTTTTCGAGGCTTTGCATGCCATTTCCAAACGTGTGGTTGGCTGTCGCCTGACGCTGGTCTTGCAAGGAGGTCTCGAGGCACAAGAGGCGTTTTTGAAGGGCCTCGTCGTCGAGGCCGGCCTTTTCGATCGGCGAGATGTCCATCGCCGCCACAGACGTGGTTTGGTTGCCAGTGGGCGAATGAGGGCGGTCGAATGCCGGGCGTCCACCGGCTTGCGTTTGCGGCACTGCGGCCACGCCGGAAAAGTTCCACAGTTCCTCGACTTGCATGCGCTCCAAGGGCAGTGGCGTGCGCACCGCCGCCGTTGGAATCAGCGTCTTCTTGTTCAGCTTCGAAAAATCGACCTCCTTGTTCTGGGCGCTCTTCAAAAAGTCGCTGACGGCGTCGCCCGGGCGCGCCATGCGCACCGTGTACAGCGCTTGTGTGTCCATCTTGACGGCGCGGCAGAGCGCAGACATGACGTGATCGCACAACGGATCGGCCTTTTTCGACGACATCAGCTGCAACGTGAGCGCGTGGAAGGCGACCTCGGTGGTGGGTGAGCGAAACCAGCCCAAGCAGTGACGCAGATGCTGCATTTGGAAGGCAGGAGCCTTCCTGTCTTCGATGCGCACGCCGCTTGCGGTGGTCTTGTACGTCGGATAGAGCTCTGGGTAGCGATCCTTGTAAGCGCTGTTGAGAAACACGTTGGAAGCCGCGTGCATGAACGACATGTTGCGCACCAAATTGGCGCGAACCTCCTGCTCGCGCGCGGAAGGGTTGTTGATGTCCATGTGCTGCAGCTCGTCGTCCATGGCGCCAAACATCTTGTTTGTGTGCTCGAAATCGACCTCGTACCCCGGAATGCAGTTGCGAAGCACGATCATCAAAATTGTGAGCGCCTCGCGCGTTTTGTGCAGCTCGACGCTCGGCTTGTTGTTGGGATTGGCTAGATTTGCGACGAAGGGCGGCGCGCCCGACCATGTTATCATGTGGCGCCAAAACAAAAACTGGAAGCGGTCGACAAGCGCGGCAAACTCGGTTGGAACATACTCCTTGCCACTGGCGCCCAGCATGTAGCCAGTATTGGCACAGATGGTGATCAGCGCTTGCAGCTCTGTGACGATGGTCTCTTTGGTGAAGCGTTTGCAACCATTGGAGTCTGTGCACTCAACGGTGCGCGAGTGCACATTCTTGCCGTCGGTAATCTCCTTCTTCTTGTCGTTCAGCTGCTCGCTCGCGACCTTGGCCCAGTTGGGCAGCTCGTCGTGGTACGCAATCGTACAATTCGTCTCGCTGTTGCCATTCTTGTTGGCCTTGTCGGACGTCTCGCCTTGCGCTTGGATGCGACCCTTCAACAGGACCGCTTCGAGCATCTTCATCAACGTCGATTTGCCGCCTCCGGGTGCGCCCATAATGAGCAACGCCAGTTTGGTGTCCAGATCGGCCACCGCGTTAAAGCTTGTGAAGTAGAGCATCAACCACGAGCGAGAGGACGGGCATTCGAGGATCTCAGTGGCAAACGCGGCCTCGCGTTGCATCATGTCGCCAAAGGTCGACAGGTCTTGATATACGGCTTGGTACTCTTCCGAAACGGGTGTCCCGTTGTTGCACTCGGCCAGATGCTTGCGCGCCGACTGGTACGCTGCAACCAGACCGGCGGGAAGGTCTGCCATTTCAGAAACCATCATCTCTTCGACCTCCGAGATCGCAAATTGGAAGTACGCATCGTACATGGTGGCCTTGCGCTGGGCAAACCAGCGCTTCTTGTTTTGGTAATGCTTGTACCACCAGTACGCTCGCCACAGCTTCGCGTGGCCGCCCAGCGATAGATCCCTGTTCGCCAAGTCGGGGACTGGAAGCGCGTTTCCCGCTTCTTGCCAGTGCGCCTCCACGAGTGTTTGCAAAAGCGCGACGGCTTGTTCGATGCCTACAGCGCGCGTAGTTGTCGACGTCAGAAGCGAGTTGATCGACGCAATGCGGCCGTCCTTTTCGACATTGACCCACTCGCCAAGGATGCGCTTGTAAAGCTTGTACAATTTGTCCAAGCTTGTGAGATGATGTTTGCAAAAGGCGTCGAGCTCACCGTAGACTTGCAACAAGCGCTGATAGACCCTGCGCTGCGGGCGTGGAGAATGCGTCTTGATCGCCTGATTGCGCCCATTTTTGGAAGCGTTGCGATTGTCGCCGTACTGCTTCAAGTCTTCGACGGTCGATTTGCCGTTGAGTTGCTTCTCCATCGCCTGGCTGAAGTCGCAAAAGTGCGTGTTGCGATCCCATTCCGTCGGCTCTTCGTTCATGCACGACGTAAAGGAACGAATGGCGATCGTCGATTCACCCACGGTTGGATCGAGCGCCAACGCGCGTCCAAAGCCCTGTGGATCGTCGCGGCGGCGATTGTCGACGACCGCTGTCAAGACCTCAAGACGAAAGGAGCGCGTGTTGAGCATGATCTGCGGGAGCGGCGTCGTCAAGAGATTGAGCGCCGGATTGAGCATGAACAGCAGCTTCAATTGCTCGCCAGCGATGTCCTCCGAGGGCGCAAAAAGGTACTTGCAGTGCGGCTTCTTGGCAAGGGCCGCCGTCTCGCAAATGTAGCTGCCGTGTTGCAGCTGCTTGCTCCACACCTCAATCGGCGACCCGTCGGGCCATGCCAGCCCGAACTTGAGCGGCTGGTCGTTAAAGTTGTTCGGATTGGTCAAGCTCATGCGATACCCGAGGGCCGCACGGTGGTTGGTCAGCCTCTCGTCGGTGCACAACTCGAAAGGCACGTCGACCCCCTGCGTCGTCGACGAGTTCTTGTCCGATTGCTGGTCCTTGTGCGACGAAACGGCCCTAATCGAGTGCACCAACTCCGCATTCGTGGTGATGTCGCGTGCGCACTGCTCGGCGTATGTTTTGCATAACACCTTTTGGCCCATCGCCTTCTGCATGCGCGCCGTTTGCATCATGAATTGCACGCCGCGATCGGTTTTGTAGTCGGGATCGAGCACGATGAACCAAACGCGAATGGCCACGATTTGCATGGCCCCCTCTTCGCGGTCGCCCGTGAACGAGCGCATCGAACAGAGCGAATGGTCGGCCGCCGTCTGCTGGCGAACTCCCCCCGAATCGGTCTTTTCCGCCTCGAATTGCTGCCTTTCGGTCGCTGGTTGCGTGTGAACCTCGGGTTTCTTGTGGTCTTGCGGATACCCGCGCACAAACTCAACGCAGCGCTCGCGCATCTGGATCACGCGCTCAGGATCATTCGGATTCTTCCAGAAATACTGGCGAGGGGACGCCTTCTCCTTCTTGGCCCTCTTCTTTTGCGGACCACCCGAACGCGGCGGCCCATCCTCACCGTCGCGATCACCGTTGCGACCGCTGCTACCACCGCCGCCATTCAGCCCGCTGTTGCTCGACGACAAGTCGATGGTTCCGTTGTCTTCTTCTTCGTCCACACTTTCCACTTTGGTCATGTCGGAACCCAACTTGTTGACGCCGTCCGTCTGACATTCGATCAGGCCAATCAGCGTAAACGTGCGCTTGATCGAGGCAGCGGCCGACGAACGCTTGTCTTCCGAAGGATCCAGCTCCGAAACGTCGGTGCGTGGCTCATCGAGCGTGGTTGCGTCGCGCGACAACTTCCACAGCGGGATGTTGACGCAGATCGCATCAGAGCACTCGATTACGTGACACGTTTGCGAGTTTTGCGAGTCGATCAAGCCGTCGACTTGCATATTGACAATGTCTTCGTCCTCGTCGTCCTCGTCCTCGTCGTCCTCCTCGTCGTCCTCCTCGTCGTCGCCTGCCTCGCGACGCGCCTGGCGTAACGACGCGGCGCGCTGCTGCTCCTGGTGCGACTCACCGCTGTCGTCGTCGAGCTTCGACACGATTTTGGAGCGCTGCATGCGGTAACGAGCGTCATCTTCCAGCGGATCCGTCTTCCATGCGTCGTTGCACGCCAAGCGTGAATCGGATCCGTCAGCGCATTCGATCGGCGCCTGCTGCGCCGCCGTCCACGTGTCCGGAGGTGTCGATGGCTTAGAAGGCTTGACGTTCGACGATCCTAGCAACAGCACACGACGACGACGATAGACGCTATTATCAACATTTTGTGAAACAGCCGCCGGTTTTGTAAGCGAGCACATGTGGCCATATCCCGAGATCTTGATCTTGTTGGCCGTATCTTTCGTATCGCCCGGGGGCAACCAAGCGCGCCCCGAATCCATGGCGTGCTTCGGGAACAATTCATAAACATTCGACCCGGTATTCTCATCCGAAGCGGCCGACTCGCCCGATCCACCCTCCGCTGCCGCATGTGGCGAAACATCGTCCTCTTGCACATCTCCCACCACAGCCCCACCTTCCGCAGGCGCCGCCTCTCCCTGTGATGCCTCTCCCTCTACAGAGGCTTCGTCATCGAATTCGTCATCGTCGTCCATATCTCCTACATACTGGTCATGAGGCTGCGCAGCACCGTAGCTGCGCTTCAAGGAGACTGGGTGTGACGAACCCGACATTTGCTACAAAGACGAGCAAACGCGCTCAAGTTGTGGTCGAGTTGTAAGTAAGTCTTACTGAGAAACGTCTGTCGTCTAGCCCAACACCCCTGACACACTTGACTCACTTGACACGACTCGCTCACTTGCGTGCTTATGCCTAGCGGACCGATCATTCGTCACAACACCTTAATCGTGCAACATGTGTATCGCCGTCGTTGGATACGACCTACCTCTATAGCAAACTCGAGCACCTTGGTTTAGAACATAATCCTGTTCTCAAGCAGATTCGATCTTCTAAAATAGTGCTCGACTTTACTTAATGGAAATACATTTCATAAGTACACTTATAAGAAAAAAGGAATCTATGACCATTTACTTATGTGATTAAATTTAATTGACGTTTTGGTGGTGGAGATTTTCTGGAGATTT
>Ga0302126_10000730_pt1 | contig 20741 bp, 12 predicted proteins | sample CB4_20m_MG_FD_203108 | JGI IMG/M metagenome (GOLD analysis project Ga0302126, IMG submission 203108) | Marine microbial communities from Western Arctic Ocean, Canada - CB4_20m | ecosystem: Environmental > Aquatic > Marine > Oceanic | place: Canada: Western Arctic Ocean | collected 2017-09-24 | reverse complement strand
ATGTGTCACTTTGCGCACGTGCGAGCGCAATCGCCAATTGGAAGACGTAAGATCACTGCGCAACTGAACCGTGAGAAGCTCAAGAAGTTCGTTACGGATGGATCTGTTTCAACGGCGCAGAACTTTTCTGAATCGTCTCAGCAATCGCGAGCTTATCAGTTAGGAAGCCAGTTTACGCCGCAAATACATTCGAGAAAGGACAGTTTATCGAAGAGAGCGATTTTTAACGTCCAAATGGCGAATAAGAAGCGCTCGAGCTCTAGCGCGAGTGTTTTAAGCACTCAGCAAGCTCACGAGAACTCGTCTTTGACGAAGACTGATGAAGCGGTCGCTATGGCATCCGGGCCAAGGAGAGAGAACAAGGAGAGATGGTTAACGAAGACTTTGTTCGTCGAGTTAGGCGTTGGGACTGATCAGCACGGACAGAATGGGACAAAGGCGGCCGTGCGCGCGTGTAAGGATGCGATTAGTTTCAATTCGTTGCCGGCCATGGCGGACTTGGTGCCGGGCGGTTACGGAGGCATGAAGTTGCACGTGTTAATCGCGGCTCCGATTAAGAAATATCCAGTCGACGTGGAAGAAGTGAAGAAGGTATTTCCGTACGGTTCCGTCGTAGTTGACGTCGTCGAAGGTGGGATGATTGCGAAGAGCGGGATCGCGATTGAAGAGATGGGCGATTACTCGTCCGCGTCGGAAGAAGATGATGATGGCGATAACGTCGCAAACGATGACTTCGTCGTCGTCAACGCAGCCGTGAGCGTTGGGTGGTAAAAAGAAAAAAAACGTAAATAGAAAAACATCAACAACATACATATAATAATAATACTATATAAAGACAACAAACACAAATATAAGTTGATATGAGGATGATGAGCGCGCGCTAAATAATAGAACTATAGAGTAAAGAAGTCTCATATCGGACAGAGATTGTACGTCATATTAGATTAGTGATTAAATCAAAGACTTCAATATAATACATATATATACATTTTATAATCCAAGCGCTTCATCCCAGTTATTTACTTTCTCGACTTTCTCTTCTTCTTCTTCTTCTTCTTCTTCTTCTTCTTCGTCGCCGCGTTCACTTTCTTCGCTTTCGCTCAAGTATTCAGCCGAGTCTCGATATAAATTTGAGCGTCTCGAGTTTGGTACTCTCACGGATAGATCCGTTCTCGGTAAAGTGAGCACGTCGAGAAAAGAGACTTCGTTATCGTCTTCGTCTTCGTCTTCTTCGACGTCTCCGTCTTCTTCTCTAACTTCTTGTGACGACGACGACCTCGAAAACCAATCATCATCCGAGTCGTCGTCGTATTCATGAACGTTTCTGTTGTCTACGTTATTATTATTTGGAGGCGTTTCGGGAACTTTGCATTCATCATCATCATGACGACGAAGAGAAGAAGATGAGAAGGATGAAAAGGACGAAGATCTCGGCGAAGGCGACCTTGGAGAGACTTTCGTCAACTTTTCATAATCGAGCTCTTCGATTGCAATTGAAAGCGAAGACTTGATTGTATTCGAATGCGTGTTATTAATTTTCCTTGACGGTCTGATGTTTTTGTATGCACTGGATAATAATTTGCTCCCGAGCGACGATGACATCCTTGCGTTCAAATCGGCCGTTGAAGAAGAAGTAGAAGAAAAAGAATACCTAACGTCATGATCATCTTTTTGCTTCTTTCTCACTGGACTTATCGCTGCATGAATTGCAGAAGCGCCGTATGTTAATAGTTTTGTATGCTGCCCAATATCCATGGCTTTTTGTTTATTGTTCGTTGTTTTCGCGCCGCCGCCGCCGCCGCCGCTAACGGTCGCCTTCTTCTTCGCAATAACAGACGCGTTTTTATTATCATTATTTTCTCCTTCACTCAAGAAGAGAATAGATTTTCGTTCAACGCCGTTCGGGAAATCGACGCTCGATGGAACATAATCATCTTCACCGAAAAATCCACCTGAGGATAACCTATCACCTCTTAAAGTCAAAATGCGTTTGATTAAACACGTTCCAGAAACGCGGATTTTCTCAATCGCGTATTTTTTCTTCTCAGCCTGGTCGCCGAAGCACTCCTTCAAAAGTTGCGGCATTGGAATGATAAAATTTACCCACGAATCGTAAACGAACTGGCCGTTAGTATTTTCCGACGAACAGCGCTCGATATCGTTTTCGCCCATATTTTCTTCACTCTTTTTAGATCTAAAAGAAGAAGAAGAAGAAGGAAATTTATTTTTCGCAACGACGCTTTTTTGTTTTTGCGCCTTCTTCTTATTATTATTATTAGAGCGTATCGGCACTTGACAATGCAAAGGTGACTTCTTCATCTCCAAAAACGCCGTCGAAATAACTACGCGCCTCCTATCTCGTTTCGTTTCCGTTTCCGAAAACACCAATTCAATCGTAAACTTCTCTCCAGCTCTAGCGAACATTTGCAGGCATAACAGCGGCTGTACCAGCTGTACGTTTTGCTGTAAAACGGTCTCTATACCGCTAATACCCGTCCCGGATGAAATGTTCGTCTCGAGCTGAACTGCGTACCCTCTCGCCGTTGCATCGTATCTTCTATGCGTGTTACTACAGAGTACTCTCGCTCGTGTGTTCCCAATCGCAGTCCATTGTACTTTTTGTTTCTCTCTCACTGCGGCTGAAGAAGAAAAATGAAGAGCCGAAGAATTAAGTCCTCCTGTTCCTCCTAGACACAAAGACGACGACGCCTTCGAAGAAGAAGAAGAAGAACCCAACGCAGACGCGGTCGTTCCAACATAACTTTGCGCTTCACAAAACTTCGTCGTCCCTGCATCAAAAACCTCCACGTGCGTACCCCCTTGATACATGGAAAACATAATTAATTAAATCGTTGACCAAAGAAAGGGCTCGATTAAAAAACACGCGAACCCGCGTCTCTCTGTCTCTCTCTGTCTCTCTCTCTCTCTCTATATATATAACAATCACACACACGAACACTTCTATGAGTTATACCGAAGTTCTATGTGTATATTTTTTGTCGTGATTCGGACCTTTTTCGATTTAAGCGCGCGCGCGTTTGATTTAGAAGTATTGTGATCATAAATACATTTAAAATCTAAAATTTCCCTAAAAAAAATATTTGAAACCCTAAATTCACCAATCCCATGTTCCCCTCACATTTTCTCGCGTCATAAAGGAGACCAATACTAAATAATAAGAAAAGATGGACGCGCAAGACGTCGTTCAAAAACTCTCGTTCGACGTCGTCGACGTCACGCAAGAGTACACAAACATCTTCTCCGAGACCTTTAACGAATCTCAAGAACGAGCTATTAAGATAGCGAAGAAAGATCCAACCTGTGGGACCTTGAGAGCGTAAGTTATTGGAGCGCATCATGAATTATTCAAAATTTATGTTTTTGAAATTCGTTTTGGAATTGGGAGATCTTTGTTTTGTTATCCTCGTTTCGTGCGCTTCCGGAGAGTTATTTCGATTCACGATAGCGCGTGCGTGTGTTGTTTTCATTATTAACGTCTTCTTCTTCTTCTTCTCCTTCTTCTTAAACGTCGCGATGTGATGTTTTGTTAAATATTGTTTTAAAAAACAGAGCTCTGAAAGAATTGAACCAAACGGAAGAATCCATGGAGAAAATATTAGAAGTGGCGCGAGAGAAAGCGGTTGGGAATTCGGCACAAGATTTAGACAGAATACGAGCTGGAATCAAGCGATTAAAGTTCGGGACGTTAGAGTTATCGACAGAACAAGGGTTTTTGAAAGCCTTGTTGTCTGGCGATGAGTTTAATTGGAAGTTCATCGAAGAATATAAAGAGTCCGAGCAATATAAGGAGTTACACGCGCAAGTGAAACAATTGCAAGAAGAGAATAAGAAACGCGAAGAAGAGACAAAGAACGTGATTAAAAGCATTGATGAGGAGTATAAGAAGTATTTAGAAGAGAAGGAAGAGTTGCAGAAGATTATCGATGAGGTTGCGCAGTTAGAGGACGAATCGAAAGCGGCCGAGATGAGAGAATTGGCGAGAAGCCAAGGATTGCAGCACGTCTCGAGTTCCGAGCGTGAAATTGATGAAAAGAAAGATAAAGAGACTTTACAAAGTGAGTTAATTAAACTCGATAAGGCTTTGAGAGAGGTGAATAGACAAATCTCGCAGAAAGAAGGAAGCTGTAAAAAAATTGACCAAGAGATTGCGCCTTTGGAAGCGCAGTATGTAGAATTACGAGCGCAATCAAAATATCTCATCGGCGTTTCTAAAGCGGCAGCAAGAGAATCAGAAGCTTCGAGGACGCTGGCAGAAATGTCGGCAAGAATTCAAGAGCAAATAAACTTAGTATCAATGCTTCAAGGCACGGAATTGCTCGATATTTCCGAGAATCAGATTTCTTTACGTTTGGCTTCGCACTTACCAGAAACGGATAAATGGGCAATGGAATCGATGGGAGCGAGAGGTGTTGGACGAGTGACTCACGCGGTGACGCTCGGTTTCATTCCACAAACCGCTCGATTGGAGTATATTACATTAGATCCAGCCGATGCGCCTATTGAAGACGTTGCGAGGATGTATCTCGGCACTACAGATTGCGCGAGCGTTTTGTGTAACATTCGCGACAGAATCGCAGCCACGGCACAGAGGTGCGAGGCATTAGCAGCAGCAGGAAGTCGCTGGGCTTTACGATGGGATGCTATGCAAGTCAATGTCAAGGCGGCGCTAGGTTCAGACGGAAAGGCGCCAGTGGCCGTGTTCGAAGTACCTTTTGAATGGCCGAAAGTTAAATCTGCAGAAATCCGCGTCGTAAACGTTGAGAATGTAAACCCAAGAGTTGCAGGTATGGTTGTAAAAATATGCGCGGAGAAAAAGCTCAGAACGATTGGAGAAACGTTAAGGGCAACTTTAGAAGCCGAACAAATGGCTCAGGGAAATTTAGCAAATTTGGCCTAATTTATAATTTTATTTTCGATACCACACAAAAATTATCTATTTTTTCTTCCTCAATTGTCGTTTATTACCAGCAGCTGCATCGGTAGCCGCAGCAGTTTCTCCACCACCATCAGCATTGTCTTTGTCGTTCTTATTATTATTATTATTATTATTATTATTATTATTATTATTTTGTTTTGAGCCTCCTCCTTTAAATTTCGGTAAAAACCTTCCCGTTTCATCTACTCTTCCGCCGCGATCGGGTACTTGACCAATTGTTACCGTCTTTGCATCAAAACCTCCCTCGGCAATGAGCAAAGCTTTTGTTTTATTCCTAGTACCACTGCCTGCTTTTAATCCGGATCTTGCGATATCCGCACCTCGCAAATCTAACAAAGAATTGGGAACTGTTATTTCCGTAGGTTCCCCAGACGCGAGCGCAAAAGCTTCTTTTTCAAACCTTGCGAAATCGTCATCCTCCATAGTCCTCGTTCTTTTTACTCCACCGCCGTTGTTTTGATTAATACTACTTTTTGACAACGATTGCACGGAAACACCAGCGCGTTTCGCAATCATCTCTCTCCTCTTCTTGAACTCTGCCTCGATCGCCTCGTTCGCTTCTTTCGTTATATTCATCTGCGAAGCGCTCATCGCTTCCAACTCTTCTTTTGTAATCACTCTTTTCTTATGCAACTCTATTACAACGCCGCCGGTATCTTCCTTCTTATTGTTCGCACTCACAAACTCATCTACGACACGTTTCGCCCCGAGCGCGATTTCTCTCGCCGTATGCGCTGGATGGTACCCAAACGCTTTCGCCCCGGCGACTTCCTCCAAAAGTCTAAATTCTTCCGATAACCCATTTTTTTTCATCGTCGTTGTATTTTTCATTCTTTTATTATTCTCTCGCTCGTTATTAGTATTATTATTCGCGTTTTTCATCATCATTTTATCCTGCACGTCCTTCAAAATTCTCGCCGCTTGCAAATACGCGACTAAGATCTCAAACACCCTAAAAGTCCCAATTTTATCGCGTAACCTCTCATCTAACATCGTCGCCAGAACAGCGAGCGCCCCTAACGCTCTACTCGCGCAATCCTCAATCGACGTCCCTCTTATGTTCTTCAAAGTCACGCACGATTGTAGAGCTAAAGCGACGTTATCGGCGCCAGTCCTTTTAATCAACGGCCCAATCGCGCAAGCGACGCTCTGCGCGATCTTCACGAACGTCTTCGGGTTATTCCTATGATCTCTCAAAGTAGAAGGTTCTGCGTCTACTATATCGATTCCGCAATCGATCAAGCGCTCTAATAACTCTTTTCCGTGTGTATCCACCTCTTCCTCGTTGTTTTCGTTTTCTTCATTATTTTCATCGTCTTCAGCATCATCACAAGTCGTTTTCTTCTCCTTCTTCTTCGTTGAATTCATCGTCTTTTCCGCTCGGCTGAGTACCTTGAGTCAAATTATGATCGATCGATACGCGGGGCCAAAATAGAACGACAAACAGAGAAGAAGACGCGGCGGTCGTATTCAGTACACAGACAGACACACACAGACAGACAGAGAGAGTGTAAAGTCTCACGCGCACTCAATTTTCTTTCCTTCAAAGTAGAAACGCACTCGTCCAAAGGACACAAACAAAAACACGCGCGCAGCTCTCGCTTCCCCTCTCTCTCTTCCTCTTCCTCTTTGCTCTTCTTCGTTTCCTTTGTTCTGATATATAAAACTGGAGTTCGAATAAAGCATAGGATATAAAAAAGTGCGGGCTGGATATAAAAAAGTGCACGCTGGATTTCCAAAAAGTGGAAGAAAGACGGAGAATATCCGTACTAACAAAACACCCTTTAAATGAGCAAAAAATGCCAAAAACGACCACTAACTCAAAATATGCAAAGCTCCCTTGAAATAAATGGAACAAATCCTCCACAGCAGAGAAAGTCACTTCGTTGTTGGAAACAGAGACATTGTTTAACTGCGCGGTGTCGTTTATTAGTACACCGAGGTACGCGGTAGAGCTGGGTCAGTGAAGAACACTTTTCGAAAGCGAATCGATCTCGAGAGTGAGAGAATGTCGCAGCAGCAAACATCATCAACGGCACAGAATGGAACGCACCAGAACAAGCCTACTACGCAGCAACAACAGGAGTTCGAAAAACGAAGGATTGAACACCAGGAGCAATTAAAAGAAAAAGCGCGAACGATCTCGCACTACTTAAGGACGAACAAGCGATCGGAATTAGAATCGAGGTCGGCAAAGTTAAGGGACGAACGAGTCGAGTTCTTTCGAGCGAAAGATTTCTATCGCTTTTTAAGGTCAGATTCGCAATACGTGGAGAAGGAGTGTCGAGATCAGGAGGAGAGCTTTAAACTGTTCGAGAGAACGAATAGGGAGCAAATGACGGGGACGATTGATGATAAGATCTTGTTCATTGGTTCGATGTTAGTACATCTTGGATTCGTGCAACGCTGCGAGAGGCAGTTCAAAGAGGCTCGTAAAGGGAGGACGAAGAAAGTGAAGTATCCGCACTATTTGGAAAAGGCGAAAGATCAAAGTTTTAAGAAGGATGGGTTTTATGTGTGGACGTATCACGAACCAATGAGTTGGGGGTTTTTGATCATGAGTTGGGCAGTCGCTGCGTTCGTTTTACTCGCGTGTTTGTTCCCGTTGGCGCCGATTTGGGTGAAGAAGATTATTTTATACGCGTGTATGGCGTTTTTGTCCTTTTTTACGGTTGTGATTATAATTAGAATAATCGTTTTCGTTGCTGTTTGGTTAGTCAGTGGAAGGCAGTTTTGGATTTTGCCGAACATTGCCTCGGATGAGATTCCAATTAACGAAGTGTTTTCGCCGATGTGGTGCTTCGACGATTTGGACGCCTCAGGGAACGTCGTCGGTAAATTTGGTCTATTGCAACGCATTTTGGGAACTAGTATTTTAACCGTCGGTGGCGCGTTTATTTATAAAATCGCTCCTGAGAAAACTGTCGCTCTCAAACTCATGAGTAGATCTCACGATGCGATTTTAGAACAGTTTCATTTAAAGAAAGGCATGCTCGAAGAAGGCAAAAACGAAACGAAAAGTTTAGACGGGAAAGATTTGCAAAACTTGACCGCCGCCGATACGAACGTTTTGCTGAACGAAACAAATAACGCGAGCAAAATTAACTCGAGTGCGGATGCGTCGGTGCCATTTTGCGAGTTGTTTCCAGAAGACGACGAGTGTTTTGATTATAAACCGAAGACAAATGACGAAGGAGGAGAAGAAGAAAAAGAAGAAGAAACGACGACGACAACGACGACGAGTAAACATGCGGAGTTGTAATTTTAATTTTATTAAATACACACATGAACATTAACATCTATTATTACTAGTATTGTTATTATTGTTATTATTATAAATAACGGCTTTTCCGATGAACAAAGCCCATGGCATCTCTAACATCGGCCACGGTCTTTTCAGCGACCTCGTTCGCTTTAACCGCTCCTTTCTCTAAAACATCGTCTAAATAGCCTTGTTCGCTAATGATATCGTTATATTTTTCTTGTATTGGCTTTAAATGATTAATGACGACTTCGGTCAAAGCTGGTTTGAACTCTCCCCAACGCATCGATTCGCAATCTTTCAACACTTCTTCGGGAGTTTTTCCTGAACACAATTCATAAATAGTCAATAAATTCTTCGCCTCAGGTCTATCATCTGCATAGCTCATCCCCTCAATTGCATCTGTTTTACATCGTTTAATCTTTTGCACGATGATATCGGGCGAATCTAAAACGTTGATCCTACTCCCCTCGGCTGGATTTGATTTCGACATTTTACTCGAGCCGTCGGTTAAACTCATCACTCTCCCTCCAGCCTTCGGCGTAAACGCCTCTGGAACTATCAAAACATCCTTCCCTCGAAATTTCCCACTCGGACTCTTCTCGTTCTTCCCTCTTTTTTTCCACTTATTCCCTCCGTACATATTATTAAACCTTCCGGCGATATCGCGCGTTAATTCCAAGTGTTGCCTCTGATCTTCTCCAACCGGGACTAAATCGGCGTTATATAGCAAAATATCAGCAGCCATTAACACTGGATAATCGAGCAACCCAACACTTACTTCTTCCCCAGCTTTCCTCGCCTTCTCCTTGAACTGTATCATTTTCTCCAACCAGCCAATAGGGCTCACGCAATTCAATAACCAACATAACTCGCTATGCGCCGCGACGTGCGATTGCACGAACACGCTCGCCTTATCCGGGTTCACCCCACTCGCTAAATATATCGCCGCCGACGCCTTTGTCGCTCGTTCGAGCTCCATAGGGTCATGATTCCCGGCCGTTATTGCATGTAAATCGACTACGCAATAAAACGCTTCGTACTCGTTTTGTAACTTTACGTAATTCTGAATCGCTCCGAAATAGTTTCCTAAGTGTATTGCCCCAGTAGGTTGTACGCCGGATAAGACTCTTTTCATTATTTTCTTCCTCTCCTCGATTGAGGCATCTTTTGCTCGATCATCCAATTCTTTTCTTGTTTCATCGTCTGCAGCGGAAGATGTTGAAGAAGAAGAAGACGTGCTATTCCTACGCGTTCCCGTTCGTTTTGAACTTCCTACGAATCCAATCGGTTTTGGATAAACCGGCGAGGAAGTTTTGGATTGATTCGCAGTCGTGGCCAGTCTTTTCTTCCTTTCATGAGCGACGCGATTTGCTTGAGTTCTATAAAACGAAGACGAGGAAGAAGAGGAAGAAGAGGTAGAAGAGAACATCCTCGCGTGAGTCGAATGATGAACTATTTTGAACACCTCTCTCGAGCGTAACATTTGTAGCGAAATTGGGCAGGTGGCACAAAAGTGTCTCTGAGGTTTAGGGTTTCACATTTAGGGTTTAATCATTTAGGGTTTAGGGTTTAGGTTATTCTTCCCCTTTTTTTCTTTAAAACGCGCGTAATAAAGAATAATAATAATAAACAGAACGAATGAAGAAATGAACAGTTTCTTTCCATCAGCGGCGGCAGCGCTGAAATCTGCCGCACCGTCCTCAGTCTGGTCCCTCACGAATTTATATTTCATGTTCGCATGGTTCCTCGCTTTCGTAGATGCGAAATTAAACGAGATTTTAGAAACACCTAATAACGCAGACGAGCGTTTGATTAAAATCGATTACGAAACGAAGGAGAAGAAGAAACGAGAGTTGAAGAAAGGGAAGGATTGTGATGAGACGAGAGTGTTCGTGACTGGGTACTCGTCCGGTATCGGGTTCGAAGTGTGCGTGAAATTATTACTCGAATTCGATTGGATCTCCGTCGTGCTTCCAACGAGAAAAAGATATCGAGAAGATGAAGACGCCGGGGATTATTTTCGAGAGAACGCGAGAGAAGAGATCAAGAAAGTATGCGAGCGAATGAGGGAAAGATGTACGAACGATACTAGTGATAAGGAATTTGATTCACGAAGGATCGTCGTAGCAGATATAGGGCTAGATGTAGTGGACATCGTAGGCGACCGAGATATGCGCGAACGCTCGAGTAGGTATTTCGCGAAAGAGAAAGTCGATTGCGTAGTGCATTGCGCGGCTGAGTGTAACGCGGAAAATGAAATGGTTGGGTATTATTACGATCGTGAGTGCGCGTGTAATGTTCTAGGTCCGATTGTTTTAACGGATTTGTGGAGAAGTGCGTTTGATGGGGATGACGATTCGGCAAACGCGTCGATGAAGCGAGTCGTTTTTGTCGGGTCGTTTACGCATCGAGCGAGAGGAGTTTGCACGAAACGAAACGTGAGAGAATGGTTGAAAAGGTTGAATGGGTGTACGGATGTAACGAACGAGAAGTTTTTTGAAACTCTAGCGTGTAGGTATGCCGTGAGTAAATTTATAATCACGGCGTACGTGCTTGGGAAAATGAAGACGTATTATAACGATCGAATTTTTAAACCACCGCTTCGCGTGAGCGGCGGGAGAAAAGTGCGAGCATTCGTGGTCGATCCAGGATTGTGTCGTACAAATCTTACGAGGACATGGCCAGCGGCGTTGCGTTTGTTATACGAGATTCCCATGCGTATGCTCGGGCTAATCGAACATCCTAGCAAAGGGGCTGAGCGGATCGTTCGTAAAATTATGGCATCGAATGAATCGGAGACTTTTTGCAATCACGATTTGGAATTTTCAGATGCAAGGGCATATTCAAAGCTTGCGAGAGATCAAGCGATGCAAAATCTTGTCGTGAAAGAGATTGACTTTTTTCTCTCACGCGCAGATAAATAGATATAATTAGACTTACTAGAAATAATCAATGAAATGTACAAACAACTACCATACGGTATAAAAAGGATAAATAACTTTTTTTCTCTCAATCGTCTCTCGTTGAAAACTGAAACAACAGACGCGTTGCTGCCGAGCTCACCGAAAGCAACTGCATGCGCAACTTCTTGGTCAACTTATACATTAGCGAAAATTGTGTCTCGGTTTGTGTTTCATCCGCAGCTAAGTTTTTCGACATCGAAGCTTGTAACGAATCTCCAAAGGTAATTTCAGCCTCGGAACCGAGCGTGAACTGAGCACCCGACGCGAACGGGTCCATGCCTGGATCTAACGATAAAAGTCCAGGGAGAGACGGTGACGCCGTAACACGCCATTTAGCTTTCCCAACATTACCTCCGGCTTCAATTTTTGGCATTAATGATGCTAAAGTAGACGACGCCAAGGATGAAAAAGCAATTCTTCCATCCCGTTCTAACAAAGATTGCGAAAGCTGCCCTTCGAAAATCCTTGCAGCTTCCTCTGGCGATAAACTTGATAAACCCTCTAAACCGCTACCCTCGGCACCAGAAACAGATGCTGGTTCTTTCGGAGACAGGACGAGATTTTTTGTCCATTCCGAGGCTTGGCCTTGAATCAAAGCGCGAACATCTGCTCCGAGTAATGAAACGTCAACCATCGGATCGAGGCCGTTCTCTGGAATGAACACCGCACGGTTAGGATGGTCGCGATTCAATCGCACTTGCGCGGCAACTAAATTCACATCGCCGCGATCAAAGTTTATGACGCCAGATGGACGTAATCTTTTCGCGTCCGCAGAACCGTCGATTGTAACTTCACCGCTGACACCAAAATTCAAAACAAATGGATATACAATGGACATTTCTGGACCAATTTGGACTTTTAATCCACGAAAGCGAACGTCCGAGAGCTTATCTAAATTTCGTTCTCTTCGTAAACGCGCTTTCTCCAAAGCTGCGTAAGCTTCTGGGTCGTTCGCAATCGCCGCGCGTTTTAAAACACTCGCTAGATCGGTCGATTGTTTCCCCTGACGCTCAATCCTTGCTAGCAAATCGTCCTTCCCACCACTATTTGTAATCGTATCTTCCTTAACTGAATTTACATTCAATCCTTCTTCTTGCCCCGGTGACGCGGTCACTTGACCTTTAGAAAGTTGAATAGAACCACCAACTTCGGGCGCACCAACTGTTCCTTTCAAAACGAGACTTGCATTGACTTGCCCGTTGTAGGCGTTCCTTGCGCGCACTTCAAGTCCTTGAATATCAACTTTCAAACCAGCTTGCGTATCCGCCCTGGCGACTAAACTATCCCAAGTATCTCCACCTCTCGATTTTTTTCTTTGAATAACTGGAATTGCACCTTTAAGTTTTACGGATCCTTTACCGCATCGTCCCTCGATATCATCTGCGTACAAAGTGTTTCTCTGGATTCGAACTGTCGCGTTTGTCGGCGCCAAAGGTTTTGCCAAGAACGGGGAAACAATCTTCGCTCGACGAATTTCTGCAACACCGTCGAAAACTGGGTTTTCGGAAGTACCTCGCGCGTGCAAAGCAATGTTAGCGCTACCGCCTTGCCATTCAACGTTATCAGTGCCACCAGAGGCAGCGGCGCATAAAATGCACATGCCCGCATCTCGAACTTTAGCATCGACGGCTAAAGACTGATCATCCGCCTCCGGTAATGGCACGACACCAGACGCGCGAACGATGCCGCTTGAACCACCGTCAGAAGAACTCGCCATAGGCGAAGCTTCGAGCTCAAATTCAACGCGTTGTTGATCGTTCAACAACGCTCGAGCTTCAACCGCAGAGAGCTTCGTCGAACCAATTTTCCCATCACGAAGACGAACCAGAACGTCACCAGTTGGATTCTTTACTGAACCACCTAAGTGGCCTTGCACAAGTAAATTACCATCCATTCTAGGTATTACCGAAGGCCAAAGAGGTTTAAACACTTCAGCCAAAAATCCAATAGGTAAATCGCGCAAACTAAAATTAGCGTCTTGGACTGCACCCCCAACGGCACCTTGCGCAGATAAAGAAGCGGCATCGGATGAAATTTCGAGGCTTTCGAGCTTCATGCCATCTTTCTCGTTTGCAGAACCTAATAATTTTGCTTTTCTGACGGCATGCGGACCCCACATAAGGTCTTCTGCTGAAACGTCAAATTTTATAGAAGTTGGTCGAGAATTTTCGAGATTACTTAAAGCCGCGTTGAACGCCCTCGAGGAATCCTTGAAGAAATCACCATTCGTTGAATCTTCGTCTTCGACATTATTAATACCATCTTTTGATGCAAGAATATTATCAGATACGCGTTGCTTGATTGAGTTGCCAGAGGCTTCCATAACACCGCGCCATTCACCTTTCAAATCTTGTAAACCGGGCAAATGCATAGCAGTTTTTTTCTCCGTGTCTTCGAACTCGTCGACTTCATCGACATCTATGAACTCGGTAGTTCTTTTTTGACGAGCGAGTCTTGACTTTTTCTTTTTCTTGTTACTCTGTCTTTGTTTCTCTTTCTCTGCGGATACCAAGGCCGTTTTCTTTTCGCGCGACTCCATCAACTGATCGAACACGTCGCGAGAAATATCTTGCGATATCACCGAAGCTTGCGAAACCGCGTTCACAAAAGCCTCCTTTGCACGTCCATACTCTTGCGGTGTTGACTCTTCACGCAAGCTTGCGAAAAGACGTACCGCGGGGAGCATCTCTTCGATATCTGCTGAAGGCACTGCCAAACGAAAGCGCCACTCGCCCTCCGACTTTGGCGCTTCTTCTGGATTCATCGGCGGTAGGTTTTGTAACGATGGAGCGCCTGGCTTATTGAAATTCGGTGTGAGAGTCGTGCTCTTACGTGCTTCTCCTTCATTGTTTCGACGATTTCGAGGCTTAAAAGACTTAAAGACGTTTGAGAAGCGGTCTTTTTTGGTATTAGAAGCGTTTTGCGTTTCAGAAAACAACTCATCGTTCATCTTTTCTTGAAACCACGCGTCAGCAGTGGACGAAGAAGCGAGCGACCCGAATTCTTTTCTTTCCTCAAACGGAGAAACGTAAGGTTTTAAATCCCCATAGTCGTTTACGACAGAATTAGCCGTTGAAACAGAGCTTGGATCTTTTTGTTGTTGTTGTTCTTTCACGCTGGATGTTGCAAATGCTTCTTCGGCTTCATCTTCTACAGTATCCACGTCGTTTTCTTCGTCAATTTGCTCTTGCATTTCAAGTTGTTCCATGCGCGCAATTAGCGCCTCTTCTTCCAACTCTTCTGGAGATTTTTCTGTTGTACTTTTCACTACTATTTTTTTGACATTTTCTAAAGATATTGCAGTTTCTTTAATTAAGTTCGCCGCCGGGTGCTTCTTCATATCGGAAAAAAATCGTGAAAAGAGCCCTTTGTTATTGCCGTTGTCCGAATCCTGAACTATTTCTGGCTCAGGAACTGGAGTGTCGTCATCTGATAATGATGCATCTGAAACAAATTGAGACGGAACTGGAATCTCTTCTTTGTTTGAAACGGCACCACCATCACCTTTTGTGAATGAACCAAAATCATTTTCCTCGGCAGTAACTTCTTGGATATCAAAATCTAAATCAGTCAAAGCTTCCGCTCTTTTCTGCTTATCTCCTCTAGATTCAGGCAACTTGGACCACACAGCGTCTGGTAAAATGTATTCACCATCGCATTCATACTTCGAGCGTGCTTGTTCAAGCGTCGCTGAGTGCAGCTTCACCGTCTTTCCGCTCCAAGACACTTCACCTTCAGCTAAATCTCCCGTAAAACCACTTAAGCGAGGCTTTTCCACGCGTAAGATACCGTCCCCAACTTTTTCTCGCAAGTCTAAACGTGCGGATGCGACATCTACACGACCTCTTAGTGAGCCAAGTTCTAAATCATCCAATTTTAAGCCCGTAACATCAAATGCACCAGCAAAGTCACCAAACTCTAAACCTGCTCGTAACGCCCCGCGTCGCAACGCCGCTGAAGCTTTACCATCGGCAGAAATTTCTGCCGACAACGACTCATCAGAACGACCTTTAGCTGAAAGCGATAAACCGTCAACTGCAGACGCAAAAACTTTACCAGTAAGTTTTGGTGCGAGTTCAAGCTTATTGAGTTTGAGGTTATCAAACTGAGCAGTACCTTCAAACGTTGGAAAAGAACTGCTTTTATTACTTTCCAGAGCGTCTCCAGAATCCCCAACGTTTTTGTCTCTATTCTCAGCCGCTGGCGTGGAAAACGTCCCCTTCACGCGCGTCCGCCCAGTTATCCGTAATCGTACACGATCAGGATCTCTAACATATTTAAGCCTCTCAGAAACGTTTCCACTATCTTCATCTAACTCAAATAAATCAAAACCTTTAGCGCGTCCATCGAGCTCTGCAGCCGTGTATATCGGTTTGCCAGCCTCGATCGCATCTTCGACAGTAATAGCAGCTAGCGCTTTCTCCAAAGGAGGAAATTCTGTCTTTACGTCACAGTCAATTTCAATCGACGGCGTTTTGAGCTGTGCTGTAATACCTTTGCGTTCTATTGTAACTCTACCGCCAACTTCAGCGTCGTGATCTACGGTCCAATCGACTTTTACAGCGGGTCCGGAATGTGCTCCCTCAATGGTAGCCGATGCGTCGGCATAACCTGGAGGACAGACGCGATCTATCCAAGCACCAATTTCGTTTTCGGCGTCTATAATACTACTACTAGATGCGCTTTCGCCATCCTGTGATACTCCACCCCCATCGTTGCTATTACTAATATCGAATCCTGTTGTTGCCATTTGTCTCGCTAATGCTCTTGGATCGACGCCAGTTGCCGTCGCTTCCACTTGAATTGCTGTAGGGTCATGCAAAGCATTTGGGCTAATCTTGATTGAGCCGCTAGCGCGCACTCTTCCGCCCGCGACTAATTGACCTTCGGCTGAATGCAAGATAAAAATATCTTTTTTCGGTTCCACCGACCACGTCGCCTTTACAGCTTTTATCGGTACGCGATCGTACGCTGCTATAGCTCCGTCCTTTTCGTATTTTTTTACGGCGCGATACGACCATGCTTTCTCTTCCTCCATTGAAGCGCTGAAATCTTTCGCGTTCTCTTCTGCTATGAACTGCGTCGTTTCTGCTTGACCAGTAAATACTGGCGCCTCCAAGGGTCCTGAAAGATACAAAAAACCTTTTAACGCCCCAGCAAGTGGTCTCGGCGGCGGGCGAATACCTAATGTTTCTCTAAGCGCGTGCGCTTCAATTGGTGCAATTTGTGCTGAGAGTCGATATTCTCCCGCGGGTGCGTGAATTTTTGCGTTGGGGCCATTTAAAAGTAAATTCCTCACCGGAAGCGGGTTCATATCCAAATCTCCAGTCACAGTCAAAGGGACGTGACCGTAATGACCTCTTCCGTTGTGAATGTACATGCGCCTTTTCTCAAAAACTAAATCCAAATCTGTGTCGGCAAAGTCGTCAGTTGCATCGAAAAAGTGAAATCGTAAGTGTTTTCCTTTAACTTCACCAGAAAACTCTGGGAAAAGCCAAGTCGCTTGATCTTTGGCCTTTATGTTAATTTCTCCATCAAAACGTCCAGCGTGCATATCGATTGGTAAACCCGGGATACCGCGATCAATAAACGCAGCAGAAGTGTTGGTCATGGTAACTTTTACGTTCAGATCTGCCATGACTTTATCATCGTCTCCTACCGGTTTTTGATTCTTCTCAGGATTTTTGTATTGTACGTTCACTTTAACGAAGCCACCGTTATCGGCGCGACTCTTTTCATATTTTAAACTTCTTTCTTCAGCCTCCGAATTGTGACCTCGTAAATTCCGACTTGCAAAATTCGCAATGAATGTATTTTGTCGTTGTTCTGGAGGAGTAGCACGTGAAATTGGGCTAAACTTCGCGTCTAAATCGAGCTCGCCCTTTGGTGATATTTTCATCGTCGCCGCGAGATTCTTCACGTTACGCGGTTGAGAATCATTGCTCATGTGCAACGCGGCGACGCCTCGCTCAAGCTTAATAACCCGCACTTCAACACTTGGACCATTGCTACTACTGACATTCGCACTATTCTTAACAATGTCTAAATTAAAAGACGGTCGCGCGGACGGTAAACTCGAGTTAAAAGTTGTTAAGTCCTCTGGATATCCAAACCAAGACTGATTGACACCTTGCTTTAGCGTCGCTTTGACACCATCTAATCGAACTTCTGCAACTATTTTACGTCTTGCTAGCGATCGCAGCAAATCGTAGGATATTTTAACCGTGTCAACTTCGACGATTGATTTTTCTCCTCCTTTTACTTCCGCGCCAATGACTAAAGGTCCAACTTCTAAAACCGGCCCAAATCCTAACATGCCAGGAAACGAAAAATGTTTACATCTACCCACACGAACTGGACGCCCAACTACAGAAGATGCTAATTCACCCATTTGCGGTAATCTCGGCCCAATCATTCCTGGTCCGACGACGTAGTGACACATCGCAGTGAGCGCGGATGCAGCGAAGAAGACCCACCTTGCCGTTCTCTCGAGTCGAACTCGCCATTGGAGCCAAAACATTTGCCATAATCTTTCACATGCTTCGATAGCGTCTCCTAAAGTACCTTCCTTGGCCACTTTTATGAATTGCTCGCGAAACGATAGCGCGGCTAAAGCTTGTGAGGTTATGAGCGCGAGCGCTTTCTGTGCGTTGCTTTCCTTTTCTTCTTTATTAAGGCGTGCCGGTTCTGCAATGCGACGAATGACAGTGCCAACTCTGATTAAATTTGGAGCTTTTATCGTCTTTGCATCTTTTGCTGCGTCGTTTGCAGTTTTATTCGAGACTAGATTTCTGAGCGAGAATTTTTGTTTCACCTCTCTCAACGCCTTTTCGTTCGCGGCGTTAATTCCAAAAGGCTGGCCGGACGGTGACGTTTTGTTCCGATAAGGCATCGCGGCTACTTTTGAAACGCGCCGAATAACTGTTCCATCTCTCTCGTCTAATTTCTTCTTCTTCTCATTCTTCTTTTCTTCATCATCTTCTTCGTCTTTTTCTTTTGCTTCTTTTTTTTGTTCATTGAGTAGTTTCTTTTTAACTTGTGCTGGATCGTAAGAAAAGTCATCCATGGAAACATCCATGGATTCGCTCGTTCTTTTCTTTTTATCGTTATTATCCGCCTCAGAAGAAGAAGATGATGATTTCGCGTTTACTCCTACGGTACCTTCGGGAAGCCTATTTTTGTCAAAATAAAAATCCTCGTCTTCTTCATCTTCGGAAACGATCTTATTATTCCTTCGATTATTACTACCACCGTTCTTCTTGCCATCTTCGTCGTCGTCGTCGTCGTTGTCGTCGTCCGCTTTATGCCCAGCAGAAGTCCTTCGCTCGATCGCGAACGTAACAAAGCCATACCCGACCCTTCTTCTCCCATACTTACGCACGCACGCCGGTACCTTCGATTCAGTCTTCGTCCCAAAACACGATCGCCTGTTTCTTACTAATTCAACGCGTGCGGCATTACATCTTCTTCGAACGCGACTCGATCCAGCCGCCCGCTTCGCCATCGAAAGAGCGCTTTCTCGAGAACGCGGACGACCACCGATTCTCCTCATCCAATCACTTTTACTTCTCATCAGAGCGGTTCTACTGAAAGAAGCTCTAACGACCGCATGAGCGAGAGAAGAATTCGTTACTGCGGATGCTTTACTCGGTCCATTACTCTTCGTCCTTCGCACTTTGATCTCAATCATCTTCGTTCGTTGCGCGAACATTTTTAGCGCTCTGATCACGGAAACCGAAACCGAAACCGAAACGAACAGAACTGAGAGTATTAAAAAGGACACGAATCAAAACTGAATTCTGTATCTATATCTATGTATATGTTTATAGCGTTATGTTTACGAAGAAGAAGGAGTAGTCGTTGTTGTTGTAGCAGCAGTAGTAGTAGTAGTAGTGGTCATTTTTATGAGATCGCTGGGATTGTTTAATTGATTGATTGATTGATTGATTGATGCGCGCGGTTTGTAACGCTAATCAGAAAAACATCACGTTGAAGAAGAAGAAGAAAGAATAAGTTCTTCTTCTTCATTAAAAAGAAAGAAAAGCGAAAAGTTTGACCGAGTTTTAAACTGATACGATGTTCGTCCTGCGTCGCAAAATCGAAACGATACTGTTCGAGAGCGCCGCTCGAGTGAGTAAATCGTCTGCGTTCGTCGAGAAACTCGCGCGACCGTACTCGGGCGGCACTTATCGATCATCGGAAGAGAAAGATGGCGCAGATCAGAAACGACTTTTCCTAGACGAATTGTTATTGGAAGAGATCGAACAGAACGAGGACGGCGATAGTGTCATGAATAAACCCGCGCACTTAGAGGCACGCGCGCAGCAATTACGCGACGACGCGAGAGCGTTACTTGACGCGGCAGAGCTCTCGAGACATCGCATCGAACGTCATCGTAAAATGAGAACCAGGTAAAGACTATTCTTTTCCCAGACAGGAAATAAACGCTTACTTATTTATGTGATCTTTTAACAGGGCGTTGGAAACGCGAGCGAGCGACTTACGCGAAGAAGCTCGCGATCTCGAACGAAAAGCGTCTGTCATCCGCGAAGACGAAGACTTCGGTGGTAAGTACTACAGATCCAAACCTCCTTCATCGACCGAAGACGAAAAGAATACGAGTAGCGATGATACAAAACAATAAATTTTTAATTACAAACATTCTCTACTCTTCACATAGCGGTCATATCGGAGCACGACGCTACTCCCAAGGTAATTGTGACAGTCTCGTAAACGCGCGTCTCGTTCACTCACGATTCGGTCTTCTCTGTTTATTACCCGCTGCAAAGGTAAACAAACTCACGTTTGACTTCTTCGAGATCAGAAGAGAGAGAGAAAATAGAAAAAATGAGAAAAGAGAGAAAAATCTTGGAAATCCAAGAAAAAGGAAAAAAACTCGAATTAACATCATTGAAAACACGCGGCAACATAGGTTATACCACCTGTGAGATTGCTGCTAGAACGCGTTTAATCACACTCTAAATCGCTTTTTTCTTTTCTTTTTCTTTTTTCAGAGAGAGAGTTAAATGCATCGAATGGCTCAAACGAAAGCTGGGATCTCTTGCAGCCGCCATTTGATCATGCAAGCGACCATGGTCGTTTTCACGTTCATCTTCTTCCAGGCGAAACCGGCTCGATCGGTGACGACGCAGTCATTAGATCAAGCCACGGTGATCGAAATGCACGGCTCCGGGACCACGAATCCATCGAAGTATTTCTGGAAAGCCATGGATCGCTTGGAAGAGCGCGCAAGGAAACCAGTGCGAATGACGTACAGAGGAGTAGGGTCTGGCACTGGGCAAGTCGAATTCATCGGCTACGACCAGGCTACCGCGACGACGCAAGGGACGACCGTCAATGTTACTAATCCAGTTTCTGATTTCGGAAGCGCGGATATTCCTTTGAATGCAACTCAATATCAGTACTTTCGAAACGCTTCAATGAGCGTCGTGCAAGTTCCGTTCCAGTTAGGCGCGGTGAGTTTTTTTCACAACGTCGACGCGGATGACCTCGGGATTTCCAAGAGGTTGAACTTGACCGCGTGTACTTTGGCGAA